>Ga0302314_10000503_pt1 | contig 72952 bp, 63 predicted proteins | sample III_Palsa_N2_3_FD_200533 | JGI IMG/M metagenome (GOLD analysis project Ga0302314, IMG submission 200533) | Peat permafrost microbial communities from Stordalen Mire near Abisko, Sweden - III_Palsa_N2_3 | ecosystem: Environmental > Terrestrial > Soil > Palsa > Peat permafrost | place: Sweden...
CCTCAATACCCTGCGTTGGGCCGGGATCGAGTGGGACGAGGGCCCCGAGGTCGGCGGCGAGTTCGGCCCGTACCGGCAGTCCGAGCGCGGCGAGATCTACGCGGAAATGGCGGCGCGGCTGGAGAAGGACGGCCGCGCGTACCCCTGCTACTGCACGGCCGAGGAACTCGAGGCCGCGCGGGAGAAGGCCACCGCCGAGAAGCGCGCGCCCGGGTACGAGGGCACCTGCCGCAATCTGACGGCCGAGCAGATCGCCGCCTACGAGGCCGAGGGCCGCACGCACGTGCTGCGCTTCCGGATGCCGGAGGACCGCACGCTCGCGTGGGACGACGTCGTGCGCGGGGAGATCTCCTTCGAGTCGGTGAACGTGCCGGACTACGTGCTCGTGCGCGCCGACGGCTCGCCGCTCTACACGCTGGTCAACCCGGTCGACGACGCGCTGATGGGCATCACGCACGTGCTGCGCGGCGAGGACCTGCTCTCCTCCACCCCCCGTCAGCTCCCGCTGCACGAGGCGCTGGTCGAGATGGGCGTGTCCAAGCAGGTCCCGGCGTTCGGACACCTGCCGTTTGTGATGGGCGAGGGCAACAAGAAGCTGTCCAAGCGCGACCCGGAGGCCAGCTTCAGCTACTACCCGCGCACCGGCTACCTGCCCGAGGGCCTGGTCAACTACCTGGCGCTGCTCGGCTGGTCGCTCGGCGGCGACGAGGAGATCTTCTCTATCGAGGAGCTGATCGCGGGCTTCGACGGCACTCGCATCTCGGCGAACCCGGCGCGTTTCGACCCGAAGAAGTGCGCGGCGATCAACGCCGTTCATCTGCGCAAGCTGGGCACCGAGGACTTGGCGAAGCGGATCCTGCCCTTCCTGGACCGCGAAGGCCTGCTCCTTGGCCGTGAGGGCCACCTGGCGAACGACGAGGAATGGGCCACTCTGCTCGCCGCCGTTCCGCTGGTGCAGGAGCGGATGACCGTGCTGTCCGAGTCCATCGGCATGCTCGGCTTCCTCTTCACCGGCGACGGCACCGACGCCCGGCACGCGTTCCAGGTGAACGAGGACGACGCGGCGAAGGTGCTGACGGCCGACTCCTGGCCGACGCTCGCCGCCGCTGCCGCCGCGCTCGAGGGCCTGGCCGAGTGGACCACGTCCGCGATCGACGAGGCGCTGCGCACGGCGCTCATCGAGGGCCTCGGGCTGAAGCCGAAGAACGCCTTCACCCCGGTCCGCGTCGCCGTCACCGGCCGCCGCGTCTCCCCGCCGCTGTTCGAGTCGATCGAGTTGCTCGGCCGGGAGCGCACCCTGGCCCGGCTGCGCGCGGCCGACGCGAAGGCCAGGGCGGCGGCGTGAACCGGCACAGCGACTAACTGATTTGGGCCCCCGGGCGGCGACCGCTATAGTTGTCTACGCGGCGCTGACCGGGAGACCGGTCGGCTTGCAAAACAGTGGGGTATAGTGTAATTGGCAACACGACAGTTTCTGGTTCTGTTATTCTAGGTTCGAGTCCTGGTACCCCAGCTTGAGGGCGTATCGCGAAAGCGATACGCCCGTTTGGCTTTTCCGGGGGGCGCGCGGCCGAAATCCCGGCGAATATCGGTTCTATGTCGTCGTGGTCACTGCGCAAGAAGCTGCTGGTCTGGGGATGCAGCACGCTGGCCCTGGCGATCGTGCTCGTCGCGATCGGTATCGGCCTCGCCTGGCGGCATCTGAACGGCAACATCAAGACCGAGGGCGCGAGCCTCAAGCCCTCGGCGATGAGCGGCAAGCAGGACATCCTGTTCATCGGCTCCGACTCGCGGGCCGGGGGCAACCAGTCGCTAGGCGGGGGAGACGTCAGCGGGGCGCGCTCGGACACGACGATGGTCTTCGACAGCCCGGCCGACCGGAGCAAAGCCACCGAGGTCTCGATCCCGCGCGACTCGATGGTGCAGATTCCGGCTTGCACGAGTACCAGCACCAGCACGAGCACCGGCACGAGCGGGACGACGGTCGCGGCGAACTTCGGGATGTTCAACAGCGCGTTCTCCGAGGGCGGCGCGCCCTGCACGGTCAAGACGATCGAATCGCTGACCGGCCTGACGCTCACCCACTACATCGCGATCGACTTCGAGGGCGTGGTCGGCGTCGTCAACGCGATCGGCGGGGTGAAGGTCTGCGTCACCCAGGCGATCGACGACGCGGACTCCGGGCTGAACATCCCGGCCGGCACCACGACGCTCAACGGGGACCAGGCGCTCGCCTTCGTCCGGCTGCGGCACAGCGTCGGCGACGGCTCCGACCTGGAACGGATCCAGCGCCAGCAGTACTTCGTGGACCAGTTGGAGCGGCAGGTGCGCGCCGCGGGCCTGATCACCGACCCGCTCAAGCTCTACAAGGTGCTCGACGCGGCGACCAGCTCGCTCACCACCGACCCCGGCCTCGGCACCGTCACCGACCTCTACAGCCTCGCGCAGACGCTCAACGGGATCCCCGACGGCAAGACCGACTACGTGACGGTGCCCAACGAGCCGTATCCCGCGGACACCAACCGGGTCGTCTGGACCGAGCCGGCCGCCACGAACCTGTGGAACGGCCTGATCGACGAGGCGGCCACGGCAAGCGCGTCCGCCTCGTCGTCCGCTTCGGCCAAGGCGCTCGACCAGCTCCAGGGCGTGCTGGAGCTCGAGCTGATGGCCGCAACGGGCACGTCGTCCCCCGGCGGCGCCGATGTCGGCACCTGCCCGGTGAGCTGACGGCCGTTGCTCAGTGCGCCGTCAGACCCCTTCGAACCAGCAGCGGCTCGATCTCCGGCGCGTGGCCGCAGAAGTTCTCGAAGGCCCTGATCGGGTCGACGCTGCCGCCGCGCGAGAGCAGCTCGGCGCGGAAGTGGTCGCCGTTCGCCCTGGTCATGCCGCCGTTCTGCTCGAACCACTCGACCGAGTCCGCGTCCAGCACCTCGGCCCAGATGTACGAGTAGTACCCGGCGGCGTAGTCGCTGGAGAAGATGTGCGCGAAGTAGCCGGTCCGGTAGCGCGGCGGGATCTCGGCCATGGCCAGGCCGGCCTTCTCCAGCGCCGTCGCCTCGAAGGCCTCGAGGTCCGCGCCCGGGTCCTCGCCGGCGGCCAGCTTGTGCCAGGCCCAGTCCAGCAGCGTCGCCCCGAGGTACTCGACCGTGCGGAAGCCCTCGCCGAACAGCTTCGCGGCCTCCATCCGCTCGATCAGCTCGGTCGGGATGGGCGCGCCGGTGCGGTGGTGCTTGGCGTAGTTCCGCAGCACCTCGGGCCAGGTCACCCACATCTCGTTGACCTGCGAGGGGTACTCGACGAAGTCGCGGGGGACGTGGGTGCCGGAGAAGTACGGGTAGGTCACGTCCGAGAACAGGCCGTGCAGCGCGTGCCCGAACTCGTGGAACATCGTGTTGACCTCGTCGAAGGTCAGCAGCGTCGGCTCGCCGGCCGGCGGCTTGGCGATGTTGAGGTTGTTGACGACCACCGGCTTGGCGTCGAGCAGCGCGGACTGGTAGACCAGCTCGTTCATCCAGGCGCCGCCGCGCTTGGACTCGCGCGCGTAGAAGTCGATGATGAACAGCCCGAGCCCGCTGCCGTCCTCGTTGAAGACCTCGAAGACGTGGGCGTCCGGGTGGTAGGCCCGCAGATCGGGGCGGGCCGTGAAGGTCAGGCCGTAGACCTGGCTCGCGGCGAAGAACACGCCGTCGTGCAGCACGCTCTCCAGCTCCAGGTAGGGCCGGAGCGCGGCGGTGTCGAGGTCGTACTCGGCCTTGCGGACCTGCTCGGAGTAGTACTGCCAGTCCCACGCGGCGATCGGCTCCCCGCCCTTGGCCGCGCGCAGCGACTCGGCCTCGCGGCGGGCGTTCGCGACGGCGGGCGGAACCACCCGCGCCAGCATCTCCTCGACGTCGGCGACCGTGCGCGCGGTCTTGTCGGCCACCTCGTACGCGGCGTGCGACTCGAAGCCCAGCAGCGCGGCCCGCTCGGCCCGCAGTGTGACGATCCGCCGGATGACCTCGGAGTTCACCGCGAAGCCGCGGCCCAGCGAGGCCTCGAGCAGGCGGCGGCGCACGTCCGGGTCGGTCAGCTCGGCCAGCTCGGTCTGGTTGGAGAAGAGCTTCAGGCTGAGCACGTACGCCCCCTCGTGCCCGAGCGCGCGGCCGTTCTCCGCGGCGGCGGCGACGGCGTCCTCGGACAGCCCGGCCAGCTCCGCCACGTCCTCGATCACCAGCGCGCGGGCATTGGCGTCGGCCAGCAGGTTGCGCTGGAAGGTGGTCGAGAGCGTGGCCAGCTCGGCGTTCAGCTCGCGCAGCCGCTCCTGGTCGGCGGCGGAGAGCTCGGCTCCGGCCAGGACGTACTGCTCGTGGTACTTCTCGACCAGCCGCAGCGACTCGGCCGCGGGCTCGGGCAGTTCGAGCGTCGCGCGGGCGTCGAAGAGCGCCTTGATCCTTCCGAACAATGCGCCGTTGAGGTGAATCGCGTCCTGGTGCGCGGCCAGCCGCGGGCTGATCTCCGCCTCGATCTCCTGCAGTTCGGGGCTCGTGTCGGCGGCGGACTGGTTGTAGAAGGCGTAGAGGACGCGGTCGAGCAGCTGGCCGCTGCGCTCCAGCGCGATCAGCGTGTTCGCGAAGTCGGGAGCCTCGGCGGACGAGGCGATCGTCTCGATCTCGGCCAACTGCTCGGCCATCCCGCGCTCGAACGCGGGCAGGTAGTCCGCCAGCGTGATCGACGCGAAGGGGGGCAGCTGGTAGGGCAGGGTCGACGCCGAGAAGAAGGGATTGCTCACCGGGCGGTCGTCCCGCGCTGCAGAAGTGGTGGTGGGTTCTGAGGGCATGGGTCCGAGCGTAGCCAATTCGGCTGTAGGAAGGCCCTAGCTACTCCTCGTTAACTTGTCCACCTGCTCGGACAGGGTCACGTCGCACGAGGCCCGGTTGTCGACCACGAGGTGCGGCACCGGCGGCGGCACATCCGGCGTCATCCGCGCGATGAACGCCGAGAAGGCCTCGAGCTTCGACGTGTCGCGCGGGCTTGCCCGGGCGATCAGCCGCGACCGCAGCGTCTCCGCGTCGCTGCGCACGTAGACGAGCGTCACCGGCTCCCCGCCCAGCGCCGCGACCCACTCCGTCCAGCGCGAGACCGAGCGGATCTGCCCGGTGAAGGGGGCGGAGAGCAGCACCGGGCAGCCGTGCGACCGGATCTCCGCCGTCGCCGCCGTGAGGCCCGCGTACTCGTGCGCCTTGACGTGCGCGTCGTACCAATCCCCCTCCCGCTCTCCGGCGGGCCGCCCGCCCGCGGCCAGCGTGGCCGCCACGAACCCCCCGAAGATCGTGTCCTTGTCCAGCAGCGCCGGCGTCGGCTCCAACGCGGCGAGCAGCAAGGCCGCGACCGTGCTCTTTCCAGCCCCCGGCGCCCCCGCGACCACCCATGCCCTGGCCCCGTCCGGCTCTCTACCACCCATGCACCGCACTCTAGGCGACCGCCCCCTCAGCTCCGCCCTCCGTTAACCGATTTGGTCGCACGCCGCCCCGTCGCCTATAGTTATGCCCGTTGGTGAGCGAGCCAGCCGCCCAAAGCGAAAGCTCAGGCGGCCTGAATCTCGTAAATAGCCACAGCTAGGGCCCCGTTGTGTAGCGGCCTAGCACGCCGCCCTCTCAAGGCGGTAGCGCGGGTTCGAATCCCGTCGGGGCTACGTATTAAGGCCTGATCAGATCTCTCTGATCAGGCCTTTGTCGTTCCCCCCGCCCCCGGGTCAGCAGTTGTCGGTGAGCTTGCCCGCCGGCTCGGCGTTGATCTGGGCCTCGGTCGGCATGGCGAGTGAGCCGTCGACGGCGTAGGCGGTGATTTCGGAGTCGGTGTAGATCTCCTTGACGTGTCCCGTGACGAGGTTGATCTTGACGAGTGCGCGCACGGACTGGTCGATCAGCTGGCGGCACACGGGCTGGCCGATGACGATGATCGCGGCTTCGGGGACGGCCTGGGTCGCGGTGTAGTAGGCCGTGATCTTGGGGGTGTAGTACTCCCAGTACCAGGCGGGCAGGCCGGCGCTGACGATGGTGCCGTGCAGGTCGTGCTCGCGCATGAGTGAGGGGACGACCATGGCGCCGGTAGGCTTGAGGTCCGCGACGGTGACGGATTCGGCCACTGATTCGGTGGCCGGGACGCCGAGGACGGCCAGGCCGGCAGCCAGCACGGCGATGGGCACGGTGCGCCCGGAGCCGGCGGTGAGCTGGGCCGCGCGGCGGATGACCTCGGCGGCTCCGAGGGCCGCGAGGATCAGGACCATGGGCGTCCACATCACCCAGTAGTAGCCCAGGGCCACGTTCGCGACGAAGCAGTGGAAGATGATCGGCCCGGCCATCGCGGCCACGCACCAGCCCACCAGGCGGTCGCGGCGCAGCACCAAGGCGCACAGGACCGCGACGACGATGAACACGGTCAGCACGGAGCCGTAGTTGTGCCCGGCGAACCAGAAGTTCGCCCACCACGGCGGCTTGGTGCTGACCTGCCCGGCGAAACCGATCAGATGGCCGGTCGATGACTGGCCGGTCTGGAAGGCGAGCAGGTATCTGATACGCGCGATCGGGTGCGGGAACGGGAGATAGAGGCCGGCGAACGTGGCCAGCGACAAGACGGCCGCGAGCACGGCCTGTGCGCCGCGGTTGAGCAGCTCCCGCCGGTCGCGCCCGGCGATCGCGAGCCCGACGACGAACAGCACAGGCCCGACCGCGCCGAGGAAGCCGTTCTCCTTGGACCCGGCCGCCAGCCCGATCGCGATTCCCGTCGCGGCGGCCCACGCCCAGGCGGCGCGGCCCGTCTTGCGCGACCAGATCCAGGTGACCACGACCGAGAGCACCATGAACGCGCTGGCCACCGGGTCCAGCATGGCGAAGCGGTCGAAGCGTCCGAGCGAGCCGGAGGAGGCCTCCGGAATTACCGTGAGCAGAGCGCCGGCCAGCAGCCCCGTCCACTTCCCGGCTACCCTGCCGACCCACACCGCGACCAGGCCCGCGGCGAGCACCGTGGCCAGGGCGCTGGTGGCCCGAGGCGCGGCGAGGCTGTGCGGGGCGTTGTCGAGCCACTGGGCGATGGCGAACAGGTACTTCACCAGCGGCGGGTGCTCGAAGTTGTCCGGCGTGGCCCCGAGGTAGTTCGCGGCCGTCGTGGCCCGCGGCGGCCAGAGGTTGCCGGTCCAGTATCGCTGCGCGGCGATGATGTAGGTCGGCTCGTCGGCGAGGATCGGCGCCGTGCCGAGCTTGTAGAAGTTCTGGAAGACCGCCCACAGGCCGATCAGCACCGATGCGCCGATGAACAGCCGGGCACGCGGCTGGGAGCGTGGTGTCGAAGTGTCCTCGCCGCCCGATCGGCGATGCGAGCGCGGTGCGCGCTGCGGCACGGTGCCTTCGGTATCCGTGACGTGCTGCGCTTCTGACATCGGTCGCTCCCGGAATGGGCCTGATACTGAGGGTGGCACTTTATCCGCTGCGGTCGGGCCAGTGCCAATATGGTGGGATGAACGCCGCGGAGCTCGGCAGCTTCCTCAAGTCGCGTCGCGCGAAGGTGCGGCCGGCCGATGTGGGGCCGACGGCGGCGACGGTCCCGGTGATCTCGTGGCCCGGCACGACCGGGAAGCGGGCGAAGGAGTAGTGCCCGCGCACCAGGTTGAGGTCCGAGAAGCAGACCCCGCACGCGGTGATCCTGACGAGGACCTCGCCGGGTCCGGGCTCCGGCACGTTCCGCTCCGAAATGGACAGCGGGGCGTCGACCGCGGTCGCGATGGCTGCACGCATGATTGGGCACTTCCTCGGTTCTGGGTAGTCGTGGTTCCAGTGGTGATGCTCTGGAGACAGAGCCTCACACCACGGCGGCCGAGAACGAAGAGTGCCGGGTTCCGCGGGGTAGCCGACCCCAGGAAAACCGGCACCGCGACTACTCAGACCCGACTCAGCCCGGGAACACCTCGAACATCGCCTGGCGGAACGTCCCGTTGACGTACAGATCCAGCGTCGCCGTGAGCCCGCCGCCCGCCTGACCGCGACGGCCGCGTTGGTCATCGGATTCCACGCCCCGGCGGCGGCCGTCCAGGCACCGCGCATGCAGTCGGCCGCGTCGGCCGCCAGCACGCCGATCTGGTCCACCCAACTCGACTTCGACGACAACGGCACCACCTACGACGACCCGATCGCCTTCAGCCCGACCGGACTCGGCCTGAACTCGGGCAGCTACTACCTGGTCAACGCGGCGACCGGTGCCGCCGTGCCGCAGAGCGTGCAGTCGGACGGGCTCGTATGTGCGAGCGCTGACATCGGCGCGGCGACGCTCGCGCAGTGGAGCATGGTGGCGGGCACGCCGCCCGCCGGCACAGCGTCGTCCGCCTGCCCGGTCACCGAGACCGGCGCCACCTCCGTGACGGCCACAGCCGGCCAGGCCGGCGGCGGAATGCAGTTCCTCGGCGTCGGCCAGACGAACGCGGGTTCCGACGGCAACCTCACCCAGATCACCCAGGACGGCGAGCAGGCCGTGGAGACCTGGACGTCGTCGCAGAGCGGTGCGGGCGACGCGAACGTCTACCTGCAGCTCAACCCGCTCTCCGCAGTCGAGGCCGCGTCCGATGTGACGGTGCAGGTCAAGTACTGGGCCACGTCAGGCCAAGGCTTCGTGGTGCAGTACGACACGCCGAGCAACGCGTATCAGAACGGTCCTACCGTCAGCAGCCCGGGAACCGGAACGTGGGCCACGGCGACCGTTCAACTGACCGGCGCACAGTTCGAAGAAGCACAGAACGGCGGCGCCGACCTGCGGCTCAACGTCACGAACGCCAGCGCGCCGCTGATCGTGCGAAGCGTCACGATGGTAGACGGCACGTGGCCTGCGACGTTCTCGGTGGATCTCGGGGCGACGACCACGCTCGGCAGCGTCGTGATCGATCTGCCGCCGTCCTCGGCTTGGCAGACCCGCACGCAGACGCTGTCGGTGCTCGGATCAAACGACGACTCGATCTGGTCGACCATCGTGGCGTCGGCGACCTACACGTGGAACCCGTCGACCGGCAACACAGTGACGATCACGCTGCCGTCCGGCACGTCAGACCGCTACATAGAGTTGAACTTCACCGCGAACAACGTGCAGAACGCCGCACAGATGTCGGAGCTCGAGATCTTCGGCTGACCCTGACTCTCCGCTAGCAAGACATAGACCCCAGGCCTGGCTCACGCCGGACCTGGGGTCTATCACTATCGCCGATCGTTAGCTGAAGAGCTCCAACTCAGACATCTGAGCTCCGTTCTGCACGCTGTTCGCGGTGAAGCTGAGCTCGACGTACCGCTCCGACGTGCCCGAAGGCAGCGTGATCGTCACCGTGTTGCCCGTCGCCGGGTTCCACGTGTACGTCGCCGAGGCGACCAACGTGGTCCACGTCGAGTCGTCAGTCGACCCGAGCACCGACAGCGTCTGCGTGCGGGTCTGCCACGCAGAAGACGGCGGCAGATCGATCACGACGCTGCCGAGCGTGGTCGTCGCCCCGAGATCCACCGAGAACGTCGCAGGCCACGTGCCGTCTACGCTTTCCCAGTAGGTGCTCGTGTTGCCATCCACCGCGTTCGCAGGCACATAGGACTGCGTGTAGCTAGACGCAGTGACCGGTCGGTTGAGTGCCAGATCAGTGGTCGAGCTCGCGCCCGTACCTGACAGCGCGACGGTGAGCGGGCTGCCGGACGCGTTGCTCGCGACCGTCAGACTGCCCGAGGCCGAACCCGTCGCGGTGGGGGAGAAGGTCACCGACGCCGTGCACGAGGCGCCGGCCGCCAACGACGAACCGCAGGTGTTCGTCTCGGCGAAGGGCGCGGCCGTGGAGATGCCGGAGAGCGTGGCGGACGAGGCGCCGCTGTTCGAGATCGTCACCGTCTGCGCCGTGCTCGTCGAGCCGATGTTCTGGCTGCCGAAGGTCAACGAGCTGGGCGAGGCCGCGAGCGTCGGGCCGCCCGGAGAGGTGCCGCCGCCGACCGCTGGGAAGATCTCGAACTCGCTGACCTGGGCCGCGCTCCAGCCGGTGTTGCCGGTGAAGCTCAGCTCGAGGTACTGGTAGCTCGAGTTCGACGGGAGGTTGAACGACACGGTGTTCCCGGTCGCCGGGTTGAACGTGTAGCCCGCCGAGGCCACCAGCGTGGTCCACGTCGAGTTGTCGTTCGACCCGAGCACGGACAGCGTCTCCGTCCGCGTCGCCCACGCCGTGGCCGGCGGCAGGGTCAGCGTGACCGAGCCCAACGGATACGACTGCCCCAGGTTCGCGGTCAGCGTCTGCGGATAGGCGGCGCCGTCGAGGCTCTCCCAGTACGTGCTCGTGTTCCCGTCGTTCGCATTCGTCGCCGGATAGCCGGAGGCGGAACTGCTCGCCGTCAACGTCCCCGACGGCGCCAGGTTGGTGGTGCTGCCGATTCCGTTGCCGCTCAGCCCGATGGTGGTCGGGCTGTCGGTGGCGTTGCTGGTGACGGTCAGCGTCCCGGTGTTGGTCCCGGACGCGGTGGGCGTGAATCCGACGGTCGCGGTGCACGAACTGCCGACGGCGACGCTGGAGCAGTTGTTGGTCTCGCTGAACGGACCGCTCACCGAGACGCCGGAGACGCTCGCGGTCGTGGTGCCCGAGTTGCTGATCGTCACCGTCTGTGTCGCCGCCGCGTCGCCGACGATCGTGGCGGGGAAGCTCAGGCTCGCCGGGCTGGCGTTGAGCACCGGTCCGGGCGCGATCCCGCTGCCGGACAGGGCCACCGTGTCGGTGACTCCGCCGGCGTTCACGGTCAAGGTGCCGCTGGCGCTGCCCGACGCGGTCGGTGAGAAGGTGACCGAGACCGAGCACGAGCCGTTCGCCGCGATCGAGGATCCGCAGTTGTTGGTCTCGGCGAACGGGCCGCTGACCGAGATCGAGGTGACCGAGGCGGCCGAGCTCAACGGATTGGACACCGTCACGCTCTGCGCGGCACTCGTGGTCCCGGTCGCCTGCGAGCCGAAGCTCAGTGCGCTCGGCGTGGTCTGCACCGTCGAGACAGGGTACGGCGGGTAGACGGGGGTCGGGTTGTCGCCGACGTTGCAGTTGGCCGGGGAGATCCCGGAGTTCCCGCCGTCGTCGGTGATGACGAAGTTGTTTCCCTCGCAGTTGTAGCTCGGAGCGTTGCCCTCGTTGGCCTGCGCGACGCCGGTAGCCGTGACATTGGTGAAGGTCGCGGTGCCGCCGGTCTGTTCCTGCAGGGCGAAGGTGCCGGTGCCGATGATGCTCACGTCGTTGAGATTGACGCCGCTCACCGTGCCCTCAACCCATTGAATCGCTTCGAAGGGGCTCTGTTCGATCAGGGCATTGGTGACGTTGATGGGTCCGGTCACCGCGCCCTGGCTGCCGTCGAACCACAGCGCGCCGACGCCGAACTGCCAGTTCGGGTCGAGCTGCCCGTCACGGATCATGGTGTTGTCGGAGATCGTGTAGAGGCCGACCGGCGTGGAGGTGAAACGCTGGGCCACGGTGATGCCGCCGCCCTGGTTGATCCCGGTGTCCTCCACCAGGTTGCCGGTGATGGTGTTGTTGTTGCCGCCGTAGCCGGCGATGCCGTTGGCGAGCTGGTTCTGCTGGACCGTGTTGTCGGAGATCGTGTCGTACGCGTCGGCGCCCAGGCTGGAGTCGGCCCAGAGCGCGATGCCGTCGTCACCGGTGTTGCGGATCTCGCTGTTGGTGATCGTCGAGTCGGTGACGCCGCCGTGCAGGTTGATGCCGTCGGCGAAGGTGTCCCGGATGCGCACGCCGCTGATGTCTAGGTTGGTCATCGGCCCGTCCATCCAGATGCCGACCTTCTCGTGCTCGATCCAGATGTTCGAGATGGTCGAGTCGCTCATCGCACCCCCGATCCCGTTGTACTGGTCGCAGTCTTGACGCGACTGGACGTTGCCGGAGATCGAGAAGTCGGCCAGGTGGACGTTGCTGCTGACCCCGGTGTTGCCGCTGCCGGCGACATCGCAGCTCGCGGGTTCGCCGAGCCCGTAGATGCCGGGATTCTGGCCGATGATGTTGGAGTACCACATGCCGGCGCCCTCGAGCGTCACATCATTGACGGTGATGTGCCAGGGGATGTTGTACGAGCCCGGCGGGATCCACACCGTGCCGCCGGCGCCGGCCGCGGCGATCGCGGCGTTGAACGCGGCGGTGGAGTTGGCGACGCCGGTCGGGTCGGCGCCCTCGCTGGTCACCGAGACCGAGCCCGCGGGCTGGGCGAGCGGCGCGGCGACGTCCTCGAAGTCCGCGGTGTTGATCGTGTAGGAGGACGCGGTGTCCTCGGAGTCGACCTGCACCTTGAAGGTCGTGCCCTGCGGGTACGTCGTGCTGAACAACTGGTGCACCTCGTCGTAGAAGTGCATCGGGCTGCCGGAGCTCGGGGTGTTGGTGAACTCGTAGCTGCCGTACTGCCAGCTGTACGCGTTGGTCAGGGTGAGGTCGGGCTGCTTGGTCCCGTTGATGTACAGCGAGATCGGAGCTGTGTACACCGAGCCGGTCGAGGAGTCCGGGATGCTGTAGCGCAGGTCGATCGAGTTGGTCGCCACCGGTGTGGTGAAGGTGACGTACTGGCCGGTGCCCGACAGGGTCACGGCCTCGCGGCCGATCGCCTCGTCGGCCAGCTGGCCCTGGGTGTAGCTGGGGCCGATGACGGTCCCGTTCGTCGGAGAGCTCTGCGCCAGTACTTCCGCATAGGGCAGATTCGCCCCGTTCCCGCCGGTGGCACCGGAGGCGGCCGCGGCAGGCCCCACCCCCGTGCCCGCGACCGCGCCGCCGGCGAGCAGCAGCACGCCGCCGGCCCACGCTATCGCGCGCTTGAGTTGATGTATCGACATTGACACTCTTTTCGCGTTCCTCTCCTGGATCTGCCGGACCCGGGCTCTGGGCGCACGGGGCGTCGCCCGGTTCAAGTGGGGGCAACGTAACTCGCACGAAAAGAAGATGCAATATCGCAACGGAACTTTGCTAAAAACTGGATCCCAAACGCAAGATCGCCACGCTGTGGAGCCTGGCGTGGCGAGAGTCGCTGCGGGTGGGAGCGTGTGCCCCAGGAGACGGAGCCTCCTGGGGCGGCCTGCAAGGAGTTGCGGCAACCCCTGCAGGATTCACGAAAGTTCTTGCACTGCTTGCGGACGTGCTTTCACTGGCTTCAGCTGAAGCTGGGCCGGTGGCCTCGTTCCTGGACGGGGAAGGTCTGCGCGGCGCCGGGGAAGGCGGGCAGCGGGAATTGGCTGGTCTCGTAGTTGGCCAGGGTGAGCGGGCCGCTGGTGTCGGGCAGCGCGGGGAAGCCGGCGCGGGTAGGGATCTGGCCGAAGATCTCGGTGAAGTCGCCGAAGGTGCTGCGGCGCCAGTCGCTGATGTTCGGCTCCGCGACCCCGGTCAACCGCTCGAGGAAGCGCAGTACGGAGGTGTGGTCGAGCGGCGTGCTGCACACGTTGCCGCCGACCGTCCACGGTGAGACGACGATGCACGGGACGCGGTAGCCGGCGCCGATGGGCAGGCCGTCGCCGGCGGTGCCGCCGGGGGAGGTGAGAGTGACGAACTCGTCCGGCGTGCCGGCCTTCGGCAGCGGCGGGGTGACGTGGTCGAACAGGCCGTCGTTCTCGTCGTAGTTGATGATGACGAGGGTTTTGGCCCACACCTCGGGGTTCGCGGCGATCGCGTCGAGCTTGCTCGCGAGCCACGCGGCGCCGGCGTTCGGCAGCGCGTCCGGGTGCTCGGAGGTCGCGACGGTGGGGAAGACCCAGCTGATGGTCGGCAATTGGTCGTTGAGCGCGTCGTACTCGAACTGGCCGGCCGGAGTGCTGACCATCGCACTCTTATACAAGGTCGAGTCCGTCGGCGCGTCGATGTACTGCTTGAGGAACTGCAGCACGTTGAAGCCGTTGGCACCGTAGGAGTCGGTCTCCTGGTAGCACATCCAGGACACCCCGGCCTCGGTCAGCCGCTCGGGGTAGCTGGTCCAACTGTAGGTGCCGTTGAGCTGGCTGTTGTCCAGGGCCGGGCCGCCGTACTGGCCGCTGGGGTCGATGGTGCCGGTCATGTACATGTACCGGTTCGGGTGCGTCGGGCCGAGCACCGAGCAGTGGTAGTTGTCATACACGGTGAAGGCGTCCGCGAGCGCGAAGTGGAACGGGATGTCCCGGCGTTCGTAGTAGCCCATGGTGAAGGGGCCGGTGGATGCGCCGTCGTATTCGGTGTGCGCGGTCACCCAACTGTCCATCGCGCCGCCGTTGAGCGCCGCGTGCTGCACGGGCCAGCCGTGGCCGGTCGAGGGGATCGCCTGCGCGGCGGTGGTGCGGGTGTCGAGGTGGAACGGCAGCAGGTAGCCGTCGGGGTTCGCGGGGTCCGGCTGGTAGAACACGGACCGGCCGGTGGACAGGCGCTTCGCGTCGCGGTCGGCGAAGCCGCGAACGCCGGACAGGGTACCGAAGTAGTGGTCGAAGCTGCGGTTCTCCTGCATGATCAGCACCACGTGCTCGACATCCCGCAGCCGGCCGCGCGCACCGGTCCCGGCCGAGGCCTGGGCGGCCAGAGCCTTGGTCACGTTCGTGGGCAGCAGCGAGAGCGCGCCGGCCATGCCGCCGGTGGCGGCGGCCGAACCGAGCAGGCGGCGGCGGGAGACGGCCGGACCGGCCGCCCCGGGCGTATCAGAGTTCATATCGATTCATTCCAATCGAGGGATCCGCCCGCGAACCTCACGGGACAAGCCCTCACCCTGATCCCCTACGGCGACCGGGGATCTGCCCCGGGGAGCCTGCGCAATGTCCCGAGAATGAACACTTGAAACTCTATGAACTCCTATCACCCGTATATGTGAGTTGCCCCGTGACGGCGGGTCAGGATATGTCGGCAGCGTGTCGCACAGTCCGCCCTCAGACGGCAAGTCCCAACTTTCCTTATATGAGAAACTTGATTCGCGTCATCGCTCCGGCGCTGGCGCTGTGCCTGGTCGGGCAGGCGGTCCCGGCCGCGGACAACTTCGCGAGGAGGTCGTGGAAGACCCCGCGCTCGTCGCACCGCTGCACGCAGGACGGGAAGAGCGCGCCGCTGGCGATTCGCTGACCAAGTCGGTCTTCAACATCGCCAAAGCGAGCGGCAATAAGGCCATCAACGGTCCAGCGGCCAAGGCCGACCAGATCGGCGAAATCGCCGGGAACATCTCCACCTCCACCTCCACCTACGCCGCGAACGGGCTGACCCGAGGGCACGGAGGTGGCGATCGCCGGGGCGATCCTGGACCGGCTGTGCATGGGCGCCGAGCCGCGCGACTGGATCACCGACCCCTTACCTTCAGCAACTTTACTTTCGAAGGCATGCTGAGCCTGCAACCCGTCGGACTGGTCGTCTGGCAGGACGGCAGGAAACGGGCCACCTCCGCGTGCAAGACCGTCGTGAGCGGTGACGCGCACGGCCAGCTTGACGATCCGATCGGCTGTTCCCTGGTCAACGGGCCGACCGTCTCACTCAACCATCCCGTGGTGGCCAAGTTCACGTTCAAGTACGGCATCGTGAGCCCGCTGTCCGAGAAGTGGCAATTACCCGCGGAACTGAGGCGGGCGTCGTGCAACCCGGTTCCGTGCATCCCCGAACAGAGCAAGAATGCGGGCGCCATTCTGAACGTTCTCTCGGAGTCGAGGCGAGCCGTCGGCCTCTCAGTGCCCTTCGGCTATGCCGTCATCCCCCAGGCCGAGCAGCGGCCGACCTCACAGAGAGCTCTCTATTCGCCGCATTGCGCGCAGCACCGACGACGGGGAGACCCGGTATCCCTGCGCGCGCAAGGCATTGTGGACCTTGCGATGCCCGTCCAGCGGATGCTCATCCAGGTGCCGCTGGACGGCGCTGGTCAGCCGGTCGACCACCGGCGCGGGCCAGGGACCCTTCTCGGTCGGGACCTGCGCCTTCGCCTTGTCGAGGTACCGGTAGTAGGTACGCCGGGGGATGCCGACCAGCGTGCAGAAGCTGACTACGGAGATCTTGGCCTCGCGACGTACTTCGTCGAGGTCTGAGAGCCGGCCGAGGTGGCTGTCCGCGGAGCGCCTCCACACCTCGAGCAGCGCCTTCGCCTCGCGTAGCGCCTTACGCAGGGCACGTGCTTCGGCCTCGAGCTCGGCCACCCGGCTCGGCGGCGCGGAGAGGGCGCCCAGCGCGCGTGCCCCGCCCTCGACGAACTGCTTCTTCCACTTGGCCACGGAGGCCTCGCTGACTTTGAACCGTCGGGCGACCTGGGCCGCCGAGGCGCCCGACGTGAGTGCGGCGAGGGCCACCTGGAGGCGGAGTTCCGCCTTGTCGTCACGGTGTGGCGCGTGCGCGGCGTCGGCCCCCTTCGCCGCCGTGTGACGAACAGGGGTGAGGGTTTTGTCCTGCATGGTGGTGCGACATAGTCCTTTCTCCGAGAATCCGCGGGCGAAGCGCTTCGACTGCGGATACGCGGGAGCCCGCGGACTGATTCGGGGAGAGGGAGGCCGAGCAAAGTCGCCTCGTGGGCCGCGGGTGTGCGGCGGGTGGGTGATCTGTAATGCTAGGCGGTCCCACGGCGAAGTAGTTGTGCTTTCACTCAATCGAGCCAATGCCGCTCGAGACAGGTTTATTCGGGCGTGAACGGTGATTGCCGTGGTCCGCGGGCCGCGCCGGGCCGCGGGTCGACGCACCGTAAGTCGGCGACCGCGATCTGCTGTCGGCGACGGAAGGTGGCGAGGGTGGGCGCGGGGCCGGGCGGTCGGGCACGGAGGGCCTCGCACCTCTTGAGTTATTGTTGAACAATCCCTACATTTGAAGGACGGCAGCCGGTCCGGCCGACTACCCCCGCCCGCGCTTCAGGAAGGCACTCGGATGACCGTTCCGCTTACCGTCGGCGCCCCGTCCGCCGACCTCCGAGCCTTCCGCCTCGGCACCGCCAGGCCCGGCTCCGTGCGCGAGACCTTCCGCGCCGGGGTCGTCATGCCCACGAGCGGGCTCGCGCTGGGGCACACGCAGGCGAACCTGATCTCGCTTCCGCGCGACTACGCCTACGACATGCTGCTGTTCGCGCAGCGCAATCCCAAGCCCTGCCCGGTCTTGGAGGTCACCGAGCCCGGCTCCTGGAGGTCGGTGCTCGCTCCCGCCGCGGACCTGCGGACCGATCTGCCCGCGTACCGGGTCTGGGAGGACGGACGTGTGGTGGACCGGCCGAGCGACGTCGTGGACGTCTGGCGGGACGACCTGGTGACCTTCCTGATCGGCTGCAGCTTCAGTTTCGAGACGCTGCTGCTCGACGCGCTGGTGCCGCTGCGGCACGTCGAGCAGAATGTCAATGTTCCGATGTACCTCACGAACCGCTCGTGCCGCCCGGCGGGGAGGCTGCACGGCCCGCTGGTGGTCTCGATGCGTCCGATCCCGGCCGCCGACGTGGCCCGCGCCGCTGCCATCACGGCCCTGATGCCGGCCGTGCACGGCGCTCCGGTGCACGTCGGCGAGCCCGGGGCGCTGGGCATCGCGGACCTCGGCAGGCCGGACTTCGGCGATCCGGTGGCCCTCGAGGTCGGCGACGTGCCGATGTTCTGGGCGTGCGGGGTGACGTCGCAGGCCGCTGTGATGCGCGCCGCGCCGCCCTTCGCGATCACCCACGATCCCGGCCACATGTTCATCACCGACGCGCGTGACACCGACTACCGCATCGTCTGACCCGGCTTAAGGACTTAAGGAGAGACTCGGCTCATGAGCGCCGCCAACGTCATCGACCTCAACAGCGACCTCGGCGAGGGCTTCGGCGCCTGGACGCTCGGCGACGACGAGGCGCTGCTCGGGGTCGTGACCAGCGCCAACATCGCCTGCGGCTTCCACGCCGGGGATCCGAGCATCATGCGTCGACTGTGCCGCTCCGCCGCGTCCCGGGAGATCGCGATCGGCGCGCACGTCGGGCATCGCGACCTGGTCGGCTTCGGCCGCCGCCGGATCGAGATCGCGGCGGAGGACCTCGTCGACGAGATCGTCTACCAGCTCGGCGCGCTCGACGGCTTCGCGCGGCTGGCCGGCGATCGCGTCGGCTACGTGAAGCCGCACGGCGCGCTCTACAACACGATCGCCGCCGAGCCCGGGTACGCCCGCGCGCTCGCCGAGGCCGTTCGGCGCTACGATCCGGCGCTGCGCGTCGTCGGCCTGGCCGGTTCGCCCGGACTCGCCGAGGTCGCCGCGACCGGGCTGACCACGATCGCGGAGGCCTTCGCCGACCGCGCGTACACGGCCGAGGGGCGCCTCGTCCCGCGCACAACGCCCGGAGCCGTGCTGCACGACGTGGACCTGATCGCCGAGCGCTGCACCCGGCTCGCGCGCACCGGCGAGGTCGAGTCGATCGACGGCGAGACCGTGCGTATCAGCGCCCAGACGATCTGCGTGCACGGGGACACTCCCGGGGCGCTGGCCATCGCGCGCCGGGTCCGCGAGGTGCTGTTGGCCGAGGGCATCACCCTCGCGCCCTTCGTCGGCGGGGGCGCGTGATGCTGCGCATCCTGACCGCCGGATCCGGTGCGCTGCTCGTCTGCCTCGAGCGGCCCGAGCAGGTGACAGGGCTCTACCACGAGCTGCTGAGCGACCCGCCAGAGGGCTTCATCGAGGCCGTCCCGGCCGCCGAGACGGTGATGGTCCACTTCGATCCGGCACGTACGGGCGCCCCGGCCCTCGCTCCGCGCCTGCAAGCCGCCGCCAAGCGGGCGAATGCGAAGCCTGCGACCACTTTGACCGCGCAGCAGGAGTCTGCGATCAGCATCCCAGTGGTCTACGACGGCCCCGACCTTGAGGACGTCGCCCGCCGCACGGACCTGAGCATCGAAGACGTCATACGGCGGCACGAAGCGGGGGAGTACGTCGTCGCGTTCTGCGGCTTCGCACCCGGATTCGGTTACCTCACCGGCCTGGACCCCGCGCTGCGCCTGCCGCGCCGCTCCATCCCGCGTACGCGCGTCCCGGTCGGGTCAGTGGCCATCTCCGACCGCTTCAGCAGCGTCTATCCGCACGTCTCGCCCGGCGGCTGGCATCTGCTCGGTCGTACGGCCATGGTCATGTGGGACACCGATCGACAGCCTCCGGCGCTGCTGACTCCCGGCACGCGCGTGCGCTTCGAGCGAGTGGCGGGGTGATCGACGTGACGATGGACGTGACGGACGCGAGGACCGCGAGCCCCCCGGACCCGGCGGACGTACGCGGCGCCATCGAGGTTCTCAGCCCCGGCCCGCTGACCACGATCCAGGACCTCGGCCGCCCCGGACTCGCGGCGGTCGGCGTCGGCGCGTCGGGCGCCGCGGATCGCGGAAGCCTGCGCCTGGCCAACCGCCTCGTCGGCAATCCCGAGGACGCCGCCGCGCTTGAGCTGACCTACGGCGGGCTGCGGCTGCGTTTCGCGGCAGCCGCGACGCTCGCGCTGACCGGAGCCCCGTGCCCGATCACCGTGGACGACCGCGCCGCCGGGATGGACAGCCCTGTCCGGGTACGCGCGGGGCAGCAGGTGACCGTCGGCATGCCCTCCGAAGGCGTGCGCACGTACCTCGCCGTGCGCGGCGGAATAGACGTTCCCCCGGTGCTCGGCTCACGCTCCACCGACCTGCTTTCCGGCATCGGACCGCCGGTGCTCGAGGCGGGGACCCGGCTGCCGATCGGGCGGCGCGTCGAGGGCTTCCCGAACGTCGATATCGCACCGCGCCGCACCCAGCACCTCGGTCCGGCGATCCTCGGCGTACTGCCGGGGCCGCGCGACGACTGGTTCCTGCCGGAGGCGCTGAGCACGCTCGGCGAGTCGGCCTACGTCGTCACCAACGACAGCAACCGGGTCGGCGTGCGGCTCGACGGCCCGGCGCTCAAACGGGCCGTGCACGAGGAGCTGCCCTCGGAGGGCGTCGTGCGCGGCGCGTTGCAGGTGCCGCCGGACGGCCGGCCGATCCTGTTCCTGGCGGACCATCCGGTCACCGGCGGCTACCCGGTCATCGCGGTCGTGGCGGCCGAGGACCTGGACCGCGCGGGCCAGCTGCGCGCGGGCGACGCGGTGCGCTTCCGGGTGCTCGGCCAATCCTCGAGATGAGGGACAATCGACCCGTGACTACGGAAAGCAGCCTCGTCGAGCGGTTCGCCGACCTGGAGAAGGACCGGCACCTGCTCGGACGCAGCAGCACGGCGGAGCGGGTGGCCGCGATCCTGCGCGACCGGATCACGATCGGCCAGCTGCCGCCGGGTTCGCGACTGGCCGAGGAGGCGATCGGCGAGGCCCTGGGCGTCTCCCGCAACACGCTGCGCGAGGCATTCAGGCTGCTGACACACGAGCGGCTGCTGGTGCACGAGCTCAACCGCGGCGTGTTCGTCAACACGCTCTCGGAGCAGGACGTCGTCGAGATCTACCGGGTGCGCCGGATGATCGAGATCGCCGCGCTGCGCGGTCTCGGTGATCCGACGAAACGCGAGCCGGACCTGTTCGCGAAGGTCGCCGAGGCCGTGTCCGACGCCGAGCAGGCCGCGAAGGAAGGCCGCTGGCAGGACGTCGGCACGGCGAACCTGCGTTTCCACAGTGCGCTGGTCGAACTCGCGGGCAGCGCGCGCATCGAGGAGTTCATGGCGCAGATCCTCGCCGAGCTGCGCCTCGTCTTCCACGTGATGAGCGACCCGCGCCGCTTCCACGAGCCCTACATCGCCCGCAACCGCGAGGTGCTGGAGGCGCTGCTGGCCGGCGACGTCGCGGGGGCCGGGGAACTGCTCGAGGACTACCTCAACGACGCCGAGAGCCAGCTGATCCAGGCCTACACCGAGGCCGGTCACGCCGGGCCGTAGCAAGTTCAACAGAGTCCTTCCGTACCGCCCGGCCGGGTCCTTCGGCCGGGCGGTACGTCGTTGTGAGCTCTCCGTTCCAAAAATGTAGCCCAAAACTCTTGATGGATTGTTGAACGATCCCTAGATTATGGAGCACCGCAGCGGAAGCCCGCGAGAACAGTCCCCTCGAACCCCTCCCTTCAGCGAGGTGCCCCCGTGACCGCAACCCCCACCGCCCCGACCAGCGCGGTCGCCGATACCGGCGACCTCATCACCGGCCCCTTCGCCTGGTACCGCTCGCTGCCGAAGCCCGGCCGCCGGGCCTTCTTCGGCGCGTTCGGCGGCTACGGCATGGACGCGTACGACTTCCAGGTACTGCCGCTCGGCCTGACCGCGATCGCCGCCTACTTCCACCTGTCGAAGGGCCAGTCCGGGCTCCTCACGACGGTCACGCTCGTCGTCTCGGCGCTCGGCGGGGTGCTCGCCGGACTGCTGATCGACCGGATCGGCCGCTCCCGCACCATGATGATCACCATCGGCACGTACGCCCTGTTCACCGCGCTCTGCGGTTTCGCCTCGAGCTACCCGATGCTGCTGACCTTCCGGGCCTTGCAGGGCCTCGGTTTCGGCGGCGAGTGGGCGGCCGGCGCGGTGCTGGTCGCCGAGTACGCCTCGGCCAGGTACCGGGGGCGGACCGTCGCGTTCGTGCAGGCCTCGTGGGCCGTCGGCTGGGGCCTCGCGGTGATCGTCGGCACGCTCTCGCTCGACCACCTCAGCGGCGGCCTCGCCTGGCGGGTGCTGTTCTGGACCGGCGCGCTGCCCGGCCTGATGCTGCTCTTCCTGCGCCGCGGGGTTGAAGACGCGCCTCAGGAGCCGCAGCGTACGAAGACCCCGCGGGTGCCGGTCTCAGCGGTCTTCACCGGCAGGCTCGGCCGGATCACGCTGTTCGCCACGCTCATGGCCACCGGCGTGCAGGGCGGCTACTACACGATCGCGACCTGGCTGCCCACCTACCTCAAGGAGGAGCGGCACCTGACGATCGTCGGCACCGGCTCGTACCTCGCCCTGCTGATCGGCGGCGCGTTCCTCGGCTACCTCTGCGGCGGCTACGTCTCCGACGGGCTCGGCCGACGCAAGGCCATCGGCCTGTTCGGCATCCTCAGCGGCGTCATCCTGTACAGCTACATCCACATCCCGGCCGCCGACAACCACGTGCTGCTGGTCCTCGGCTTCCCGCTCGGCTTCTGCTTCTCCGCCATCTTCAGCGGCTTCGGCTCATACCTGGCCGAGCTCTACCCGCGCGACGTACGCGGCACCGGGCAGAGCCTCACGTACAACGTCGGCCGCGCCGTGGGGGCGTTCTTCCCGACCGCCGTCGGCTTCGAGGCGGGCAGCAAGGGACTCGGCGACGCGCTGGTCTACGGCACCGTCGGCTACGCACTCGCCGTCCTCGCTCTCCTCGGCCTTCCGGAGACCCGCCGGATCGCACTGAGCTGAGACTGCGAAACCGCCGGCTTCGGCGCCGCGTCGGCTCACCCGCCGAAGCGTGCCGAGGTCGGCGGATGCACGGGCGCGGGCCGCCACAGCGCCGGCTCCGGATCCACCGCCGACTGCCGCTGCCACGGCAACCGCTGCACCCACTGCTCCGCAGCCAACTGCTCGGGCGTCGGCTGACCGAACTGCCGCCGCACCGGCTCGGGACGCGGCCCCCGCTGCTCGGCCGCCACCTCCCGCACACTCTCGTTCTGCGCCTGCCACAGCTCCAGGTACTTCCCGTTGACGGACGTCAGCTGCGCGTGCGTGCCACGCTGCACGATCCGGCCCTCGTCCACGACCAGGATCTCGTCCGCGTCGTAAGCCAGGTGCAGGTCGTGGCTGATCAGGATCGTGGTACGCCCGGCCATCAGCCGCCGCAGCGGAGCCAGCACCTTGCGCGCCGCCACCGCGTCCAGGCCCGTCGTCGGCTCGTCCAGCACCAGCACCGGCGTGTTACGCAGCAGGGCCCTGGCGATCGCGAGCCGCTGCCGCTGGCCGCCGGACAGGCTGCCGCCGCCCTGGCCGATGATCGTCTCGAAGCCCTGCGGGAGTTTCCCGATGAACCCGTCAGCGTCCGCGAGCCGCGCCGCCTCGAGGATCCGCGCGTCGCTCGCCGTCGGGTCCCCGTAGGCGATGCTGTCCCGCACGGTCCCGTCGAACAGCATCGTCTGCTGCAGCATCAGTGTCACGTTGCTGCGCAGCCGCCGCAGCGTCAGGTCCCTGATGTCGGTGCCGTCGAGCCGGATGCATCCGGTCTTCGGGTCGTGGAAACGCAGCAGCAGTTGGGTCAGCGTGGACTTCCCGGCGCCGCTGGACCCGGTGACCAGCACCAGCCGTCCCGGCTCCGCGACCAGGCTCACATCGCTGAGGGCCGGCCGTTCCTGCTCCGGGTAGTAGAAGGTCACCGAGTCGAATTCGATCTGGCCGCTCTGCACCGAGTACATCCCGGTCTCCGCGAGATCCCGCACGGCCGGGCGCGTCTCGAGCACCTCGAGCAGCCGCTGCGCCCCGGCGCCCGCCGTGGCCTTGAGTACGCCGAAGGAGCCGAGGCTTTGGATCGGCGGGTAGAGCATGCCGAGGAACGCGGCGAAGCCCAGCATGTCGCTCAGATTGATCCGGCCCTCGCTGAGCTCCCAGGACCCGAAGCCGAGCACCACCAGCACGCACAGGGTCTCGACCAGCAGCACCACCGGGCCGTACAGCGCGGCGAGCCTCGCCTCCGCCATCCGGGCCCGCAGCCATTCGACGCCCGCCTCGTGCACCCGGTCACGCTCGCTGTTTGGCCGGTTGTAAGCCTGAACGAGCATCATGTTCTGCACGTTCTCCTCGACCACCGACGCGATCTTCCCGTTGCCCGCCCGCTCACGCCGCGAGGCCTTGGCGAACGGGGTGGTGAAGCCGCGAGTGACCAGCCAGAACAGCGGCGCGACGGCGAAGGACATCAGCGCGAGGTCCCAGCGCAGGTACAGCGCCGTGCCCGCGAACATCGCGATGCCGACCACATCCGTCACGATGCTGATGACGCCGCCGATCACCAGGTTCTCCACCGCGTCGATGTCGCCGGTGATCCGCACCACGAGATCGCCGGTGTCGCGCGAGGAGAAGAAGTCCGGGGACATGGCCTGGACGTGCGTGAACACCCTGTCGCGCAGCCGCAGCAGGAAGCGTTCGGAGCACAGCGAGCAGAGCATGTGGGCACCGAAAGTGGCCACCGCGCCGAGCACCGCGCAGCCGATCCACTCCAGCGCCGGAGTCCAGAACGCGTGCAGATTGCGTGTCTCGAGCACCTTGTCGGTGATCTCCATGAACACGAGCACGACGCCGACCTCGGCGACCGTCGCGACCGTGGCCAGCAGACAGGCCAGCGCCATCAGCTTGCGGTCCATCCGGGCCATCGTGCGGAAGCGGCGGAACACCTCCCCGGCCGGAATCGCGGGAGGGTCGGGGGCTTCTTCGACGGGCTCGAGCTCGGCTTGGCCGCCGAGCGGTTCGAGGGCGAGCGAGGACATCGGCGGACTCCTGGCAGCGGGGAGGTGGTGCGGCTGGACACAAACTCAAGGGGGCCGGCGGATTCCTCTCGCCGGCCCCCTTGGCCACGTGGCGGGGCTCAATCGCTGGGTGGGGTCGATTACTCTCTCACCACCGCCGTGCGCTCAGTGCTTGATCGGCAGCGGCAGGCCCTTCGGCGGGGCGCCGACCGGCGGCTTGCCCTTAGGGGCGCCGACCGGGGGCTTTCCGGTCGGAGCGGCGCCCTTCGGCGCACCGGCCGGCTTCGGGCCCTTCGGCGGGAGCAGCTTGACGCTCATGATGGTGCCTTTCTCTACAACGGAATGGTGGTTGGTGACGCTGGTACCGCTGACCTACTGCTGATCAGGTGCCGGGAGGCCGCTTAGCTCTTGGCGGGCAGCGGCAGGCCCTTCGGCGGGGCGCCGACGGGGGGCTTGCCGGTGGGGGCGGCGCCGACCGGGGGCTTGCCCTTCGGGGGGACCGGGGGCTTTCCGGTCGGCTTCGGGCCCTTCGGGGGGAGCAGCTTGACGGTCATGGTGTTCCCTTTCGGCAATTCCATTTTCGCGGCCTCCCGGCGTACCACCGGGCTTTTGTGCCGGTCACCTCCTCGGTGACAGGGAAAACACTAGAGACCGATTCTTGGGATCAAGGGGTCCGGGAGTGAGCGCAAAGACAGAGTTCGCCCTCGTATTCGGTGAGCCGGCACTGAGCAACCTGAAACAGGTCTCAGGCAGCTCTCAGGTTTTGGGGTGTCAAATACGAAGAAGCGGCCGGTATCGGACAAATCCGAACCCGGCCGCCACGCGGCTGCGCGCGCCGCTAGGAGATCATGAACTGACTGATCGGCAGGGCGCGGTCCACGATCCGCACGTCGCCGATGCTGCCGTAGAAGATCTGGTTGATCGTGCCCTGGTACTCGTAGCCGCCGAGCATCCACGGCAGATTCAGCGTGGTCAGGCCGTTCGCGGGCTCGGAGGGGTTGCGCGCCACCTCGCAGCCGTCCACGTACAGCTTCGTGGTCGCGCCGTCGTTGACCACGGCCACGTGCCACCAGGCGCCGAGCGGCAGCTCGTGGCCCCAGTTCGTCGACTCGTCGGTCTGGTTCAGCGGGTAGACGCACCATTGCAGTTCGCGGTCGCCGGACACGCTCAGGGTGACGATCGGCTCGTTCGGGTCGGTGTTGCCGCCGCTCTTGCCCGCCTGTCCTGCGGTGCCCCAGCGGCTCAGCATTCCGGTCCAGGCGTTCTGGTCCGAATTCCAGTCGGTCGGCAGATAGAAGAATGCTTCGAAGGTATATCCGTGTTCGAATTCGTTGCCATTGATCGGAGCGTTCCCCACGGTCTGGAAATACGAACCCTGAACCGGCGAGCCCTGGCCGGTGAACTTCACGCTGCCGTGCCCGGGCTGGTCCGGGTGGTACGAGCTGTTCCAGGTGAGCGCGGAGCCGGGCGTGCCGGAGACGGTCTCGAAGACGAGGTCGTTGCCCAGGCCCGTCTGGTCCTTGATCACGGTGCTGCTGCTCACGTCCGCGCCGCTCGCGCCGTGGCCGTCGAAGCGCCAGTAGGCCACCGTGCCGCGCAGCAGCATCTGCTTCGCCGGACGCGCCGGACGCGGGGCCACCGGGGCGAAGCCGTTGAAGCGCCGGTCGAAGTCCATCGCGATGGAGAAGCGGTCCACCTCGGAGGTCAGCCGGGCCTCCTGCACGGCCAGCGCGTTCGCCTTGCCCGCCGCCATCAGCTTGCCGATCCACGGCGAGAAGGTCTCCACGTCGATCGTGCCGCGGTCCAGGTCGAAGCGGTACGCGCGGATCATCGCGGCGCCGCCGTAGTAGCGGTTCTGGTAGTTCGTGATGTGCAGGAAGACGTCGTTGCCCGCGACGTTCGTCTTCGTGGTGCTGCCGGGCGGCCAGTAGTGGCCGTTCAGGGTGAGGAAGATCTGGTCGTTGTCGTTGATCAGGTCGTCCCACAGCTGCTGGCCGTAGTCGTCGAAGTACGCCGCGCCGGAGTCGTCCGCGTAGACGATGTCGTGCGTGGTCAGGATCACCGGCAGCGTCGGGTTCGCCTTGATCGTCGCGTTGGCCCAGGCGAATCCGGCCGTGGACAGCCGCCAGTCGAGCGAGAGCAGCAGCCACTCCCGGCCGCCCGCGCGGAAGATGTGGCAGTTGTTGTAGCCGTCCGGGCTCGAGCTGTGCCAGGTCGAGGAGCGGGCGAAGCGCTTGGGGTTGAAGGTGTCCAGGTACGGCGAGTCCCCGCGCTGGTCCGTCGTGGACGAGTCGATGTCGTGGTTGCCGGCGAGCACGCTGTAGGCGACGCGCTCGTCGTCCAGCAGATCGAAGACCTTGGTGGCCGCCGCGTACTCCTCGGCCAGGCCGTTCTGCGCCACGTCGCCGAGGTGCGCGAGGAAGACGATGTTGTCGTCCTGCGCGCCCTTGCGCTCGGCGCAGCTCAGCACGTACTCGAAGGACTCCTCCAGCGGCACCGGGTGGATCCGGTCCTGATCGAACAGGTACTGGGTGTCCGGCATCACGATGACGGTGAACTGATTGCGCTCGGTGTCCGGGTTCCACCGGCCGGCCGGGGCCGGGATCATGGACGTCAGGTCATAAGGATCGGTCGCGGTCGCGGCCTGCGCGGGCGCGGCGCTGAACAGACCGAGCGACGCGGCACCGACGCCGGCGCCGAGCAGACCGCTGTTGCGCAGGAAGGCGCGCCGGCTGGCCGCGGCCGCGCTCTCGCCGTCCAGATCGGCGGTGCGCGGGCATTCGCAGCCCGCGGCGTGCTCGTGGTCGGGGTGGGCAAGCGGATCGTGCATGGGGGTCTCCCAGGGCTGAGTGCTGACGGCCTGGACTTTAGGTCTTCCGGACATACCAAAGACCTTGTTTCAGCCGCCGCTCAGAAATCCGGGCGTCGAACGCTCGGTGAACTCTGTCGCACGCATCTGGTCTGCGTTACGGGGTTGACCTAACAATCGTCACGTTGGTCTGCGCAACGACCGCGCCGGCTATCCACCTATTGAAGGGCTCTCCTATGTCTCGTCGCTTAGCGACGGTCGGGGTGGCGGGTGTCGCCGCGCTCGCCTGCGTCCTCGGCAGCAACTCGGCGGCGCTCGCCTCCGCACCGAACTCCGCTGTCTCGCTGCACCGCGGATCCGGCACGTTGACATACAGCGTCAGCACCCCGCGCGTGGACGACATCGTGAACGGTCCCTGGACGCTGTCCCAGGGCGATCCGACCGATGGCAGCACCATCACCGTGGACGGCGTCACCTACCCGAACGTCGCGGTGGACCCCTCGGGCACCGGAGCGGTCCCGGCGCAGTCCGGCGTCACCGGCACGCCGGGACCGCTGACCGGCTACTGCTCGCAGGACAACGGCCCCGGCCCGGCCTCCGGCACGGTGCTGCGCGAGCCGACCGGCGAGAAGCTGGCCATGCAGCCGTACTACTTCCCGTACGTCACCAGTGAAGACGGTGGCAGGACGCTGATCGGCTACTTCGACTACCGGCCGAAGGACACCGACGAGGCCGTGGTCTCCGCCGTCTCGCACGACCACGGGAAGACGTGGACTTACACCGGCGAGGCGCTGGAGCAGAACGCGGGCCTGTGCGCCGACGGCAACACCGACGACGACGGCCAGGGCCACGCCTTCGTGATGACCGTGCCGGACTACAACGGCAGCGGCAAGTCGGCGCAGGTGCTCTACACGCTCAGCCGGCCCAGCGGCGACGCGCTCGGCGTCAACCTGATCATCCACAAGCTGACGCCGAAGGGCGACGACCCGCTGGCCGGTCTGCCGGCGAGCGAGCCGGTCGGCATGGGCGGCTCCAGCACCGCGACGGCCGCCGTCAGCGTTCCGGCCGGACCGACCGGGACCGGCGTCAACATCGAGGTCGCTTCGACGGCGAACTTCGAGGAGCCCGGCCACTTCAACGTGGACGGCCACGTCGTGGACTGCAACGACGACAACGCCACCGCGACCGAGTTCACCGGCTGCACCACGCGTGACAGCGAGGGCGTGACGATCAGCGCGGGCGACGCCGTGACCGCCAGCCCGATCATCCCGGTCGGCGACGAGCAGTCCTCCGGCCTGATCGCCCCCGACGGCATCATCAGTGTCCTGCCGCACTACGCGGGTGCGCCCAAGGGCAGCGTCGCGGTGCTCTACACCGAGAAGATCCTCGACTACTACACCCCGACGACGACCACCGCCGCGGTGACCCTCCCGGCCGCCGCGATCCCGGTCGCAGACACCTCGGCGCTGACGCTGACCGACGGCTCGATCGAGGTCTACCTCGGCACCGCCGCCGGCATCCAGTCCGTCACCTGCGCCGGCCTGACCGCGACCAGCCTCACCGGCTGCTCCGGCGGCACCGGCTCGGTCTCGAAGGGCAGCGACCTGGGCGCGCCCGGCGCCGCGATGGCGCCCTACGCGACGCTAGCGCTCACCGGGGAGGGCAAGAACAAGGCCAAGAGCCTGTTCGGCAACAACGAGGACTATACCGTCGCCCGCGTCGCCTACACCTACGACGGCGTGCACTTCACCGATCTGGGCCAGGTCTCCGGCCTGAACGACCCGGCCGGCAACAGCGAGAGCGTGCTGCGTTGGATCGGCTCGCGCGGCACCGTCATCACCAACCCGGGCGGCGGCTACGGCCTGTTCCTGTCCGGTGCGTACGCCGCGGACGGCGACAGCGACGCGTTCAACCAGATCTTCTACTCGTCCTCCAAGGACGGCGTCCACTGGAGCACGCCGGAGAAGCTGATCGGCACCGACTACACCTTCTCGGCGCTCGAGCAGCAGGCCGTGAACGGCGGCGCCCTCGGCGTCAGCGGCTACTACTCGGGCCGCACCTACGACCCGACCGTGGTGCAGAACGCGAACGGCACGCTGACGATGCTCTTCGCCGGCTACTCGACGCCGAAGCCGCTGCCCAGCACCGGCGACGTCCTCGGCACGAACCCGAACTCGCTCTTCACGGTCCCGGCCGCGGAGGCCGCCGAGTACCGCACGATCCTGAGCGTGACGCTGCGTCCGGAGTGGACCCGGTGATCTGACCTCTCGGGTCGAAGAACGGCGAGGCCGCCGCGTCGCGTGACGCGGCGGCCCCCGGCGTTCGTGCCGCCACCGCGTCAGGCGCTCGGCAGGCTGAGGATGTCCGCCGCCGCCGGAGCGGTCACCGTGGTCGGCTGGTTCCAGGTGAACACCATGGTGCCCTGGGAACCGGCGGTCTCCTCGATCGGCAGCGCGAGCCCGTTCAGCGGAATGTCCAGGACGCTGTCGGTCGGGCCGCTGTCGTCGGTGGAGACGTCCTTGTACTGCGCGACCTGCTGGCCGTTCAGGGTGGAAGTGCCCATGGCGGTGAACTTGTCGCCGGAGCCGGAGGCGAGCTGCGAGGTCATGGAGCTGAAGTCGGTCAGGCTGCTGAAGCTGCTCGTCATCGAGCTGCCGATGGCGGACTTCGAGGAGATCCACTTGCCGGTCATGATCTCCGAGACCAGCGCGGCATCCGAGCCGGCCTCGGACTTGATCTCCGACACGAGGCTCGGGGTGGCCTGGATGTAGTCCACCCCGCCGGTGACGATCATCGGGATCGTCACTCCACCGGAGATGATCGTGCCGTCGGCGCTGCCGTCCTTGTTGATCTGCAGGTCCATGGTGGTGCTCGAGCCGCTCTCGGACATCGTGCCCTTGAAGTGGACCGCGGTCGCGGAGGCGAGGGCGGTCTTGAAGCGGGCGAGCAGCTGGGCCTGGGACAGCCCGGCGTTGCTCGGGCCGCTCGCGGTGCTGGACACCACCGTTGCCGTGGTGGCGCTCTTCGAACCGCAGGCGGTCAGGACGAGTGCGCAGGGTATGAGCGCGGCGGCGAGGACAGAGCGACGCAAGGTGGGACTCCCGTATCGAACGATTAAGGCCGGCTGAAACGCGGCCGAAACCCCCACGGTAGCGGCCCGCGCGGAGCGCCGAGACGGGGTTTCCCGTTCCGTATCCCGGAACGTTATCCAGCTGCAATGCCGCTTGGGTCTTGATACACGCGATTGAGCGCGAGGTGCGCTCCGCCCCTGCTGGGAGCGGTGAAGCCGAGTGTGGACAGCAGTACTTCGCAGCCGCCTGCGTCCGGCGCGATGACCCGGTCGAGCACCCCTGCACGCACCGGCTCAAGGAGGAAGCCGCCGAGCCGCGCGAAGTAGCCGCCGAGCACCACCGCCCGCGGATTGAGGATGTCCACCAGCACGCCGAGTCCGAGCGCGAGATCCGCGGCGACCTGCTCCAGGGCCCGCAGCGTCCGCTCGTCACCCCGCACCCACGCCTCCCGCAGACGCTCGGCCGACCATTTTGTTCGAGTGGCATATGTCCAATCTCCCCGGAGTGCCCGGTCGATCCACGCAGTAGCCGACCGCTGGAGATGATGCCCCCGCCGACGCCCACCTCGCCGGTCACGTAGAGCATGTCGTGGATGTCCCGATCCCGCACGACCAGATACTTGGCGAGCGCACCGAGCTTCGCGTCGTTCTCCAGCGCGAGCGTCGGAGCATGCGGACCAAGGCGCACGCGGAGCTCGTCAAGCACGGGAACTTCGTGCCACCCGATAATTCGGCGCGTACCGAGTGACCCCCTCGTCAACGTCGATGACACCCGGTGACGCGAACCCCAGCCCGACACACCGCGCCCCGGTCGCCTCGATCGCACGCAGCGCTTCCCGCACGAGCGCCGCCACATGATCGAACACCGCGTCGACTCCCTCGCCCTTCACATCGACGGCGAGTCTGCGTTCGTACACCGGATCGCCGCGCAGAGCCGGCGCGACGGCGCTGACGTGGTTCACGCTGACCTCCACGCCGATCCCGCACAGGCCGCGCCCGTCGATCTCGACCAGCAGCGCAGGCCGCCCGACCGAGCCGAGCCGCTGCTCGTACGCCTCCCGAACCAGCCCGAGATCGATCAGCTCGCCGATCAGACTGCTGATGCTCGGCTTGGGAAGCCCGGTCGAGGCGGCGATCCCGCTGCGCGACCGCGGTCCCCGGTCGCGCAGCAGCCGCAGCAGAAGCCCAAGATTGCCCCGCCGAATCGACGCCCGGTCACGAGGCGCCTAGGGCCGAGCGAGCGCCTGCGAGCGTCCCGCCGCGCCGCGCGTATCCGTTACCTTCACAGCCACCAAGCCGCCACCGTCAGCCACGGCTCCCGTCGTCCTAGCGCGGCTGCCAGGTTACGCGACTTCCCGTCAAGGGACCGCAGCCACTATGCCGGTGAGAATGCCGGTCAGAGTTCCTGGTTCGGCTCGGAATGATTGCGCGAGAATCCGCGTGGGGATCCGGCTCGGGAATCCTCGGCTACCGCACTGCGCGGGGAGACCAGGGAAGACGGAGAGCCCCAACCCTGGGCGCGTAGAGCTGTGTAGCTGGACCTTGCAAGACCCCGAGCCCGGTGGTACCGGCACCGCACGCGTTCTTGACCCCTCGCGCGCGATGCCAGAATCGCCCGCGCAGGATCGCGGCCTGCGCGGGCACCGGGTCCCATCGGGGGACCAAACTAAGCCCCCTGACTCATCTCCCCGACGGCCCCTCGACGCTGTCAGTCAGCCCCCGCAAACGCACCAGATCAGCCCCCTGACTCATGGCTCCCGCAGCCCCGCCGAGCCTGCCGGGCCGTCCCCTCGCGAGCTCGCCAACTCAGCCCCCTGACTTGCGGCTCTGGCAACCCCGTCAAGCCTGCTGGGACGTCCCCCCGCGAGCTCGCCAACCCAGACCCCTGGCTTGCGGCTCCTGCGGCCCCGTTATGCCCGCCGGGCCGTCCCTGCGAGCTCGCCAGCTCAGACCTCTAACTTATGCTCTGGCGACCCCATCGAGCCTGCCGGATGGCCCGGCGAGTTCGACAAATGCTGCATTAGCTCAGATTCGTCCCGTGCGCTCTGTGCGTCGCGGCGTTGAGTTGGGGGAATTGGTTCGAGTCTGTCGCCGGTGCTGCTGTGCGCCGCTGTGCGGCACGCCCGGGGTTTCGATTGCCCACCCGCCCACCCGTTGCGTCGACCTGTCAGGCTGCGGTCTGCAAAGTCAAAATCGGGAAAGCAGTCCTGGTCCAAAGGAGGGACCTACCGCACGGGCTCAACGACTCCGAGCTCGAAACTCTAGTTTTCCCCTCGGGCCCGGCGGCCTGTCGGCGGCCTGGTCAACCCTGCCGGGCGGCCCCTTGCGACCGCTCAGCTCAGAACCCTGACCTTCAGCCCAGGCAGTCCTGTCCCGCCGCATCGGCCACCCGGCTCGTCAGCCCTGCCGCGTGGTCTCCGCGAGTTCGAGTTCGAATCCCGAGCAGAAGTCCGGCACCCGGTGGTGCGGCACGGCCCGCGAGTAGAGGAAGCCCTGGGCCCGCTCGGCACCGAGGTCGCGCAGGATCGCCGCCTGTACCGGCGTCTCCACGCCCTCCGCCGTCACCGTCATCCCGCAGGCGTGCGCCAGGTTGATCAGACTGGTGACGATCGCCTCCGCCTGGTCGTGCCCGTTCGCCGTCGGCTCGGTCAGCGCCTGGACGAAGGAGTAGTCGATCTTCAGGGTGCTCGCCGGCAGCCGGTGCAGGTAGGCCAGGTTCGAGTATCCGGTGCCGAAGTCGTCGATCGCGATCCGCACGCCGAGTTCCGACAGGGCCCTGAGGGTGTCCAGCGCCGGACGGCCGCTCTCGCCCGGGCTCATCACCGCGGTCTCGGTGATCTCCAGCTGCAGCAGCTCCGGCGGCAGCCCGGAGACCTCGAGCGCCTCGGTCACGTCCGCGATCAGGTCCGGCTCGTGCACCTGGCGCACCGCCACGTTGACCGCCACGGACACCCTGCGCCCGTCCGGCGTGGCCGGCCAGACTGCCGCGTCCTGCACGGCGCGGCGCAGCACCCAGCGGCCGAGGGCCACGATCACGCCGGTCTCCTCGGCCAGCGGGACGAACTCGCCGGGGCCGAGCAGGCCGCGGGTCGGGTGGTTCCAGCGGACGAGGGCCTCCATGGCGTACGTCGCGCCGCCGCTCAGATCCACGATCGGCTGGTACTCGAGGAAGAGCTCGCCGTGCTCCAGCGCCGTGGGCAGCGCCTGGGACAGCGCGTAGCGTGCCACCTCGCGCTCGTTGCGCTCCTGGTCGAACAGCGCCCAGCGGGCCTTGCCGTCGGCCTTCGCCCAGTACAGCGTCATATCCGCCGCGCGCAGCAGCTCGACCGGCTTCGCCCCGGCCGCGGGCCGCTCGACCAGGCCGAGGCTCGCGGTGATCGAGAGCCGCCGGCCGTCGAGCACGATCGGCTCCTGCAGCGCGGCCAGTGCTGCCTTGGCCACGTCCGTGACGCAGGATGAGCTGGTCGTGCGCGGCACCAGGATGACGAACTCGTCGCCGCCCATCCGCGCCACGAGGTGCCGGTCCGGGTCGGTGGCCAGGCTCAGCCGCCGCGCCACCTCGGCCAGCAGCCGGTCGCCGGCCTCGTGTCCGAGCGTGTCGTTGACGCCCTTGAAGCCGTCGAGGTCCAGGAAGGCCAGGCCCACCCGCTCGTCCGGCTTCGCGGCGTCGAGCAGTTCGGTGAGCCGGTCGAGCAGCATCGTCCGGTTCGGCAGGCCGGTCAGCGCGTCGTGGGTGGCCTGGTGCAGCAGCTTCTGGTTCATCCGGCGCTGCTCGGTGATGTCCTCGAACATCATGATCAGCAGCTCCACCGAGCCGTCCGCGGCGCGCACCGTGCTCGCCTGCATCCGGGTCCAGGTGACCGTGCCCTCCGCCGAGGTGAAGCGCTTCTCCGCGCTGTAGTGGCCGCGCCGGCCGGCCAGCAGGTCGCGGATCGCGGCGCAGAACTCCGGCTGGTCGTCGACGTCCTGGAAGTTCTCCAGGGTTCGGCCGCGCACCGCCGTCGCGTCCCGGCCGAGGATCCGGGCGAGCCGCTCGTTGACCTCGAGCACCCGTCCGGTGCCGTCCACCACGCCGATGCCGAGCGCGGCGTTGCGGAACACCGCGCGGAACCGGCCCTCGCCGGTGCGGTGCGCGCTCAGCACCGCCTGCCGGATCAGCTCCTGCTCGGCCCTGGTGCGCTCGCGCAGCGCGTTCGCGTAGCCCGCGGCGAGACCGGCGTACAGGGCGGTGCGCTCGGTGCGGCCGAGCTCGCCCGGCAGGTTCTCCTCGAGCACGCCGACCGTGGTCGCTATGGACTCCGGCTGCGTGTAGTTGCCGTCCACCAGCGCGCGCCCGGCCGCGGCGCCGAGTTCGCGCAGCGGTTCCGCGCCCGCCGGCGCGGCCAGGAAGCGCCCGGCCAACTCCTGCAGCAGGCCGCGCGAGCGCGCCGCGCTGCCGGGGACCCCGCCGATCTCGGCGAGCGCCTTGAACCAGGCCGTGGAGATGAGCTGGGGAGTGGTGGGTGCGTTGCTCACGGCGCGGCGCCCCAGAGGCGTCGCGTGACGCCTTCAGAGCCGCCTCGGCGGCTCCGCGCGGCTCCGGCGGCACTCGGGGTGCCGCGGCGGCCGACGGGGCTTGCGGAGGGGCCGGAGAAGCGCGCGGGACCCGCGGCCGTAAGGGCCGATTCGGGGTGGTGGCGCATTCTTCCATCCCCTTCGTTAGGGCGATTGCGGCAGGTCATCCGTCCGCAGCCCGACGACTCGCCCCCGTGCCACGGATGACGAGCCGTTTTCACGTAATGTCATCATGTGGCTACGAAGGTTGCGGCCGTCCAGCCTTGAGGCGGATGTTGTCTCGAACCGTGCTTACCACCGCTGAGGCGTCGTGCGCAATCGGCGCATGGTGTCGGGACGTCGATTCGGGGTGCCGTCGGCGCGGCGAGGCATGGCCAAGCTACGCGTTATGCGCCCTTTCCGCGACGTACCGTAGACCCTCGGCCAAATCGGACGCACTCGGGAATCTCTCCCGGTCCATCAGATACTGGGCGATGATGCCGGTCATCAACACGCTGTAGAACGCGCCGACCTGTTGCGCGAGTTCCCCGTCCCGCTCCGGATCGAGTCCGCCGAGGCGGTGTGCCAGGCCCTGCCTGCCGAGTTGCACCGCCTCGGTCATGAAGGCGCCGAGCGCCGGGTGGTTTATGCCCTCCAATCCCATCTCGATGTTGAGCCGCAGCAGCGGTTTCTGCTCGGGGAAGGTCCCGATCACGCCCGCGAAGAAGGAGCGGAACTCCTCGATCGATCCGCTCGGGGCCTTTTGCTGCGCGACCTGCTTCTCGCCGTCGAACCACTCCTCCATCGCCGCCATGAACGCCTGCTCGAGCAGCGATTCCTTCGAGCCGTAGTGGTAGCCGATGGCCGCCAGGCTGACCCCCGCCGCCTCGGCGATGTCCCGCGCGGTGGTCTTGGAGTAGCCCTTCTCGAGCAGGCAGCGCTTGGCGCTTTCCAGCAGAGCCTCACGATTTCCCATGTCAAACAGCATATCCCAGCCTGGGACGTCCGTCTTGCACAAGTGTACTAGACAATCGTGCAAGACGCATGTACCGTTTTGAATATGACGACGACACAGGTACTCGAGAGCCGGGACGGGGCAGCTCCCAGGGCCGGGCGCAGGGAATGGATCGCGCTCGGGGTGCTGCTGCTCCCGCTGCTGCTCGTCTCCATGGACACCTCGGTGCTGCTCTACGCGGTGCCGTTCATCACCCGGGCGCTGCACCCGAGCAGCACCCAGCAGCTGTGGATGTACGACGTCTACGGCTTCGTCCTCGCCGGCCTGCTGATCACGATGGGCGCGGTCGGCGACCGGATCGGGCGTCGCAGGCTTCTGCTGCTCGGCGCATGCTGCTTCGGCATAGCCTCGCTGGGCGCGGCGTACGCGGGCAGCGCGGGGGAGTTGATCGCCGCGCGGGCGGTGCAGGGGATAGCGGGGGCCACGCTGATGCCCTCGACCCTCGCGCTGATCCGCAACCTGTTCCACGACCCGGCCCAGCGCAAGAAGGCGATCGGCATATGGACCGCCGGCGCGATGAGCGGCGTCATGTTCGGCCCGGTCATCAGCGGTGTGCTGCTCGACCGCTTCTGGTGGGGCTCGGTCTTCCTGATCAACCTGCCCTTCATGGCGTTGCTGCTGGTCCTTGCGCCCTTCCTTCTTCCGGAATACCGCTCGCCGCAGACCGGTCGCTTCGATCTGCTCAGCTCCGGGCTCTCCTTCGCCGCGGTGCTCCCGGCGGTCTTCGGCATCTCCGAGATAGCCGAGAACGGGGTGGACGCGCTACGCGTCTGCAGTGTGGCCGTGGGCCTGGTGATGGCCGCGCTCTTCCTGCTCAGGCAGCACAGGGCGGAGCATCCGATGGTGGATCTCGGCCTGTTCCGCGGCCGGGGGTATTCGGGCTCGCTGGCGACCTGCCTGATCGCGATGTTCGCGATACTGGGCAATGCCATGTTCCTGACTCAGTACCTTCAGTCGGTCCTCGGCATGAGCCCGCTGAAGGCGGCCCTCTGGTCGCTGGTGCCCTCGCTCGGCATCGGCGCGGTGATCGGGATCACCTCGGCCCTGTCCCGGATCCTCGACCGGGCGTACGTGATCGCGGGCGGCTTCCTGGTGATCCTCGCCGGATACGCGGTGCAGGCCACGATGCTGCACCCGGGCGCGCACCTCTGGGTTCTGATGGTCGGCGCGGGACTGCTGGCTTGCGGCGGGGTCTGCGTCTCGGTGCTCGGCAACGAGCTGATGCTCGGTGCAATCCCGCCGGAGCGCGCGGGAGCCGCGGCGGCGATGAACGAGACCGTCACCGAACTCGGCGGCGCGCTCGGCATGGCCGTGATGGGCAGCATAGGCGCGGCCGTCTATCGGCACGGTCTCAGTACGACGATAGCCCCGGCACCGGCCCGCTCCACCCTCGGCGGCGCGGTCGCCACCGCGGCCCGCGAGCCCGGCGCGGCCGGTGCGCAACTACTGAGCGCCGCGCGGGAAGCCTTCGCGCACAGCGTGAACGTGGTCTCGATCGTCGGCGCGGTGATCATGGGCGCGGCTGCGCTGCTCACGATGCTCTTCCTGCGCCGCCTCGACTCGGGCATACCGGCTGCCGCCTCGGTTGACGGTGCCGGCACCACGCCGGTCGTCGACGCGGGCGCTGTGCGCGCCATCGATCCCGGGGCAACCCCCGGTGCCGGCACCATGCCGGTCGTCGACGTTGGCGCTGTGCGCGCCATCGGTCCCGGCGCGACCCCCGGTGCTGGCACCGCGTCGGTCGCCGATCGTGGCCCTGTCTCCGGTCCGGGCGTCGTGCCCGCCGGTATGCCCGTGGCCACTCCGGTGGCGCAGCCGGATCAGCCTGCGGAGGCACTCGCTCCTTGACGCCGGTATTGTCGCGAACAGACCGGTATCAGGACAGGCATCGGAAGGTCGGTCTGCCTCTGCCTCTATATAGGAGAGTCGGCTGTGAGGTGTCGGCGATGAGAATCCGCGCGGAGTTCCCCTACGACGTCGCCAAGGAGGACGTGCGTATCCCGCTCGAGGATGGGACCCGGCTCTACGCGCGGATCTGGCGGCCTGTCACCGAGGAACCGGTGCCCGCACTGCTCGAGTACCTGCCGTACCGGCTCACCGACTGGACGGCGCCGAGGGACGCACAACGACACCCCTGGTACGCGGGACACGGCTATGCGTCCGTCCGGGTGGACATCCGGGGCAACGGAAACTCCGACGGCGCGATGGCCGACGAGTACTCGGAGCAGGAGATCCTCGACGGCGTCGCGGTCGTCGAATGGCTCGCCCGCCAGTCGTGGTGCGACGGGAAGGTCGGCATGTTCGGTATCTCCTGGGGTGGATTCAACGCCCTCCAGGTCGCCGCGCGTGCACCGGAAGCGCTGAAGGCGATCGTCACCGTGTGCTCCACCGACGACCGCTATGACAACGACGTGCACTATGCGGGCGGAGCGGTCCTCGGCGTGGACATGCACGCCTGGGCCGCGACGATGCTCGCCTTCACCGCCCGGCCGCCGGATCCGCGCTACGCCGGGGCCGGGTGGCGCGATCAGTGGCTGGCCAGGCTCGGCGAACTCGAACCCTTCATCCACACCTGGCTCGCGCACCAGCAGCGCGACGAGTACTGGGAGCACGGCAGCGTCTGCGAGGACTACGGCGCGATCAAGGCCGCGGTGCTGGCCGTCGGCGGCTGGCACGATCCGTACCGTGACACCGTCTTCCGCCTCGTCGAGCACCTGACAGGCCAGGGCACGCCGGTGCGCGGGCTGATCGGGCCGTGGTCGCATCAGTACCCGGATCGTGGCCTGCCGCCGGGGCCTGCGATCGGCTTCCTGCAGGAGACGCTGCGCTGGTGGGACCACTGGCTCAAGGACATCGAGTCGGGAGTGCTCGAGGACGCGCCGTTGCGCAGCTGGATCTGCGAGTCGGTGCCGCCGGCGACGATGTACCGGGAGCGGCCGGGGCGCTGGGTCGGGGATGAATCCTGGCCATCCGCACAGGTCGAGATGACGCGGATCGCGCTGGCGCAGCCGGTGGAGGTGTCCGACGCGCGGCTGTTGGCGGTGCACTCGCCGCAGCAGACCGGCGTGGATGCGGGCCGTTTCTTCCCGATCGGCAATCCCGGGGATCTGCCGCCGGACCAGCGCGCCGAGGACGGGCGTTCCGTCTGCTTCGACACCGCGCCGCTGACCGGAAGGATCGAGATCCTCGGTCGTCCGGGCATCCGGCTGCGGCTGAGGTGCGCCGCCGAGCGTGCCAACGTCATCGCGCGGCTGTGCGACGTCGCTCCCGACGGTTCGTCCACCCTCGTCACCCGAGGCGTGCTCAACCTGCAGGCCCGCGGTCGCCGGGATCGGATCACGCCGTGGAACCCGGGGGAGAGCGGCGATGTCGAGTTCGAACTCGGCGGCGCCGGTCACGCCTTCCCGCCCGGCCACCGGATCAGGGTGGCACTCTCTTCCGCCTACTGGCCGTGGATCTGGCCGCACGCCGAGGGCGCCGGTTTCGAGGTGGACCCGGCGAACAGCGCCCTCATCCTCCCGGTCCGCGACCCGCTGCCGGACGCCGGCAAGCCCCCGATCGCCTTCTTCGAGGCGGAACAGGCCGAGCCCCTCGGAGTGCGCGTCGTGGAGGCCGGGAGCGGCAGGCCGCTGCGAGCGGTCGCCAGGGATGTCGCGACCGGACTTTGGGCGCTCGACGTCGACCCCGGTTATGGGGCGGAGACGCGGGAGTATCCGGACGGCTTGGAGTACAGCGAGTCCGCGCGGGACCGCTACTGGATCCAGGAGCGCGATCCGCTCAGCGCGCGGGCCAGGTCGGACTGGTCGGTGCGGCTGCGGCGCGAGGACCTCGGCTGGGAGGCGCGCGTGGTCACGTACTCCGAGACCAGGTGCACGGCGACCGCGTACGTCGTCGAGAACAGCGTGAGCTGCTATGACGGCGGGGAGTCGGTCTTCGAGAGGACCTGGCACAAGGAGATCCCGCGCTAGAGAGATCTTGGGCTGGGGAGATCCCGTGCTAGAGAGATCCTGGGCTGGGGAGATTTTGCGTTAGGGAGATTCCGGGCTGGGAGATTCCGTGCTGAGCGCCGAGTAGTGCTGGGCCCTTGCCGAGCGGATGGACACCGTTGTCTCTGTCGGCCTCGGGCTCACAGTGCCGTGGTCTTTCCAGACTCACAGCGTTAAGGGACTCACAGCAATAAGGGGCTTTCAGCATCAAAGGACTCGCAGCGTTGAAGCTTTTCCGGGCTCGCGCTCCGCATCCGCGCGAGCCGCGGTTTCCCCAGCCGGCTGCTACGCCGTGCGCTGGACCGCTTCGGAAAGGCGGGCGGCGGCGTCGAGGACCGACTCCGCGTGCAGCTTGCCGGGGTAGCGGGTCAGCCGCTCCACCGGACCGGAGATCGACACGGCCGCGATGACCCGGTTATTCGGGCCGCGCACGGGCGCCGAGACCGAGGCGACGCCCATCTCGCGCTCGGCCACGGACTGGGCCCAGCCGCGGCGTCGCACGCCCGCGAGCGTCGTGGCGGTAAAGCGGGCTCCTTGCAGGCCGCGGTGCAGCCGGTCCGGCTCCTCCCAGGCGAGCAGCACCTGCGCGCCCGAGCCGGCCGCCATCGGCAGCGCCACGCCCACCGGGACGGTGTCGCGCAGGCCGGTCAGCCGCTCGGCCGCCGCCACGCAGACGCGCATCTCACCCTGCCTGCGGTAGAGCTGCGCGGATTCGCCGGAGACGTCGCGCAGGTTCGCCAGCACCGGGCCCGCAGCCGCGAGCAGCCGGTCCTCGCCGGCCGCCACGGCCAGCTCGGAAAGCCTCGGGCCGAGCACGAATCGTCCCTGTATGTCTCTGGAGACCAGCCTGTGGTGCTCCAAGGCGACCGCCAGCCGGTGCGCCGTCGGGCGCGCCAGACCGGTCGCCGAAACCAGGCCGGCCAAGGTGGCGGGGCCCGATTCCAATGCGCTGAGGACGGCGGCGGCCTTGTCAAGCACGCCGACGCCACTGGATACGGTGTCCATGGGGCGATATTGCCATCTCATTGCCTGAGACACAAGTGCATCGTTTGGTGAGACGGTGCAAGGCTGGAAGGCACCGGACCGCGAATCGTAGCCGCGACAACGCGACTCAAGCGCCTTCTACCCTGGGCGCGAAAACACCACGACATGGAGCGAAGCCCGATGACAGCCGCACACGCAGCGCCAGTGCAGCCGCTGACGCTGGCCGAGAAGATCTGGGAGGCGCACGTGGTGCGCCGCGCCGAGGGCGAGCCCGATCTCCTCTACATCGACATGCAGTTCATCCACGAGGTCACCAGCGCCCAGGCCTTCGACGGCCTCCGGCTGGCCGGACGCCAGGTCCGCCGCCCGGATCTGACGATCGCGACCGAGGACCACAACACCCCGACCCTCGACATCGACAAGCCGATCGCCGACCCGGTCTCCCGCATCCAGATCGAGACCCTGCGCCGCAACTGCGCCGAGTTCGGCGTGCGGCTGCACTCGCTGGGCGACGCGAACCAGGGCGTGGTGCACGTGATCGGCCCGCAGCTCGGGCTGACCCAGCCGGGCATGACCATCGTCTGCGGCGACTCGCACACCTCCACCCACGGAGCGTTCGGCGCGATCGCCTTCGGTATCGGCACCAGCGAGGTCGAGCACGTGCTCGCCACCCAGACGCTGCCGCTCAAGCCCTTCAAGACGATGGCGATCAACGTCACCGGCGCCCTGCAGCCCGGCGTGACCGCCAAGGACGTCATCCTCGCGGTCATCGCCAAGATCGGCACCGGCGGCGGCCAGGGCTACATCCTGGAGTACCGCGGCGAAGCCATCCGCAACCTCTCCATGGAGGGCCGGATGACCGTGTGCAACATGTCGATCGAGGCCGGCGCCCGCGCCGGCCTGATCGCCCCGGACGACGCCACGTACGCTTATCTCAAGGATCGTGCGCACGCGCCGCAGGGCGAGGACTGGGACGCCGCGCTGGCCTACTGGGCCACGCTGCGCACCGACGAGGGCGCGCAGTTCGACGCCGAGGTCACCATCGACGCCGACACGCTCACCCCGTTCGTCACCTGGGGCACCAACCCCGGACAGGGCGCCCCGCTGGGCGATTCCGTCCCGGACCCGGCCGCGATCGCCGACCCGGGCGCGCGCGAGGACGTCGAGCGCGCGCTGACCTACATGGGTCTGACCGCCGGCCAGCCGCTGCGCGAGATCTCCGTGGACACCGTGTTCCTCGGCTCCTGCACCAACGGCCGGCTCGAGGACCTGCGCGCCGCGGCCTCGGTCCTCAAGGGCCGCAAGGTCGCCGAGGGTGTGCGAATGCTCGTCGTGCCGGGCTCGGCCCGGGTGCGCCTTGAGGCCGAGGCCGAGGGCCTGCACCAGGTCTTCGAGGCCGCGGGCGCCGAGTGGCGCTTCGCCGGCTGCTCGATGTGCCTCGGCATGAACCCGGACCAGTTGGCCCCGGGCGAGCGCTCCGCCTCCACCTCGAACCGGAATTTCGAGGGCAGGCAGGGCAAGGGCGGCCGGACCCATCTGGTCTCCCCGCTGGTCGCCGCCGCCACCGCCGTCACCGGCCACCTGGCCGCGCCGTCCGATCTGCCCGCCACGCAGGAGGTCTGAGATCACATGCGGTCGATCAAGCACAGTGAAGTTCGTCAGCCCCGCCTGCTGGAGGTCTGAAGCGTCATGCAGAAGTTCGTTACTCACACCGGCACGGCCGTTCCGCTGCGCCGTTCGAACGTGGACACCGACCAGATCATCCCGGCCGTCTACCTCAAGCGGGTCACCCGCAGCGGTTTCGAGGACGGTCTTTTCGCCGCGTGGCGCAACGACCCCGAGTTCATCCTGAACCGGCCGGAGCGGCAGGGTGCGACGGTGCTGGTGGCCGGCCCCGACTTCGGCACCGGATCGTCCCGCGAGCACGCGGTCTGGGCGCTGCAGAACTACGGTTTCAAGGCCGTGATCTCCGCCCGTTTCGCCGACATCTTCCGCGGCAACTCGCTCAAGGGCGGGCTGCTCACGGTGGTGCTGCCGCAGGAGACCGTCGAGCGGATCTGGGTCGCGATCGAGGCGGATCCGGCGACGAAGGTGACCGTGGACCTCGATGCGCGCGAGGTGCGCGTCGGGGAAGTCGTCGCCCCCTTCGAGATCGACGACTACACCCGTTGGCGGCTCATGGAAGGGCTGGATGACATCGGCTTGACCCTGCGCAACGTCGAGGCGGTCGACGAGTTCGAGACCCGCCGCCCCTCGTACAAGCCGGTCACGCTCTAACGAATTCAGACCGATGACCGGGCCCTCGGGTCCGGGGCCGGATCCGCCGTCCCCCGGCGGATTCGGCGACACGCCGCCGGTGCCGCAGAATGGACGCATGTCTCGGGCATCGGCGGCGGACGGGGATTTCCAGCCGTTCGACGCCGCGGAGGGGCGCGAGCTGTCCGGCTACGCGCGACTCGCGCAGCGCCTCAAAGAGGCGCACGAAGCCTTGCGGGCGTTGGATTTGCCGCCCGCCGAACACGCCGAACTCAGCCGCCGTCTGCTCGTCATCACGGCCGCCTCTCGGCACGATCGACGCGACGCGATGCGCCGTCTCGAGCTCTTCCTTGACGCACTGGTATTGCGACACAAGGGTGATTAAGGCCTTTGGTGATTGATTCAGGCGATTCAGGGGCCTACGGTGCGGAAAGGAAATCCTCCGCATGTGTGGTGCAAACCGGCGCCGCACCTACCCCCGAGGGGCGCATCGTGAACAAGGCACAGCTGATCGACGCAGTTGCCAGCAAGCTGGACATCTCCCGCCGTTCTGCAGGCGACACCGTGGACGCCGTTCTGGATGGCATCACCGGCGCGATCATCTCCGGCGACAAGGTGTCGCTGACCGGCTTCGGCACCTTCGAGACCACCCGCCGCGCCGCCCGTACCGCGCGCAACCCGCGCACCGGCGAGTCCGTGGCCGTTCCGGCCGCCACCGTGCCGAAGTTCCGGCCCGGCCAGGCCCTCAAGGACGAGGTGAACACCAGCACCGGCCGCAAGCGCGCGGCGGCGAAGAAGGTCGCCGCGAAGAAGGCCGCTGCCAAGAAGGCCACCCCGGTCAAGGCCGCCGCCGCGAAGAAGGCCGCTCCGGCCAGGACCGTGGCCTCCCGCGCCGCCGCCGCCAAGCCGGCCGCCAAGAAGACCGCCGTCAAGAGCACCACGGTCAAGGCCGCGGCCAAGAAGACCGCCGCCGTGGCGAAGCCGGCTGCGAAGAAGACCGCGGCCAAGGCCGCCGCCAAGAAGACCGTGGCGAAGAAGACCACGGCCACGGCGCGTCCGGCCGCCAAGAAGGCCGTCGCCAAGGCCCCGGCCACCAAGGCCGTCGCCAAGAAGACGACCGCCAAGAAGGCCGTCGCGAAGAAGGCCCCGGCGCGCAAGCGCTAGCCAGATTCCGGCAGTCCGGCAGTCCCTCGGATCGCTCACTCCTTCGATTCGAAGTCGAACACGCGAATGTCCCCCCACCGCCAAGGCGCCGGCTGTGGGGGGACATTCGCGTTCCGCGGGTTATCGCGACTTTCGAATGCGAATCTATTTTGTGCGGACGACGAGCGGTGACCGCGATCGCCGCCGCCCGGAAAGCCGTGTTCTTACTCCGGCAGCGGCAGCGTGGCCAGCGTCAGGGCCGTGATGCGCCCGGCGGCGTCCGCGCGCAGCGCCACCCGCTGGCCGACCCGGGCCAGCCGCAGCCCGCCCGCGTCGAAGGCGGCGGCGTCGTACGGCAGCTCGGTGCCGTCGTCGAGCAGCACCGTGCCGCCCCTGGTCTCCGGGTCGAAGCTCCGGACGGTTCCCTGCATCAGTCCTAGTCCGATCTCGTGCGCGGTGTGGACCCCGACCCCCAACCTTAACGCCGCCTCCAGGTCGGCGAGCGTGTCCACGTCCTGCCGCACCGACCGGCCGACGCCGAACAGCTCCGCCGCGCCGCTCTGCGCGTGCCTGGCCCGCGAATCCGGACCGAAGCGCGGATCGAGGGTGCCGTCCTCGGCCCCGAGGAGCAAGGTGGTGCCGCTGCCCGCCGCGTCCGGCACGAAGCTGCGCCCCTCTATCGCGGTGGCCAGGCCGAGCACCGCGCTCAGCTCTTCGGCGCGCAGCGAGGGCAGATCACCGGTCAGCGCCCCGACGCGCAGTTCCGGCCGCTCCAGCCGGGAGTGCCGGGCACCGTAGGAGATCGCCGCGTTCAGCCGGTCAAGGCCGTCGCGCGGCTCCGGCTCCATCGCGATCCGTGCGCCGAGCTTGCGGAGCCCCTCGGCCGCCACCTCGTCCGCCGTCACCACCAGGACCTGCGAGACCAACGGGACCGCCAACGCCGCCGCCACGCAGTCGTGAACGAAGGCGAGGGCCAGATCGGCCCGGCGGCCGGTAGGCAGCGGAGCCAGCCGGGTTTTCGCCGCGGACAGCTTCTTGACCGGAATCACCAGAGACCACACCGGGTCATTTTCCCACGCCGCGATATCAAGAACGCATAAAGCTCCGCGCCGCGCGCTGTGCGGGACCCGTCTTGGCAGGAGTCGGAGCGAGGGGCGAGGATAGGGCTTGTCCGTGTCTTCAAGCGGTGCTTGCACCCGGCGAACCAGCCCAGCTCGATCGGAAGGACCCCAGGTGGCCCCCCGTAACCCGCGTCGCGGTTTAGCGTTCCTGCTCATCGAGGCCATCGCGCGGCCGATTCTGGTGCTGCTGACGAAGCGGGACTGGCGCGGGCGGCAGAACGTGCCGAAGACCGGCGGCGCCCTGCTCATCGTCAACCACTACTCGTTCTTCGATCCGCTGGCGGTCGGGCACTTCGTGCTGGGGACAGGGCGCACCCCGCGGTTCACCGCCAAGGCCGGGGTGTTCAAGCACCCGCTGCTCGGCAAGTGGTTCCAGGCCGCGGGCCAGATCCCGGTGCACCGCGGCACGCGCGACGCGGTCAAGGCGATGATGGCGGCGCAGGACGCGCTCAAGCGCGGCGAGACGGTGATCTTCTACCCCGAGGGCACCATGACGAAGGACCCTGACCTGTGGCCGATGGTCGGGCGCACCGGCGCGGCCCGGATCGCGCTGCGCACGGGCGTTCCGGTGATCCCGATCGCGCAGTGGGGGGCGCAGGAGGTCCTCGCGCCGTACTCGACCAAGTTCAACTTCTTCCCGCGCAAGACCCTCAGGGTGATCGCCGGACCGCCGCTCGACCTCTCGCCCTGGGCGAAGCGCACCCGGGACCGGACCGCCGAGCAGGAGGTAACGGACCTGATGATGGCCGAGATCACGAAGCTGCTCGAGGTGCTGCGCGGCGAGACGGCCCCCGCGGTGCGCTTCGTCCCGCCGGTCAAGGAGGTCGAGGGCGAAGGCGAGACCGAAGCCGAGGCCGTCACGCCGGCCGCCGCCGAAGCCGCCTCGGCGGAGGTGAGCGAGTGACCCGCGCCGCCGTCTTCGGTACCGGCAGTTGGGGCACCGCCTTCGGCATGGTGCTCGCGGACGCGGGCACCGACGTGACGCTCGTCGGCCGGCGCCCGGAACTCGCCGAGGCCATCAACGCCCGGCACGAGAACCCCGACTACCTGCCCGGCATCGAACTGCCCGAGGGCCTGCGCGCCACCGTGGATCCGGCCGAGGCGCTGCGGGAGGCGGACTTCGCGGTCCTCGTCGTGCCCGCGCAGTCCCTGCGCGCGAACCTGGCCGCCTGGGCGCCGCTGGCCGAGTCGCACACCGTCTTCGTCTCCCTGATGAAGGGCGTGGAGATCGGCACCTGCATGCGGATGAGCGAGGTCATCGCCGAGTGCACCGGCGCGGGCCCCGACCGGATCGCCGTGGTCTCCGGGCCCAACCTGTCGAACGAGATCGCGCACCGCAGGCCCGCCGCGACCGTGGTGGCCTCGGCCGACCTGACCGTGGCCGAGCGGCTGCAGAAGGCCTGCCACAGCCCGTACTTCCGGCCGTACACCAACACCGACGTCGTCGGCTGCGAGCTCGGCGGCGCCATCAAGAACGTGATCGGCCTGGCCGCCGGAATGGCGGACGGTATGGGCCTGGGCGACAACGCGAAGGGCACGCTGATCACCCGAGGGCTGGCCGAGGCGACCCGGCTCGGGCTGGCCGCCGGCGCGGATCCGTACACCTTCTCGGGTCTCGCGGGCCTCGGCGACCTGGTGGCCACCTGCGGCTCGTCGCTGTCCCGCAACCACATGTTCGGCGTGCACCTCGGCAGGGGCCTGAGCATCGAGCAGGCGACCGCGGAGGTGCGGCAGACCACCGAGGGCGTCAAGTCCTGTAGGTCCGTTCTGGAATTGGCGGAACGTCACGGAGTGGATATGCCGATCGCACGCGCCGTGGTCGGCGTGGTCCACGAGGGCCACGCGCCGAAGGAGATGCTCGCCGCGCTGATGGCCAGGTCCGCGAAGTCGGAGGGCTTGTACTAGGGTCTGGGAGCTATGAGCGACCCGAACGCCGGCATGGCCGCCTCCGAGAACACGTCCAAGATCCGCGTCGCCGTCGTCTTCGGCGGCCGGTCCAGCGAGCACGCGATCTCCTGCGTCACCGCGGGCAGTGTGCTCAAGGTGCTCGATCCCGAGCGGTACGAGGTTGTTCCGGTGGGCATCTCCACCGACGGCCGGTGGGTGCTCGCCGAGGGAATGAGCGAGCAGCTCGCGATCACCGACGGCAACCTGCCGCCGCGGATCGACGAGACCAGCGGCGCGCTCGTCACCATGGCCGCGGACCCGACCGCGCGCGAGCTGACGGTGCACGAGCCGGGCTCGGTGCCCAAGGTGCTGGGCGACGTGGACGTGGTGCTGCCGCTGCTGCACGGCCCGTACGGCGAGGACGGCACGCTGCAGGGCCTGCTCGAGCTCGCCGGGATCCCGTACGTCGGCTCCGGAGTGCTCGCGTCGGCCGTCGGCATGGACAAGGACGTGATGAAGCGGCTGCTGGCCGCCTCCGGCCTGCCGGTCGGCCCCTACATCGCCGTGCGCGGCGCGCAGTGGGACACCGAAAGCGGCAAGGAGGCGGTGCGGGCCGCGGTCGAGCGGCTCGACTACCCGGTCTTCGTCAAGCCCGCGCGCGCCGGGTCCTCGATGGGCATCTCAAAGGTGCACGACGAGAGCGGACTGGCCGCCGCGATCGAATCGGCCCGCGAGCACGACCCGAAGCTGGTGATCGAGGGCATGCTGCGTGGCCGCGAAATCGAGGTCGGCGTCCTGGGCGGCTTGGGCGGCGGCCGGGCCGAGGCTTCGGTCCCGGCGGAGCTGAAGGTGCTCGGCGACCACGAGTTCTACGACTTCGAGGCCAAGTACCTGGACGGCACGACCGCCGTGGACCTGCCCGCGCTCCTCAGCGGGGAGCAGACCGCTGAGATCCAGCGCCTGGCGGTCGAATCCTTCGAGGCGCTCGAGTGCGAGGGCCTGGCCCGGGTGGACTTCTTCCTACTGGACGACGGCGGCTTCGTGGTCAACGAGATCAACACGATGCCCGGCTTCACCACCACCTCGATGTTCCCGCAGATGTGGGCCGCGAGCGGCGTGTCCTACGCGGAGCTGGTGGACCGGTTGATCGCCGAGGCGCTTTCCCGGCCGCGCGGGCTGCGGTAGCGCGGCCCGCGGCCGGGAAAAGGCACTCAGGCCGGGCTGACGTCGGGGCCTGAGGTGCCCTCGCTGGTCGGGGTGCCCTTGATGACGGCGGCGGACAGGTCGGTCGGCGCGTCCATCCCGGGGTTGCCGTCGGCGAGGTTGTACGAGGAGGGCACGAAGACCTCGACGTAGACCTCGCGCTGGGTGGTGAAGAACTCGTAGCCGTTCGAGACCTGCACCGGCAGCCAGGAGACGCCGTTGGCGTAGACGGCCTGGGTGGACGGGTCGTAGGCCTTGTTGCCCGGGGTGAGCACGGAGGGCGCGGCCACGCCGCAGGCCAGCACGATCGGGCTTTTGCCCCAGGCCGCGGTCAGGTCGGAGGACGGGGTGGTCTGGTCGCGGGACTGGCCGGCCACCGTGGCGGGCAGGTCCCGGTACAGGGTCGCGCAGACCTTGCGCACGGCGGGGCTCGCGTTGGGCGGGGTGACCGCCACGGCCTTGTCGGCGGTCATCAGCAGCCAGGCGCAGGCGCCGCCGACCGAGGCGGCGACCACCCCGGCGGCGGGAAGCAGGACACGGAGCTTGTTCATCACCCGAGGTTGACCACCGGGCAGGTCAGCGTGCGGGTGATGCCCTCGATGACCTGGATCCGGGCGACGATCAGCTTGCCCAGGTCGTCCATGGTCTCGGCCTCCGTGCGCACGATCACATCATAGGGGCCGGTCACGTCCTCCGCGGAGATGACCCCCGGAAGCTCGGTGATCTGGCCGGCGACGGCCGCGGAGCGGCCGACTTCTGTCTGGACGAGGATGTAGGCCTGAACCACTTTGGAGCCCTCCAGTTGGACTACGTGCGTATAGTCAATGAGAACTAGATAACGGCGAAACGTTACCGGCCCGACCCGGGGCCGCCGCAAGGGGGTTCGGGTTGGTTGCACACCTGAGGGTGGTCGCGGTCCTCGGCCCGCCGGTCGGCGAGCCCTCTACAGTGGGTCCCGTGACGAGTGAGCGCCCGGGGTCCACCGGTGAATCCACCTTAGGCCAGATCGGTGAGTTCGGCCTGATCAACCGGGTTGCCCGGAACGTTCCGCAGGGCCACGCCGTGCTGCTCGGCCCGGGCGACGACGCGGCCCTGGTCAGTGCCGCCGACGGACGCGTGGTGGCCAGCACGGATCTGCTGGTCGAGGGCCGGCATTTCCGCCGCGACTGGTCCTCCGCGTACCAGGTGGGCCGCAAGGCCGCCGCGCAGAACCTCGCCGACATCGCCGCGATGGGCGCCGTCGGCACCGCGCTGCTGGTGGGCCTCGCCGCCCCCGCCGAACTGCCGGTGAGCTGGGCCAAGGACCTCTCGACCGGTCTCGCCGACGAGGCTGCGCTGGTCGGCGCCTCGGTGGCCGGCGGCGACACGGTGCGCTCCGAGACGCTGCTGATCGCCGTGACGGCCCTTGGCGACCTGCAGGGACGAGCCCCGGTGACGCGTGCCGGAGCCCGTCCGGGAGATGTCGTGGCCTACGCGGGTGAACTCGGCTGGAGCGCCTGCGGCCTCGAACTTCTGCTGCGCGACGTCGACGGTCCCAAGCAGGCCCTGGCCCGGCACCGCAGCCCCGAACCTCCGTACGAACAAGGCCCTGCTGCCGCGCTAGGCGGCGCCACGGCCATGCTGGACATCAGCGACGGTCTGCTCGCCGACGTCGGGCACATCGCCGAGGAGAGCGGCGTGCGCATCGACCTCGACCCGGCCGCGTTCCCGATCGACGATCAACTTCGTGAAACAGCCGTGCAACTCGGGGTCCCGGTTCTGGACTGGGTGCTCACAGGTGGCGAAGATCACGCGCTGGCCGCCTGCTTCCCGGCCGGAGCCGCGCTGCCGCAGGGGTGGACCGCCGTCGGCCGGGTCCTCGAGAGGGAAGACGGCGACGAGGCGCCGCTCGTGACCGTTGATGGGCGTGCCTGGAGCGGCTCACGCGGCTGGGACCACTTCGGCTGAGAGCGGCTCCTATGAACCCCGTGAACAGGGTCCTGACGGTCGCCGGCTCCGATTCCGGCGGCGGCGCCGGGATCCAGGCGGATCTCGCGACGATCCGGGCCCTCGGCGGGCACGGCATGAGCGCGATCACGGTCGTCACGGCGCAGAACTCGCTCGGCGTGCGCGGCGCCTGGCCGCTTCCTCCGGAGGCCGTCGAGGCGCAGTTCCGGGCCTGCGTGGACGATATCGGCGTGGACGCGGTGAAGACCGGGATGCTCGGCGGCCCCGAGTTGGTGCGCGTCGTCGCCGGTCTGCTCAATACGCTGGATGAGCGAGTCCCGGTCGTCGTCGATCCGGTCGCCGTCTCGAAGCACGGCGACACGCTGCTCAAGTCCGAGGCGCGCGACGTCCTGCTCGGCGAACTGCTGCCGCGCACAACGGTCCTGACGCCGAATCTGGACGAGGCAGCTTGGCTGGTCGGCGAGCGCGTCGCAGACCGGGAGGGAATGCGCGAGGCGGCGCGTACGCTGCTCGGCCACGGCCCGCGCTGGATCCTGCTGAAGGGCGGCCACCTCGCCGACGACGCGGCGGCGGACCTGCTGACGGACGGCGTCGACGAGCACTGGTTCGTCGCCGAACGCATCGCCAACCGGCACACCCACGGCACCGGCTGCACGTACGCCAGCGCCGTCGCGACCCTGCTCGGCGCCGGAAAGCCGGTGCCCGAAGCGGTCGGCGAGGCGAAGAACCACGTCACCAAAGCAATCGCCCTGGGCTATCCGCTCGGCTCCGGAATCGGACCCGTCGGACAACCCAGGGCGTGAAAGCGCTGCGCGGCAGTGCGGTCCCTTAGCGGGTGATCTTGCCGGCCTTCATGCACTTGGTGCACACGTTCTGCCGCTTCGGGGTGCCGTTCGGCAGCGTCGTGCGGATGTTCTGGATGTTCGGGTTGAAGCGGCGCTTCGTGCGGCGGTGCGAGTGCGACACGTTCATGCCGAAACCCGGACCCTTGCCGCAAATGTCACAGTTGGCAGCCACGGGAGACACTCCAAAAGACCGTTGTTACAGGTGGACTCGCGCCCAGGCGTGTTCCGGGCAACCTCGCCAGAGTAACCCACACGTCGGCCGCAATGCCAATTCGGTATTCCAGCGCCTAAGGTGGGCTGCATCCGCTCCCGTCGGCACCGGACGCCGGGACCACTATCTCCAGCCAGTATCGAAAGGGCCGCCTCGTGCTCGAAGCCGTCGACGGGGTCGCGGTACGCACCTGGGCCCGGGCCAGTCTGGCCGCGCTCGGCCGGGCCCGCGAGGAGATCGACGCCCTCAACGTCTTCCCCGTCCCGGACGGCGACACCGGCACGAACCTCTACCTCACCTTCGACGCCGCCTGCGAACGGCTCGACGCCGCGTCCGCCGAACTCCAGGAGGTCGAGCCGAGCGCGAGCAGCGCCGCCGCCGCGCTCGACGCCCTGGCCACCGGCGCCCTCGAGGGCGCGCACGGAAACTCCGGCACGATCCTCGCGCAGCTGCTGCGCGGCCTGGCCGATGTGCTGGCCGAGACCGCGCGCAACCGGGGCCACGTCGATGCGGCCACCCTCGCCGCCGCGCTGGCCAGGGCGGACGACGCGGCCAGGAAAGCGGTCGCGGTGCCGGTCGAGGGCACGATGCTCTCGGTGGTCAAGGCCGCCGCCACCGCCGCGACCGTGCTCGTGCGGCAGGCGGGCCCGCTCCAGCCGCCGTTCCCGGTCGTCGCCGAGGTGGCACGCCAGGCGGCCTTCGAGGCCCTGAGCCTGACCCAGCATCAGCTTCCGGTGCTCGCCGAGGCCGGGGTCGTGGACGCCGGCGGACGCGGCGTGTGCATCTTCCTCGACGTGCTCGCCGCGCTGGTAGGCGGCTACGACCCGCGTCGCCTTGAGCCGCCGCAGCCGGCCGCGCACTCCGCGCGCCGCTCGCTGCTGCGGCCCGAACGCGCCTCGAAGAAGCCGCAGCCGACGCGCACGCAGGACCAGCGGAACGGGAGCGGCCGGCCCGTCCGGATCGAAGCGGCGGAACCAGGGCTCGAACTCGTCTTCCTGATCGAGACCGAGTCGGCCGACGACCTGCGCGCCGATCTGGAGCGGATCTGCGCGGCCGACGGGGGAGACTCGCTCGTCGTCGCGGGCGGCGCTGGCCGGTACCGGGTCCACGTGCACCTGCACCAGCCGGGCCCGGCGATCGAGGCGGCGTTGGACCACGGCCGCCCCCGCGACCTGCGCGTCACCGCGCTGACCGAGTGCGTGGACGTGCCGCACGAGCACCCGCCGACGCGCGAACTGCGGGCCGGCCGCGTCGTGCTCGCCGCGGTGGCGGGCCCCGGGCTCGCGGACCTGTTCACCGAGGCCGGAGCCGTCCCGATGATCGGCCCCGGCGGACGTCCGCCGACCAGCGCGCAGCTCTCCCGCGCGGTGCTCGACGCCGGGGTGCGCGAGGTGGTCATCGTCACGGCCGACCCCGACGGCCTCGCCCCCGCCTTCGCCGCCGCCGACCAGGCCGAGCGCGACCTGCCCGGGGTGCGCATCGCGGTGGTTCCAGGCAAGGCCTCCGTGCAGGCGGTCGCCGCGATCGCGGTGCACGAACCCGGCCGGCGCTTCGAGGCGGACGTCGTCGCGATGACCGCCGCGGCCGGCGCGACGAGGTACGGAGCGCTGCGCCTCGCCGTGGACGACGCGTGGACCATGGCCGGAGTCGCGCGCGCCGGGGACGTGCTCGGCTTCATCGAGGACGATGTCGCGCTGATCACCGACACGGTCATCGACGGCGCGTTGGAGGTCGTGGATCGCATGGTGTCGGCGGGTGGTGAGATGGTGACTCTGGTGACCGGAGACGATCTCGGGCTGCCGACCGAGGATCTGGTGGACGCCGTGACGGCGCGGGTGCTGGCCCGGCGGCCGGAGATGGACGTGATCGCCTACGAGGGCGGCCAGTCCGGCTGGCCGCTGCTGATCGGCGTGGAGTGAGCTGAGCGGGAGTCGAGGATGAAGGTGGAGCGGGACGCGCTGGAGACCCCGCTGATTGACGTGGTGGGCGACCGCACCGCGAAGGTGCTGGCCAAGGAACTGGGCCTGAGCACCGTCGGAGAACTGCTCAGGTACTACCCGCGGCGCTACCAGGATCGCGGCGAGCCGACCGACCTCGCGGCCGTGCCCTTCGACGAGGACGTGACGGTCTGCGCCGAGGTGGAGAAGGGGACCAAGATCCCGTTCCGCGGCCGCAAGGGCTTTCGCTACGACGTGCGGGTCACCGACGGCTCCGGTTCGATGCTGCTGACCTTCTTCAACAACTGGAAGGTGGAGCGCGAGCTGCGGCCCGGCCGGTCGGCCTTCTTCGCGGGCAAGGTCACGCTCTACCAGGGGCGTCCGCAGATGAACAGTCCCGAATACGAGCTCATCGACGACGAAGGGGATGTGGACAAGGCCGCCGAGGACTTCGGCAAGCCGGTGCCGATCTACCCTTCGACCGCGGGCTTGCCCACCTGGACCATCAGGCGCTGCGTCCGGGCGGCGCTCGACCTGTTTCCCGAGCTCGAGGATCCGCTCCCGGCCGAGATCCGCACGCAGCACCGGTTGCTGGGTCTGCGCAAAGCCTTCGAGGGCGTGCACCGGCCCGCGAACGAAACGGCCATGTACCCCGCCAGGCACCGGCTGAAATGGGACGAAGCCCTGCCGCTGCAAGTCGTCCTGGCTCAGCGCCGCGCCGCCTCGATGAACGACGCCGCGCGTGCGCGCACGGCCAAGCCAGGCGGCATCCTCGAACGCTTCGACGCCCGCCTGCCCTTCACGCTCACGGACGGCCAGCAAGAGGTCTGCGAGCAGATTCAGGCCGACATCGCGCAGACGCATCCGATGCACCGCCTGCTGCAAGGAGAGGTCGGCTCGGGCAAGACCATCGTCGCGCTGCGGGCCATGCTCACGGTCGTGGACAGCGACGGCCAGGCGGTACTCCTCGCGCCGACCGAGGTCCTCGCGCAGCAGCACCACCGCTCGATTACCGAGATGCTCGGCCCGCTCTCGCGTCCCGGCCAGTTCGACGGCGATCCAGAGGGCACGAAGGTCGCCCTGCTCACCGGATCTCAGGGCGCGAAGGAGCGCCGCGCGAACTTGCTGGACGTTATGACTGGCGATGCGGGCATCGTGATCGGGACGCACGCCGTCATCCAGGACAAGGTCGACTTCCGCGATCTCGGCCTCGTGGTCGTGGACGAGCAGCACCGCTTCGGCGTCGAGCAGCGCGACGCGCTGCGTGCGAAGGGCAAGGAGCCGCCGCACCTGCTCGTGATGACCGCGACGCCGATTCCGCGCACCGTCGCGATGACCGTTTTCGGCGACCTCGATGTTTCGGAGCTCAAGGTTCTGCCTTCCGGCCGGTCGCCGATCGCGACGCACGTCGTGCCCGCGAAAGCCAAGCCTCAGTTCCTGGCTCGTACCTGGGAAAGGATCCGCGAGGAGGTCGGGAAGGGGCATCAGGCGTACGTCGTCTGCCCGCGGATCGGCGGCGACGCCGGGGATGAGACCGACGGCGACGGGACCGAGCCGAGGCCCGCGGCGTCGCCCGCGTCCGATGCCGAGGAGAAGCGCGCGCCGCTCGCCGTGGTGGACGTGGCCGCCGAACTCGAAGCCGGACCTTTGGCGGGCCTGCGCATCGGCGTGCTGCACGGCAAGCTCCCGCCGCAGGAGAAGGACGACGTCATGACCAAGTTCAACGACGGAGAGGTGGACGTCCTCGTGGCCACCACCGTCGTCGAGGTCGGCGTCAACGTGCCGAACGCGAGCGTCATGGCGATCCTCGACGCCGACCGCTTCGGCGTCTCCCAGCTGCACCAGCTCCGCGGTCGCGTCGGCCGTGGCAGCGTGCCGGGGCTCTGCTTGCTGGTCACCGAGACGGATGCGGACTCCCCGGCCGCCGAACGGCTCAAAGCCGTAGCGGGCACGACGGACGGCTTCGTACTTTCCGAAATCGACCTCAAACAACGCCATGAGGGCGACGTGCTCGGAGTGGCGCAGTCTGGACGGCGCTCGTCGCTTCGGCTGCTCTCAGTCGTTGACGACAAGAATTTGATCGGCCAGGCCCGTCAGGCCGCGACCGAACTCGTCGAGCGCGACCCCGAGCTCGCCGCATACCCGGGGCTCGCCCGCGAGGTGGCCGCGCTGACCGAATCCGATCAGGCGGAGTATCTGGCGATGACCTGACCTTGAGCGAACGCCCCAGGTCTACCGCAGCGTGAGCTTGAACACCCGCGCGCCGTGCTCCCAGGCCTCGCGCAGATCGCCCGGGTCCGGGTTGCCGCCCGCGTCGAGACGCACCTTGTTGAAGCGCGCGAACTGGCGGTTGTCGCGGCAGATCATGTCGTAGCCCGCGACGACGCCGGGTTCGTCCTTGACCACCTCGACGTCCGCGGTGCGCCGCTTGCCCTTGTACTTCACCTCCAGCGGCTCGCCGGTGCGCAGGTTCTTGCCCCAGCCGAAGGGCGAGCCAATGATGATCTTGCCATCGTGGCTGGTGTAGGCGACGGGGACGTTGTAGTGCTTACCGGACTTGCGGCCCACGACGTGCAGCGTGATCAGGCGCTTGCCGATGCCGTTCGCGATGCCCGGGGTGCTGAGCAGTCCGCGCACGATGACATTGCTTACGTTCTGCAGCGCCATCGGCTGCGCACGGGGCTGGTCGGCCGGGGCGGAAGAAGTCTCAGAACTCATACCTCGACGCTATGCCCGGAGCATCGGAGGGGCAATGATAACGGACGTTTCCCCGGCAAATACCCAGTAACCGCACAGCGGACTCACAGCGAGCCGTCTTCCACCGGCCTGACCTCGAAGAGCCGGTGACGGCGCGGGCTGAAGTCGAGGGTGACCATGTCCCCGACCGCCAACTCCTGCCAGATCCGCTCCGGAATCGCGAAACTCCAGGTGAAGCTGGACGCGCCGTCGTCGAAGGCGCAGCAGTACGCCGGGTCGCGCTCGCGTCCGCCGGGCACCGACCAGCGCTTGACCACCTGGCAGCGCAGCACGCGGCGTTCGGGCAGCGAGTCGCGCACCGGCTTCGGCAGCCGCCGGGTGTCCCCGAAGCGCGAGCCGAGACCGACCACCCGCCAGTTGCCGCCGAAACCGGACCACACGTGATCCGAGGCCAGCGGCATCACCCCGGTGCGCACTGCCGCGTACTCCATCGAGCTCGGGGACTCCTCGAGCGCGGCCAACGCGGCCTCGGCCCGCTGCACCGTCCGCCTCCCGGACTCGGACAGCCGCCAGTCGGACAGCCGGCCGACCGTCACCGACAGCACGATGAAGCCGAACAGCGCCGTGGCCAGCGCCGCGCCGAAGCCTGGGCTGGGCCGGAAGAGCACCGCCACGACCGCGCCCACCGCCGTCGCCGCGCCGAGCGTCAGACCGCAGACCACTGCCATGGTCTCCTTCGGACCGAGCCGGCGCTCGATCAGACCCTCCGACTCCGCCTGCTTGACCAGGGCCGATTCAAAGGCCAGCCGCCAGTCCCAGAAATCCCCGCCGTCCACGGTCGTCAGCACGGACAGCGGAGTGGGCACGCCGGGCAGCGTGCGGGAGGCCAGCCGGTCGAGCACGGTCCGCCGCCAGCCGTCGGCCGCGGATACGGGTCCTGACGCGACCTGCACGGCCGCGAAATCGCCCTCGCCGTGCTCGACGCGCAGCTGCCCGGCCTCGGCGAGTTCGATCACCGCCTGCGCCGCCACATCGGGCGCGTACCTGATCCGGTGACGCAGCAGCGAGACGACCACCGGGTCCTTCACCTCGGACACGAAGCACCGCTCCCAGCCGTTGCCGACGAGTCGTTCCCACCCCGGCATACCCCCGGAATCCACCATCTAGACTGGCCCCATGACCAGGATCATCGCAGGCCAGGCCAGGGGAAGACGACTCAGCGTGCCGCCGGGCCAGGGCACAAGGCCCACCTCAGACCGCACCCGCGAGGGGTTGTTCTCCGCGCTGGACTCGCAGTTGAACGGCCTGCACGGAATCCGGATCATCGACGCGTACGCGGGCTCCGGCGCCGTCGGCCTCGAAGCGCTCTCCCGGGGCGCGGACGCCGCGCTGCTGATCGAGTCGGACCGGGGCGCCGCCGAAGTGGTCCGGCGAAATCTCGTCCAACTCGACCTGCCCGGCGGGCGACTGATCTCCGACCGGGTGGAGAAGCTCGCCGCCGAGCAATGCCCCGACGAGCCCTACGACGTACTGTTCCTCGACCCGCCCTACGCCCTCGACGCGAAGGCGCTGGCCGAGGTGATCTCCGGCTTCGCGGAAAACGGCTGGCTCACCCCCGGCGCGCTCGTCTGCGCCGAACGCGCCGCGCGCGACCCCGAGTGGAACTGGCCCGAGGGCTTCGATTCCCTCCGGGCCAGGGCATACGGCGAAGGCATGCTTTGGTACGGTCATCGCCGTGAGTGGTGACGCTACCTATGGACCCCGCGCAACGCCGCGCCGGGTCGCGTGCTCCGGTTCCTTCGACCCGGTGACCAACGGACATATCGACATCATTACCCGGATGACCGGCCTGTTCGACGAGGTCATCGTCGCGGTCGGCAAGAACGCCGGGAAGAACGGGCTGTTCTCCTATGCGGAGCGGATGGAGATGATCCGCGAGGTCACCAGCCATCTGCCGAACGTCACCGTGGACGTCGTCGACGGCCTGCTGGTGGACTTCTGCACGGAGCGCGGGATCCCCGCGATCGTCAAGGGCCTGCGAGCGGTCGGCGACTTCGACTACGAACTGAAGATGTCCCAGATGAACCACCGTCTGGCCGGCATCGAGACGCTGTTCGTCGCGACTAATCCGCTCTACAGCTTCCTGTCCTCCTCGCTGATCAAGGAGGTCTGCTCGCTCGGCGGAGACGTCTCAGGGCTGCTGCCGGATCCGGTGCTGGTCAAGCTGAAGGAGCGTCTGCGCGAGCGCTGAGCCGGTGCTGATTCCGCGCTCATGCAGCTCATCGCAACCGTGACCGACGTACCGTCACGAGCACGCCACGGTACGCAATGCTTTGGTATATCGGGATAAAACTCACTAGTCCGCCTGGGCCATACTTCCGCTCCGCCGTTCGGGGTACCTTGGACGGGCGCCGCCATGAGGCGGTGCCCTAGCCACGCCAGGGAGTGCAGTCCGTTGGACGTCAACGCGAAGATCGACGAACTCATCGAGATCGTGGAAAGCGCCCGCGCGATGCCGATGTCCGCCTCGTGCGTCATCAACCGCGCCCAGGTGCTCGAGCTGCTCGACGAGCTCAAGCACGGGCTGCCGGAGGAGATGGACCGCGCCCGTCGGGTGCTCTCGGACCGCGAGTCCGTGGTCGAGGAGGGCCGCCGCGAGGCCGAGCGGCTGATCGAACGCACTCGCGGCGAGCGCGACTCGATCATCAACAACACGGACATCTCCCGCGAGGCGCAGGACGCGGCGGGCCGGATCCTCAGCGACGCCCGGCGCGAGGCCGACCAGGTCCGCAACGAGGCCGACGAGTACGTGGACCAGAAGCTCGCCAACTTCGAGGTCGTGCTGACCAAGACCCTGCAGGCCGTCGGCCGCGGCCGGGACAAGATGCGCGGCAGCAACCCGATGGAGGAGCTCGGCAAGCACGTCGAGGAGCAGGACGCGGCGGCGGCCGAGCGCAAGCGCTCCCGCGACTTCTCCGGCACCGGCGAGATCCCCGCGGTGCGCGGCTACGGCAACGAAGAGGGCTACCAGGGCGAGGGCTTCCAGGGCGAGGGCTTCGCGCCGGCCGGGGACGGCTTCCAGGAGAACTCCTTCGAGAGCACCGGCGAGTTCACCCGGGTCGCCTTCGAGGAGGCCGAGCGCCCCTACGAGCCGCACCCGCAGCACCTGCACAACGGCTACGAGGGCGAGCAGGGCTACGACAACCAGCAGGGCGGATACCAGGAGCCCTACTACCCAGCCGGCCAGAGCGGCGGGTACGAGCAGCAGCCCGCGCCCGTCGGGTACGACCAGGGCGCGGTCCAGGGCTACGGCATGGGCGAGTTCGCCGAGCAGCCGCAGTACCAGGAGGGCTACGACCAGTCCGGCCACTGGAACCCGAACCCGCAGGCGCCCGACGGCTACGGCCACCCCGGCCAGCCGCAGGGCCCCGGCCCCGAGTACCCGGCCGACGAGACCTCGTACTTCGACACCGGCCTGATCGACGTGCGCCAGTTCCAGGAGCACCAGCAGTACCGGTAGTAACAGCGCGGCAAGGGCGGGGCACCGACGGTAAAGCGGTCGGTGCCCCGCCGTCGTGCCCCGTAGACTCTTCCCATGCCTCACGTAGCCAAGCCGAAGCGCCCCGACGCGCGCTCACCCTTCGTTTTCGAGGTGCGCGAGTTCGGTCGGCAGCCCGGCGCGATGCGCCAGTTCGACCGCGACCTGCCCGCCGAGAAGCTGCTCGGCGGCCTCGGCGCCTCGCTGGACGGGCTCTACACGGCGGAGAGCGCGGACCTGCTGCTCGACCTCAGGCTCGAGTCCGTGGTCGAGGGTGTGCTGGCCACCGGGCGGGTCTCCGGATCGCTGGTCGCCGAGTGCGTGCGCTGCCTCGACCCGGTCGAGGTCGAGCTCGACGCCGATTTCCAGGAGCTGTTCTACTACGACCTCGAGGACCTCTCCGCGGAGGAGCTCGAGGAGGCCGTCTCGGTGATCGAGGAGATGGTGGACGTCGAGCCGCTGGTGCGCGACGCCGTCATGCTCGACCTGCCGCTGCAGCCGCTGTGCGAGCCGGACTGCCCCGGCCTGTGCCCGGAGTGCGGCGCCCCGCTCGCCGAGGACCCGGACCACGGCCACGAGAGCGTGGACCCGCGCTGGGCCGCCCTCGGCGCGCTGGCCGGGGACGCCGCGGAGCGCGCAGAAGACTGATTTTCGGGCTTTCTCGGCCCGGTGCGCCGCGTTGAGCTGCGTGTTCGATTCCGGGCCCGGTCGAGCGGTTCGAAACACCCGCCGACTTCCGGTAAAGTCGACGGGTACGCCCGATAGACGTTTGCAGTAACTGACCAGGAGTTTGAGAGCCGTGGCCGTTCCGAAGCGCAAGAAGTCCCGCAGCCGTACCCGTTCGCGGCGCGCCCAGTGGAAGGCCGCCCCGCTGACCCTGGTCGCGTGCGACCGCTGCCAGGAGACCAAGCGTCCGCACACCGTGTGCCAGAACTGCGGCACTTACGACAAGCGCCAGGTGCTGGCCGTCTGAGCCAGCTCATGTCGTTTCCCGCCTGACGGAAGACGGTCGTGACCGATTCCCTCAAATCGCCCGCGCTCCTGGAGCAACGGCTCGGTCTGCCGATCGATCCGGTGCTCCTGGAGCAGGCGCTGACGCACCGATCCTTCTCCTACGAGAACGGGCACTGCCCGACCAACGAGCGCCTCGAGTTCCTCGGCGACTCGGTGCTCGGCGTGGTGGTGACCAGCACGCTCTACCACACCCACCCGGACCTGCCGGAGGGCCAGCTCGCCAAGTTCCGCTCGCACGTGGTCAGCGCCAAGGCGCTCGCCGCGGTGGGCCGCGAGCTCGAGCTCGGCGACTTCCTGCGCCTGGGCAAGGGCGAGGAGGCCACCGGCGGACGGGACAAGTCCTCGATCCTCGCCGACGCCATGGAGGCGCTGCTCGGCGCGGTCTACCTGGACCACGACCTCGAGACCGTCGGCCAGCTGATCCACCGGCTGTTCGACAAGCTGATCGAGGCCTCGGCCGGACTCGGCGCCGGTCTTGACTGGAAGACCTCGCTGCAGGAGCTGACCGCGGAGCACTCGCTCGGCGTTCCGGCGTACCTGGTGGACGAGGAGGGGCCGGAGCACGACAAGTCCTTCACCGCGCGGGTCCGCGTGGGCGAGCAGGACTATCCGTCGGGCCAGGGCCGCTCCAAGAAGGTCGCCGAGCAGATCGCCGCGGAGCACGCGTACCGCTCGATCCGCAAGGAGCACGGCTCCGCGAAGGCCGAGCCGGACGCGTCGAATAGCGACACTGTGACCCCGAGCCCGAACGCGCCCAAATCCGGCAAGAAGTCCAAGGCCGAGCCGGACGCGTCGTCGACCCTGGACGCGCCCAAGCCCGGCAAAAAGCCCAAGCCTGACCTGGACGCCGCCGGTGCCTGAGCTGCCCGAGGTCGAGGTCGTCCGCCGCGGACTCGACCGCTGGGTGGCCGGCCGCCGCATCACGCACGTCGAGGTCCTGCATCCGCGGGCGATCCGTCGACACGTCGCCGGAGCCTCGGACTTCTCCGCGCGGCTGTCCGGCCAGACCGTCCTGGCCGCCTCCCGCCGCGGCAAGTACCTCTGGCTGCCCCTCGACGGCGGCGGCGCGCTGCTCGGCCACCTGGGCATGAGCGGCCAACTCCTGGTCCAGCCCGAGACCGCGGCCGACGAGACGCACCTGCGCGTCCGGCTGAGCTTCGCGGACGACGGCCCGCAGCTCCGCTTCGTGGACCAGCGCACCTTCGGCGGCCTGAGCCTCGAGCCGATGCGCGACGGCCTCCCGGTGCCGATAGCGCACATCGCCCGCGACCCGATGGACCCCGCGTTCGACGACGAGGCCTTCATCAGGGCCCTGCGCGCCAAGCAGACCGGCGTCAAGCGGGCGCTGCTCGACCAGAGCCTGATCAGCGGGATCGGAAACATCTACGCGGACGAATCGCTCTGGCGCGCCAGGCTGCACTACGAGCGCCCGGCCGCCGAACTCTCCCGGCCCAAGTCCGTCCAACTGCTCGCCGCCGTCCGCGAGGTCCTGGGCGAATCCCTCGATCAGGGCGGCACGTCCTTCGACTCCCTGTACGTCAACGTGAACGGCGAGTCAGGGTACTTCTCCCGCTCGCTGAACGCCTACGGCCGGGCCGACGAGCCCTGCGGACGCTGCGGCACCGCGATCCGCCGCGCCGCCTTCATGAACCGCTCCTCGTACTACTGCCCGCGCTGCCAACGCCGCTGATCCGGAGCGCACCGGCGTGCCGCGCATCCGGGGAATGAAACAATGGCGGTATGAGCAGCGGGAGCGAGCACAGCCAGGAGATCGAGGCGAGGTACCGGAGCGCCGAAGCGGAACTGCTACAGCGCTGGCCGGAGACCCGGATGGAGCCGTCCAAGGACCGGATCGAGGCCATCCTGGACCTGTTGGGCCAGCCGCAGAACGCCTACCCGTCGATCCACATCACCGGCACCAACGGCAAGACCTCCACCGCGCGGATGGCCGACGCCCTGCTGCGCGAGCTCAACCTGCGTACCGGGCGGACCACCAGCCCGCACCTGACCGAGATCCGCGAGCGGATCTGCGTGGACGGCGAGCCGATCAGCCGCGAGCGCTTCACCGAGGTCTACACCGAGCTGCGGCCCTACGCGGAGCTGGTGGACGCGAGCCAGCCTTTCAAGCTCTCCTTCTTCGAGATGACCACCGCGATGGCCTACGCCGCGTTCTCCGAGGCGCCGGTGGACGTCGCGGTCATCGAGGTCGGACTCGGCGGCACCTGGGACGCCACGAACGTCATCGAGGCCCCGGTGGCCGTCGTCACCCCGATCTCGCTGGACCACACCCACCTGCTCGGCGACAACGTGCGCGACATCGCCGAGGAGAAGTCCGGGATCATCAAGGCGGGAGCCGTCGCGGTGCTCGCCCAGCAGCCGATCGACGCGGCCGAAGTGCTGATGCGCAGGGCGGCCGAGGTCGGTGCCACGGTCGCGCGCGAGGGCATCGAGTTCGGCGTGATCGAGCGGCAGCTCGCGGTCGGCGGCCAGCAGCTCGTCATCAAGGGTCTGTCGCAGGAGTACGCGGACCTGTTCCTGCCGCTGCACGGAGCGCACCAGGCGGGCAACGCGGCCTGCGCGATCGCCGCCGTCGAGGCGTTCCTCGGCGCGGGCCAGGGCGGCGCGACGCTGGAGCCGGAAGTGGTGCGCGCGGCGTTCGCCAAGGTCAGCTCGCCCGGAAGGCTCGAGGTCGTCCGCCGCAACCCCGCGGTGATCCTGGACGCCGCGCACAACCCGGGCGGCGCCGAGGCCACCGCGCAGGCGATCAGCGAGGAGTTCACCTTCGAGCACCTCGTCGGCGTGTTCGCGGCGATGAAGGACAAGGACGTGCTCGGCGTGCTCGAGGCCTTCGAACCGGTGATGAACGAGATCGTCGTCACCCGCAACTCGAGCCTGCGCTCGATGCCGGTCGAAGACCTGGCGGCGCTGGCCTCGGATGTCTTCGGCGAGGACCGGGTGACCGCCGTGGACCGCCTGGACGACGCCATCGACCGCGCGCTGGAGCTGGCCGAGGCCGGAGTCCCCGACGCGAGCCTGGGCGGCGCGGGCGTGCTCGTCACGGGTTCCGTGGTGACAGCTGGCGACGCGGGGCGGCTGCTGCGCGGCTGACCGGATGCCGTAGCGTAGGAGCCAGCAATTGCTCCTCAGCGATCCGAGAGTCAGGTGGCAGACCCATGCGAAGGATGGCCGCGGCGGTCCTCGTCTTCGAGGCCTTCATCGCGCTCTTCTTCGGCCTGGTCGCGGCAAAGCTGGCGCCGGGCGGCGGCTGGCAGTTGGCGGCGGCTCTCGGCGTGGCGAGCGTGCTGCTGAGCGGCCTGCTGCGGTTCCGCTGGGCGTACAACCTCGGCTGGGCGCTGCAGGTGGCGTACTTCGCGGCCGGCTTCTGGGTGACCATGATGTTCCCGCTGGGCGTGATCTTCGCGGCGCTGTGGTGGGCCGGCCTGCACTACGGTGCGAAGGGCGAGCAGATCAAGGCCGAGCGGATGCAGGCCTGGGAGGCCGCGCACAACGAGTGAGGCGACGGGGGTTGCGGGGGACGTGCGGGACGGTACGGTGGCTCCGGCCGGATCCCCCGTTTTCCCCAGTGGAGCCGGGCCCCGGGTGTGACCAGGCGTGACCCAGGTCATAACATCAGTTGAACGCACCCCGTCAGTGAGGACGGGGATCTTGGATCGTGGGCGCCTCGATGATGGGCGCCCACCACGCACGAAGGGACATAATGGTGGCGACCCTCGTGGAGCGCTCGCTCGTCTTGGTCAAGCCGGACGGAGTCAAGCGTGCCCTCACCGGCACGATCATCGAGCGGATCGAGCGGAAGGGCATCCGGGTCGTGGCCATGGACCTGCGCACGCTGCCGCGCGAACTGGTCGAGGAGCACTACGCCGAGCACCAGGGCAAGCCGTTCTTCGAGCCCCTCGTCTCCTTCATGCTCTCGGGTCCGGTCGTCGCCATGGTGATCGAGGGCCACCGCTGCATCGAGGCCTTCCGCACCGTCTCGGGCGCCACCGACCCGGTCAAGGCCGCCCCCGGCACCATCCGCGGCGACCTGTCCACCGACGTGGGCACCACCGTCGTGCAGAACCTCGTCCACGGCTCCGACTCCCCGGCCTCCGCCGAGCGCGAGATCAAGCTCTTCTTCCCCGAGCTGGCCTGATCCGCGCAAATGCAGAGGGCGGGCTCGGCGATGGTGATTGCTGGCTAAGGGCCGAGAATAATATCGCCGCTTCGCGACTGTGATAATCAAGCGGCGCCCGGCTCGCGTGGCGGCCAGGCGGGGTTGGCGGCTTGCAGTTCCGTGGTGCCCGCCAGGGAAATCGCCGCTTCGCGACTGTTGCGATAACCCGGCGCCCGATTACCAGCGTGTTGTCGTTGCGTCGGCGGCCTGCGGAAAATGGCAGAGCTAGCGTCTCACCTTGTGCGGAGCCTTGCCGGTATCCGTGCCGACGTGCGCTGATGGAAAAGCATGTTCGGGCGAGCAGCAAGCTTTCGAAGATTTTGGCGAGCCTCCCTAGGTTTATTGCGTCCATGAAAGTGTCATGGATGCAAGTTTCTTGAAAGAAGGTTGCCTCGGAGTGACCTTAGTGCGTGCACTGCACAGCGATGTGGCGCCAGAGCGGGGGCGGGCATAGACCCGCCTACTCTGGCGCCACATCGCTAGGTAGTGCGCGTGGTGCTAGTTGAAGGTCGCGGTTCCGGTCGGGGTCGCGGTTCCGGTCAGGGACGCGGTGCCGGTCGGCGTCGCGGCGGTGGTGCTCGTTGTCGCGGCGGCCGTGGGGCTGGCTGTCGCGGTACTGAACGCGCCGGGGTTGGCGTTGAAGGTCGCCGCGGTCGTGACTCCGGCGCCGTTGACGGTCAGGGTGATCGGGTTGTTCTCGTTGAGCAGGGGGCCGCAACCGAGGTTGGTGAAGGACTGCTGGGCCCGCATGGCCAGGAACGTGAACAGGTTGGTGGCCTCGGCGGGGTCGGGGCCCGCCTTGGTCGAGAAGAGCTGTTCATCGAGGTTGAAGACCCGCTGGATGCCGCCCGGGGTCTGGAAGAAGTTCTGGCAGTAGGTGGTTCCGCTGCCGTCGCCGCCCGCTGCCGTGCCGATCAGCGGCTGGTCGACGCCCTGGCGGAACAGGTTGGTCTTGGTCTCGTCGGCGTTGCCGTTGTTGTCCAGGGTCATCGGGTCGTTGAGCGGCACCAGGGCGATCGGGGCCTGCTGGCCCGCCGCGGCCGAGAGTTCGTCCAGGGCCAGCCCGCCGACGGGCATGCCGTTCTCCGACTCGTTGGGCCGGGTGAAGTTGCTGCAGCCCAGGGCCGGGTCGACGAATTGGTCCAGTAGGAAGTTGTCGCTGCCGTTGTTGATCGGGGTCCCGGTGTTGCCCGAGGAGTTCATCGTGGTCACGTTGTTGCCCGCGGCGGCCATGGCGGCGGCGTTGTCCTGGGCGATCTTCCCGGCGCCGTTCACCAGGTAGGTGGTGACCACATTGTCGCTCTGGTCCTGGTCGACCAGGGCGAAGGAGCGGGTGGTCGGGCAGGGCTGGCCGTCCGAGGCGGTGCCGATGGCCGGGATCTGGATCTGGTTGTTGGCGATCTCCTGGTTGGCCTGCGTGAAGAACTGCGGGGCGTTGCAGTACGCGACCTGGGTGAAGATCGAACCCGGCGCGCCGTTGATGCAGTTGCCGTCGGTCAGCGCGTTGGTGCCGGCCGCCGACTGCAGGGTGAGGTTGGTGCCGTTGAAGCCGAACCAGATGGCGACGGTCGCGCCGGCCGGCAGCTCGGGGTTGGCCGGCGGCGAGAAGGGCTGGTCGCCCTCGTCGACCACGACCGGGTCATAGGTCGTCAGCTGCCCGTCCGGGGAGAGGATGGCCGCCTCCACGAACGCGGACTGGGTCCCCACGTTCGACTCGTTGCACGGGCCCATCGCGGGGTCCGTCGCAGTCAGCTGATACGGCGTCATCAGGCCGGCGGCGGACAGCGGGTTCGCCGGGACGATGATCGTGCAGTTCGGGTTCGGCGTCGCGGCAGAGGCTGTGGTGGTAGTCGTTGTTGTCGTCGTCGCCGTGGCGGTCGTCGTCGGACAAGTGGTCGTCGTGGTCGTCCCGGTGGCGGTCGTCGTCGTGCCGGCCGTCCCGGAAGCCGTGGCGGTGCCGGTCGTCGTCGCGGTCGTGGAGGTGGTCGCCGTGGCCGTGCCGGTGCCGCGATGGTGGTGCCCTCCGCGGTTTTTCGCCGCGTTTGCAGCGTTCGCCCCGTTCACCGCGTTCGTTCCGGCCGCCGCGGTGGTTACGGTGCCCGCGGCGCCGATCGTCGTGGTCGAACATGCCGCGGCGCCGTTGCCGCCGCCCTGGCCCTGCGGGGTCGCCATGGCCACACCGACCACGCCGATCGCGACGAGCGGCATCGCGGCGAGGACCATGACCATTTTTCGGGCGCGCCAATTGCGGCGCACCTTCCGGTCGCTCCTCGCCTCGGCCCTCGTCTGCCCACGCAGCGGCGTCGGCCGAGGATTCCCATGACCGTGAGTACTTCGTTCGGACACTTCAACGCTCCCTATTCGTGGGTATCGCGTGCGGCGGTGCGCCGACGGCGGAATCTCAGGAAACCCAGCACGCTCAAGCAGCAGGCGGCCGTGGCCAGCGCGGCCGGCACCGTCATGGAGGTCATCGTCGATCGGGTCGAGCTGGCCAGGCCGACACGGATCACTCCGGTACTCGTCACCGGGCCATCGCCGGCCGTGGCCATGGCGGCGGCGGACGCGGAGGTGGCCGGGGCGGAGGAGGCCGGGACGGTGGCGGCGGGGGACGTGGCGGCGGCGGAGGGGGTTGGGCTCATCGCGCCGCTTCCGCTGCCCGGCTCACCGGTCGTCGCCGAGGGCGCGGCGTACGTGTACGTGTTCGAGTACGTGTACGGCGAGGCGGTACTCGGCTTCGGGCTCGGGTTCGCTGGAGCCGTCGTCGGCACGGGGGATTCGGTCACCGTGCGGGTACCCGAGACGGTGATGGCGACCGACGGGCTGCCGGGTCCGCAGGCGGCGCTGACCGTGTACGACCCGGAGGCCGACGCGGAGATCGTCGCGGTCCCGGTGAAGTTGATCTGCGTCTTCGCGATCGACGCGGAGCCGCCGACGAAGGCGGAGGAATAGACGCCGGTCAGCTGCACTCCGTTGACTGGGCAGGTACCCAGGATGCTGACGCTCTGTCCGGGCGCGACCGTGCCTGGATTCACGATCAGCTGGCCGAAGCCGGAGCCCGCGGCGGCGGGGCCCGCCGTGAGCAGGGGTACTGCGGCCGCAACCGCGACCGTGACCACGAGGGTCACGTCGCGCAGGCGGGAAACGGGATGTCGCACGAGCGCATCACGTCCATCCGTGGTGGCGGGGCTCGAGTGCCGGACCGATTCGGCCGGTCCGGCGTGGTTGCCCGCTAAGCACGGGGCGGGGCCACGGTCGGTTCAGCGCCTTCGGTAGAATGTTCCCGACGGTTAACGCGCTGGTGGGAAGGCCTCCGCCCGGATTTACCCGCGGTTATCTGACGGGGTGTTGGCCAGGTCTTGCCGGGAGTTTTACGTAACCCACACGCTGGAGTTGACGACCGTGACCACCACCGTGTCCGGCACCCCCACCGTATCCGGGCCGCTCGGCGACCGGAGGACCGATGCTCGCGAGAAGGACATCACGGACTTCCGCGCCGTGTCAGGGCCCGATCTGACCACCCGGAACGGCGCCTTCCTCGCATGGCAGCTCGACCGCCGACAGGCGGACCTGTGGCCGTATTTCCGCCGCTACGACACCGCCATGAGCCCCCGCGCCACCGTCGTCTCCGATGACGGCACGATCACCGAGGGGCCCAATTTCGGCGGTCAGGACTACCTTTCGCTCACCGGCCACCCCGCCGTCCTCGAGGCCGCCCACCGGGCTCTGCGCGACTACGGCCCGCTCACCGCAGGCTCCCCGGCTCTGGGCGGCGCGACCCCGATCAGCGCGGCGCTTGAGGCAGGGCTCGCCGAGGTCCTGCGCACCGACCACCTGGCACTGTTCTCCACCGGCTGGGCGGCCGGTTTCGGCACCATTCGAGCACTGATGCACCGCCGCGACCACGTCCTGCTCGACAAGCTCTCCCACGACTCGCTGCGCCAGGGCGCCGCGGCCAGCGGAGCGGCAGTGGACTTCTTCCGGCACCTCGACAACGACGCCGTGCGGGACCGTTTGCGGGGCATTCGCGCCACCGACACCGCCAACGCCGTCCTCGTTGTCACCGAGGGCGTGTTCTCAATGGACTCCGATACCCCTCAGCTGGCCGAACTGCTCGGCATCTGCCGCGAGTACGGCGCCCACCTGATGGTCGACGTCGCCCACGATTTCGGCGCCATGGGCGAGTTCGGCGGCGGCCAACTGGAGGTGCACGGCGTTCTCGGTGAGGTCGACTTCGTGGTCGGCGCCTTTTCCAAGACGTTCGCCACCACCGGCGGCTTCCTGGCCACGCCGTCGGCCTCCGCGCGCGAGTACGTGCGGGTGTTCGGCGGCCCGCAGACATTCTCCAGCGCGATCACCCCCGTGCAGGCCGCGGTGGCCCTCGCGTCCCTGGGCATCGTGACCTCGTCCGAGGGCGCCCGGCGCCGGGCGGAGGTCGCCGCCGTCGCCACCCGGCTGCGCGAATAGCTGCCAGTCCTCGTCCGTGGCGCCGTCCTCGTCCTGCTCAATACGCTGCCAGGCCGCGATGGCGTCCGCGTACCACGGCTCGTCTCTGCGCAGTTCCCGCGCCTCGCTCCGGTGCTCGTCCGTCGGCCCGAGCCCGAGCGGGCGCAGGCTCGGGGTGATGAGCGTGAGACTGCTGATCCGCTCCGGGTGCGCGGCGGCGTAGAGCAGCGCCAGCGTGCCGCCCGCCGAGTGGGCGGCCAGATCGAGCTGCTCGTACCCGAGGTGCTCGCGCAGCGCCTCGACGTCGTCGACCATCCGGTCCGCGCGATAGCTCTGCGGATCGGCCGGGCGGGCCGAGCGGCCGGTGCCGCGCAGGTTGAGGATCACCAGGGGCCTGCGCTCCGCGAGACCCCCGAGATCGCCCAGGTAGACCGGCTCACGCATCGCACCGCCCGGAATGCAGATCAGCGGGTCGCGACCGTCAAGGGGGCCACCCTTCACGTCGTACGCAAGCTCTGTGCCGTCGGGCGCCAGGAAGGTGGACATGGCCGGATCCTAGAGGCCCGGCGGATGCGATCACCTGAATTTCACGGCGTCGCTGCGGATACGGATGGCGGTGGCGATCTCCACGACGCCCGTGACGATGAGCTGCATCACGCCGCTGACCAGCAGGTAGATGCCGAAGAGTACGCCGATCACGACCAGGGTCGCGTGCGGCCAGGCCAGGGCCATGATGCCGAGCAGTACCGCGCTGACGCCGATCAGGAGCACGGCCTGCCAGGCGTTGCGGGCCAGCTGCTGCAACGGGCCGGGGAGGCCGGGGGTGGTGGCGGTGTCCGGGCGTGTATCGACCATGATCCAAGCGTCCGTCCCCTGTCCGGCTCGCGCCATCGGGCGGGGGCCGGACAGGGGACGGGGCGGTACTCAGCTCAGCTGCTGAGACCCACGCTCTTGAGCCAGGTGTTCGCGACCGTGAGCGGGTCCTCCTTCTGCACCTGCACCTCGGTGTCCAGCTTGAGCAGCACGTCGCTGGTCAGCTGCGCGTCCACGGCGTTCAGTGCGTCCACGCCGGTCTGGCTCAGCGCCGACTTCTTCACCAGCGGGAGCACGTCCTGCACGCCGAAGATGTTCTTGTTGTCGACGAGGGTGAGCAGCCCGCCCTGGGAGATCGTCGGGTCGGTGGTGAACAGGTCGCCTGCCTGCACGTCGCCGGATGTCAGCGCGGCCTCGGTGAGCGGGCCTCCGGCGTCCAGCGACTTGTAGGTGATCTGCGAGGCCTTGAGCCCGTAGTCCTGCTCGAGGCCGACGAGGCCCTCGGTGCGGGTCTGGAACTCGGGCGAACCGCCGATGACGATCGGCTTGCCGTCCAGCTTCGCGATGAAGTCGGAGATCGTCGCGCCCTTGCTCAGGCCGTACGTCGCCGCCTCCTGCTTGGAGAGCGTCAGCGTGTCGTTGTCCTGCGCGGTGGAGGGGGTGAGGATCTCAAGGCCGGCGGCCAGGTGCGCGGTGATCGCCGAGTCCACCTCGCTGGTCGAGGTCTGCGCCGCGCTGCTGTCGAGGTAGGAGAGCAGCGCGCCGTTGTACTCCGGCTTGAGCGTGATGGCCCCGCTCTTGACCAGGTTGTACGTCACCTCGCGGCTGCCGATGTCGAGCTTGTAGCTGACCTTGATGCCCTTGGCGGCCAGCGCCTGGCCGTAGACGTCGGCGAGCAGGATCGACTCGGCGAAGTTGTCCGAGCCGACGACCACCGAACCGGTGGCCGCGCTACCGGCGAGCGGGCTGCCGCCCGAACTCGAGGTACTGCCGCAGCCGGCCAATGCGGTCGCGGCCAGCACAGCGGCCGCGGGGGCGGCGAATCGGAGGAAGGTCTTACGTGACACGGTCGTGCTCCTTTGCGGGTGGGGGAAGCGTTGCCGGATCTGGCTCACCGGGCCTAGCGGGTGCGCAGCCCCGGGGAGACGAGCAGGCGGTCGAGTATCCAGAACACCAGCAGCGTGGCCAGGCTGAGCAGGGCGACCAGCACCGCCCCGCCGACCACCTGCGCGTAGTCGAACTGGTAGAGACCGTCGATGATGTAGCGGCCGAGGCCCCCGAAGGAGACCACCGCGGCCAGCGTCGCGGTGGCCACGATCTGCACGGCCGCGCCGCGCAGCCCGGCCAGGATCAGCGGCAGCGCGGCCGGGATCTCGACCTGGTGGACCGTCTGCCAGGGCGTCATGCCGAGGCCGCGCGCCGCGTCCACCGCCGCCGGGTCCACGGCCCGGATCCCGGCGTGCGTGTAGAGCAGGATCGGCGGGATGCCGAGCAGCACCAGCGGGATCATCGTCACCGTCAGGCTGATCTGGAGCTCGACGGCGAGCAGCACCAGCAGTCCGAGGCTGGGCATCGCGCGGCCGATGACGGCCACCATCGAGATCACCCCGTCGCCGCGGCCCGAGTGCCCGGACAGGATCGCCAGCGGCAGCGCGATGGCCGCCGCGATCACCAGCGCGATCAGCGAGTACTCGCAGTGTTCGAGCAGCCGGGTCCAGATCCCGTCGTAACCGGAGCGGTAGGCCGGGTCGTCGAAGAACTGGCGCAGGTAGTTCAGCAGGCTCATCCGACGCTCCGGAGGGTGCGGGCCCACGGGGTGAGCAGTCGCTGGACCCAGCGCAGCAGCAGGTCGCAGAGCACGGACAGGACCAGCAGGCTGATCAGGCCGAGCCAGATCAGCCTGCTGTCGAAGACCCGAAGACCGAGGATGAACAGGTCGCCGAAGCCGCCGTAGCTCCCGATCGTGGCGCCGATGCTCATCAGGCTCAGCGAGGAGACCGCCGCGACCCGGACCGCGGCCATCAGCGTGGGCAGGGCGATGGGCAGTTCGACGGTGAGGTAGCGGCGGACGCGGCCGTAGCCCATGCCGTTCGCCGCGTCGAGCACGTTGGGCGGCACCGAGCGGATCCCGTCGACGACGCCCGGCACCAGGATCGCGAGCGTGTAGAGGGTCAGCGGGATGAAGACGGTGGTCTCGGTCTCCCCGGTGATGTCGATCAGCAGCACGAACAGCGCGATCGAGGGGATCGAGTAGATGACCGTGACCAGGCCGAGCACCGGCGGGTAGAACTTCGGCAGCCGCGAGCAGAGCTGGCCGATCGGCAGCGAGATGACCAGGCCCGCCAGCGTCGCCCCCAGTGATACCTCCAGTTGGGTGACGATGAGGCCGAGAAAGCTCGATTGGACGTAGCTCGGCAGGTCGAAGACGCTCGCCGCGATCATCGCGCGTCCTCCAGCGTCGCCTGGTGCGCCGAGCGGATGGCCGCGGCTATCTCCTCCTGGCTGACGACGCCGACCGCGCGGCCCTCCTCGTCCACGCCCACGGCCCAGCCGGTCGGGCAGAGCACCGCCGCGTCGAGCGCCGCGCGCAGCGAGTCGTCGTGCGCGGTGAACGGGTGGCCGATCGGGATCGGGGTCTCGTCCGGCCGGGCGGGTTCGACCCAGCCGATCGGCCGGCCCGCCTCGTCGAGACGCAGCAGCCAGGGCAGGTCCAGCTGCGCCGCGCTCAGCTCCACCCCCGGCTTGACCAGGGCGTCCGCGCGCAGGGTGAGGCCGTTGCTGGGGATGAAGGTCAGTCGCCGGATGCCGCGGTCCAGGCCGAGGAACTCCTCGACGAACGCGTCCGCCGGCTTCTCCAGCAGTTCGCGCGGCGTGGCGAACTGGGCCAGCAGGCCGCCCTTGCGCAGCACGGCGATCCGGTCGCCGATCCGGATCGCCTCGTCGATGTCGTGCGTGACGAACAGGATCGTCTTGCCGACCTCGGCCTGGATCTGCAGGAACTGCTCCTGCAGGCTCTTGCGCAC
>Ga0302314_10000504_pt1 | contig 72950 bp, 58 predicted proteins | sample III_Palsa_N2_3_FD_200533 | JGI IMG/M metagenome (GOLD analysis project Ga0302314, IMG submission 200533) | Peat permafrost microbial communities from Stordalen Mire near Abisko, Sweden - III_Palsa_N2_3 | ecosystem: Environmental > Terrestrial > Soil > Palsa > Peat permafrost | place: Sweden...
CGGCCGGCGTGATGCCGAGCGCGGCGAGGGCCAGGGAGGCACTGCTGGCGGTAAGAAATTGTCTGCGATCGATCATGGCGGGTTCCGGCCGGTGGCAAATGATACAGGCTGGAAAGCGCGGAGAGTCGGCGGCGTCGACGGGCGCCGCAATTCGACTCAAAGGCTTGTCCGGGGCGGGCGGGCGGTGTGCAGCGCCCATGCCGGCTTTGGAAAGCCCTGAATTCGATAAGTTCAGTCCCCGCCCCGCGGGACGGGGCGGGGACAAGCCGGCTTACCAGTCCTGCGGCTTGCTGAATTCCGGGTAGCGCTGGGCAATGAAGGCCTTGAACTCGGGCGAGTGGTAGGCCGCGACCAGGTCGGCGACGAAGGGCTGGCCCTGGTCGGCGCTGCGCACTGCCACGACGTTGATGTAGCGGTCGCCCAGATCCTCGATGTCGAGGGCGTCGGACAGCTTCAGGCCGGAGGCGTAGGCATAGTTGCCGTTGACGAAGGAGTAGTCGGTGTCGTCGAGCGAGCGCGGCAGCGAGGCCGCTTCCAGCGGCAGCAGCTTGAGGTGGCGCGGATTGGCGGCGACATCCTTTTCCGAGGCGCGCACCGGGTCGGTGTCGGGCTTCAATTGCAGCAGGCCGCGCTTGGCCAGCATGCCGAGGGCGCGCGCCTCGTTGGTCGGGTCATTGGGCAGAGCGATGCGGTCGCCGTCCTTCAACTCGCTCAGCGCGTGGTGCTTGTGGCTGTACAGGCCCATCGGCTCGGTCGGCACCTGCGCCACCGGCTCGATCTGCAGATCGTGGTCGGCGGCGAACTTGCGCAGGTAGATGATGTGCTGGAATACATTGGCGTCGAGCGCGCCCTGGGCCAGGGCCAGGTTGGGCTGCACGTAGTCGCTGAACTCGACCACTTTCACCGAGTAGCCGCGCGCTTCCAGCCAGGGCTTGATGCTGTAGCGGATCATGTCGCTGAACGGGCCGGCGGTGGCGCCGATGGTCAGCTGCTTCTTGTCGGCGCCTTGCGCCGGCAGGCCGACTACGAGGGCAAGCAGGAACAGCGGCAGGAAGCGGAACAGCAGTTTGCGGATCATGGGAAGTCCCCTGGTGTTTTGGATAGGGTCTGGAAGTTGGCTCAGCGCTTGTCGAGCCGCGCCGCGATGCGGTTGCCGCTGAACTGGATGGCCTGCACGATCGCCACCAGCACCGCCACGGTGATCAGCATGACGTCAGTCTGGAAGCGGTAGTAGCCGTAGCGGATGGCCAGGTCGCCGATGCCGCCGCCGCCGACCACGCCGGCCACGGCGGTGTAGGACAGCAGGCTCACCGCCATCACCGTCAGGCCCAGCACCAGGCCGGAGCGCGCTTCGACCAGCAGCACCCTGAACACGATCTGCGGCACGCTGGCGCCCATCGCCTCGGCCGCCTCGACCACGCCGCGCGGCACCTCGCGCAGCGACTGCTCGACCAGGCGCGCGAAATAGGGAATGGCGGCGAAGGACAGCGGCACCGACGCCGCCAGCGGGCCGATGGAGCTGCCGATGAGCCAGCGTGTCAGCGGCACCAGGGCCACGATCAGGATGACGAAGGGGAACGAGCGCACCACGTTGATGAAGCCGTTGAGCAGGGCGAACAGCCAGGGCCGCTGCAACAGCTGGCCGCGATCGGTGAGCAGCACCAGCACGCCCAGCGGCCCGCCGAGCAGCACCGCCGCGGCCAGCGACACCGCCAGCATCAGCGCGGTCTGGCCCAGGGCCAGCCACAGGTCGGGCAGGATCTCGACGATGGAGTCGGACATGGCCGGATAACTCCTACGCCGCCTCGAACAGGCGCCGCGCCGCGTCGCTGCGCGGCTCCGGCAACTGCGCCTGGCGCAGCGGCAGCTCTTCCACCACGCGGCCGTTCTCCATCACCGCGACACGGTCGCATAGCGCCCGCACCACCGACAGCGAATGGCTGACGATGACGATGGTCACGCCGAGGCGCCGGTTGATGTCGCGCAGCACGGCGAGCAGCTCGCGGGTGGTATGCGGATCGAGCGCCGAGGTCGGCTCGTCGCACAGCAGCACCTGCGGCTCGGTGGCGAGGGCGCGGGCGATGGCGACGCGCTGCTTCTGGCCGCCGCTGAGTTGTGCCGGATAGTGCCCGGCCTTGTCGGCCAGCCCGACGATGTCCAGGCATTGCCGGGCGCGGGCGGCGATCGCCGCCTCCTTCAGGCCGGCGATGCGCAGGGGAAAGCAGACATTGTCCAGGGCGCTGCGGTTATGCAGCAGGTTGAACTGCTGGAAGATCATGCCGATGCGGCGCCGCGCCTGGCGCAGCGCGGCGGCATCGAGCAGGTCCAGACGCTGCTGTCCAACCCAGACTTCACCGGCAGTGGGCCGCTCCAGCAGGTTGATCAGCCGCAGCAGGGTGGATTTGCCGGCGCCGGAGAAGCCGATGATGCCGAACACCTCGCCCTGCCCGATGTGCAGGCTGGTGGGCGCCACCGCCTCGAACAGCCGCTGCCCCGCCGCAAAACTCTTTGCGACGCCTTCGAGCCGGATCATGGGAGGGGCTTCGGACAATGCAGGATGGGAAGATGCAGCGCTGAGGCGGCACACTCTAAGGAAGCCGGCCAGCGCGGGGAAATAGCCAGTAGTGCTAGCCATATGTCGAAGCGGCAGGCGGGCGTCGCGGTACCGGGCGATACCGCCGGACGCTGCCGCCTGCGGCAGGTTGCGGACAGCGGCCTCGGACCAACGGCGGCCGGTGCCCGATCGGGAAACCCCATTTCCGATAAGAGTCATTACTATATGGGCCTTGCGGCGCCCAGGCGCCCGGACACATGCGGGGGGACCGCACTTGATGACCGAAATCAGCCTGCAGCGGCAGGTTCACGTGCTTTACAGCGACCATCACGGCTGGCTGTACGGCTGGCTGCGCAAACGGCTCGGCTCGGCCGAGAACGCCGCCGAGCTTTCGCACGACACTTTTGTGCGCATCCTGAGCAAGCAGACGGCGCTGGACAGCCTGCGCGAGCCGCGCGCCTATCTCAGCACCATCGCCCACGGCCTGATGGTCAACCACTGGCGCCGCCAGGAGATCGAGCAGGCCTACCTGGCGGCACTGGCGGCGCAGCCCGAACCGCTGACGCCCTCGCCCGAGGAGCGGCAGCTGGCGCTCGAGGCGCTGCAGGAAATCGACCGCATCCTCAACGGGCTGCCGTCGCGGGTGCGGGACATCTTCCTGCTGTCGCAATTCGACGGCCTGACCTATCCTCAGATCGCGGAGCGCTTCGGCATCACCGTCAACGTGGTGCAGAAAGCCATGGTCCGCGCGCTGAAGCACTGCCTCGCCGTGCAGGCCTAGGCCGCTTCAGCCACCGCGTCATGTCCGCCGATCTCTCCAGCTCCGCACCCGACAGTTCCGCCATCAGCCCGGCGGCGCTCGACCAGGCCGTGACCTGGTTCGTGCGGCTGGCCTCGGGACAGGCCGGCGCCGGGGATCACGACGCGCTGGCGCAGTGGCGCCAGGCCGATCCCGAGCACGAACGGGCCTGGCAGCGGGTGCAGGGAGTGGAGCACAAGCTGCGCGGCGGCATCGAGCGGGTGCAGGCGCCCGTCGCTCGCGCCGCACTCAGCGGCGCCGCGGCCAGCAGCGGCCGCCGCCGCGCGCTGAAAACCCTGGCGGTGGCGGGCGCGGTGGGCACCGCCGCGCTGTGGACGCGGCAGCAGGGCCTGTGGACGCAGTGGACCGCCGACTACAGCAGCGGCGTCGGCGAACGGCGCAGCGTGGTGCTGGCCGACGGCACCCAGGTGCTGCTCAATACCGACACGGCGCTGGACGTGCATTTCGACGCCGGGCAGCGCCGCCTCAGTCTGCGCAGCGGCGAAGTGCGCGTGGTCACCGCCGCCGACCCCGCGGGCCGGCCCTTCCTGGTCAGCACCCGCGACGGCAGCCTGCGGCCGATCGGCACCCGCTTCACCGTGCGCCGCCTCGACGGCGACAGCACGACCCGCCTCAGTGTCAGCGAGGGCGCGGTGGAAGTGCGCTGCGCCGACGGCGGACCGCCGGTATTGGTGCAGGCCGGGCAGCAGACCCGCTTTTCCGGCACGGCGATCCAGGCCCCGGCGCCGCTCGACGACGCCGCCACGTCCTGGACCGACGGCGTACTCACCGCCGAGCGCATGCGCCTGGACGATTTCCTGGCCGAGTTGAGCCGCTACCGCCCGGGCCGGCTGCGCTGCGATCCGGCGGTGGCCGGGCTGCGGCTGACCGGGGCCTATCCTCTCAACGACACCGACCGCATTCTGGCGGCGCTGCAGCAGACGCTGCCGGTGCAAGTGCACCGCTACACCCGCTACTGGGTCACCGTATCGGCCCGCTAGGGCGGCACGCGCCCCCGCTTCTCACCCCCTCCCCAAAAAATATCTTTGCCGCACCGGCAGGTTTTCGGTTCTCGATTGGCAACCCTCATAGAAGCTTCGTGCGCAGGTCACGTGGCGCCGGCTTTTGCCCTGAATGCATGCCAAGAGGATTGGAAACAAAATCGTGGCGAACCGCGCCTGCCCCCCGACTCCGGCCGCGCTGCCGTGGACCGGATCCGCCCCGTGCGTGACCCGCCCGTGGCGCGCCTGCTGCTGGCCCTCATGGCCCGCGTGCTGACCGGGCTGGCGCTGGGCGGCGCGCTGTCGGTGCCCGCGTCGCTGGCCCAAGGCACCGACGCGGGCGCCGGCGCGGCCGCGGACCGGACGCTGCATGCGTTCGAAGTCGCCCCCGGAGCGCTCGACCAGGCCCTGGGCCGCTTCGGACGGCAGGCGCGGGTGCTGATCTCGGTCAACGCCGAAATCACCAACGGCCTCGACAGTCCCGGCGTCAGCGGCAGCCACGCCGTGCCGGAGGGCTTTGCCCTGCTGCTCGCCGGCACCGGCCTGGAGGCGGTGGCGGACAGCGATGGCAGCTACTCGCTGCGCCAGTTGCCGCAGCAGCTGCCGGTGAAGCGGGTATCCGGAGCGGTGGCGCTGTCCGGGGTGGTGGTGACCGGGCGCGCGGATCGGCCCGGGCCGCCGCCGGACGGGCCCGACGGCTTCACCGCCACGCGCAGCAGCGCGGGCAGCAAGACCGACACGCCGCTGCTGGAGACGCCGCAGTCGATCTCGGTGATCACGCAGCAGCAGATGGAAGCGCAGGGGGTGCAAAGCGTGAGCGAGGCCTTGCGCTACGCCCCTGGCGTGCTGGCCGAGCAGTACGGCGGCACCGACACGCGCTCGGATAACTACGTGGTGCGCGGCTTCGCCGACTCGTTCCCGTTTCTCGACGGCCTCTCCACCCTCACCTACTTCTCGCTGATGTCGCCGGTGGTCGAGCCCTACGGGCTGGAACGCGTGGAGGTATTGCGCGGCCCCTCCTCGGTGCTGAGCGGACAGACCGGCAGCCCGGGCGGCCTGATCAGCCTGGTCACCAAGAGGCCGACCGATTTCACCCTGCACCAGGTGTCGCTGGAGAGCGGCAGCTACGGACGCGTCCAGGGCACTTTCGATCTCGGCGGGCCGCTCGACGCGGACGGCGAATTCCTCTACCGCCTGACCGGGCTGGCGCGCGAGACCGGCACGCAGACCGACTTCGTGCGCGACCGGCGCTACTATCTGGCGCCGGCCCTGACCTGGAAGCCTTCGGGCGACACCACGCTGACCCTGCTGGCGCACTTCAGCTTCAGGAACGCCGGCAATCCGCCCGACGACCTGCCCACGGCCGGCACGCTGCAATCCAATCCGAACGGGCAGATCCCCACCCATTTCTTCGACCGCGACCCGGACTTCGACCAGTTCCGGCGCATCGAATCGGCCTTCGGCTACAGCTTCGAGCACCGCTTCGGCGACACCTTCACGGTGCGGCAGAATACGCGCTTCGAGCACGCCGCACTGGACCAGAAGGAGCTCGTCGGCATCGGGCTGGAGAGCGATCTGCGCACGCTCGACCGCTTCGCCGCGGCCGACCGCGCCGCGGTCAATACCTTCGGCCTCGACACCCAGGCCGAAGCGCGATTCGATACCGGCGCGCTGCGCCACACGCTGCTGTTCGGGCTGGACTACCTGCATTCGGTGGACGGCTACGCCGAGCAGGACAGCGCTGCGCCGTCGATCGACCTGTACCACCCGGTCTACGGCGTGCCGGTGAGCATCGGCCCGATCGACTACAGCGTGGCCCACAGCATCGACCAGATCGGGCTGTATGCCGAGGACCAGGTGCGCTACGGCCACTGGATCGGCAGCGTCAGCGGCCGCCACGACTGGGCCGACACGCTGACCATCGACCGGCTCGAGGACGATGCGAGCAGGATCCATGGCAATGCCTTTTCCTGGCGGGCCGGCCTGATCTACCGCTTCGACATGGGCCTGGCGCCGTATGCCAGCGCCGCCACCTCGTTCACCCCTTCGATCGGCCTGGCCTTCGACGGCACGCCGCTGAGCCCCACCACCGGCAGCATCTACGAGGCCGGGCTCAAGTACGGCGATGCGCGCAGCCTGCTGACGCTATCGGCCTATACCCTGCACGAACGCAATGTGCCGAGCCCGGATCTGCAGCACCAGAACTTCGAGGTGCAGACCGGCGAAATCGGCGTGCGCGGCATCGAGCTCTCCGATATCGCCGATCTGGGTGACGGCCTGCGCCTGACCTCGGCCTATACCTATATGAACGGCAAGCTGATCGTGGACAGCGACGGCACCAACGGCAACCAGGCGCCGAACGTGCCGCACTGGATGATCAGCAGCTGGGCCGACAAGACCATCCGCCGCGGGCCGCTGCGCGGCTTCGGCTTCAGCGGCGGCCTGCGCTACGTCGGCTCGCAGTACGGCGACAACGACAACACCCTGCTGCTGCCCGGCACCCTGCTGGTCGACGGGGCGATCCACTATGCCGTCGATCACTGGCTGTTCTCGGCCGACGCCAAGAACCTGCTGGACAAGACCTATGTCGGCTCCTGTCCGGCGCTGGACGAGTGCAACTACGGACTGCGCCGGGCCATCACGGTGCGGGCGACCTATGGATGGTAGCCATGGCTGAGGGCTCGCTCATCGGCGGCACGCGGCCATTCCAGCCGCAGACGCAGGCGCAGCGGCGCGGCATGAAGCTGCTGTTCGTCGATTCCAACCGCGGCTGCTGGGGCATGGAGCAGCATTTCATCAGCCTGGCCACCGGCATGGCGCGGCAGGGGCACGAGGTGCGCGTGGTGCTGCGCCAGGGCAGCGACATGGAGCCGATCCTGCGCCAGGCGCGGATGCAGGCCCCGATGCAGACCCCGATACAGGTGCACGCGGTGCGCTTCGGCGGCGGCGGCGATCCGCGGCTGCTCGGCCGGCTGTTCCGGCTGGTGGGGCAAAGCCGGCCGGACTGGCTCATCGCCAACGACGGCAAACTGTACTGGCCGCTGCTGATCCTGGGATGGCTGATCGGCAGCCGCGTCGCGCTGTTTCATCACAAGAGCGTCACTTGAAGAAGCTCACGCGCTACCTGATGCCGCGGCTGGCGGACCGCTTTTTTGTGGTGTCCGAATACATGATGGGCGAGTTCGCGCGCTCCGGCGTGCCGCGCAAGCGGCTGCGCCTGCTCTACAACCCGATCGACATCGACACCTTCCATCCGGACCCGGAGGCGCGCCGGCGCCTGCGCGGCGAGCTCGGCATCGCCGAATCGGAAGTGCTGATCGGCTTCCTCGGCCGCATCGACCACGGCAAGGGCGTGTACTCGCTGTGCCGGGCGGTGGCCGCGGCGATGAGCCGGCAAGCCGCGCTGCGCATGCTGTGGGTGGGGGACGGCGATCTCGCCGCCATGCGGGCGCATCACATTCCGCCCGAACACCTGCAGCGGCATCACTTCCTCGGCTGGACCCAGCAGGTGGCCTCGATCTATCCGGCGCTGGACCTGGTGGTGATGCCGTCCATCGCACCGGAAACCTTTGGCCGCGTCTCGGCCGAGGCGCAGGCTTGCGGCGTGCCGGTGTTGTGTAGCGACATCGGCGGCCTGCCGGAAACCCTGCAACCGCAGATCAGCGGCCTGCTCAGCGCGCCCGGCGATGCGCAGGCACTGTGCCATCAGATTCTGGAACTGGTGGACGACGCCGATCGGCGCCGGCAGATGGGCGATAGCGGCCGCCGCTTCGTCACCGCCCGCTTCTCCGCCACCCAGGTGTGCGACCAATTCGAGCGGCAGCTGCGCGCCGCGGCTCGCTGAGCCGCGGTCTTGCTGGCGGCCCGTTGCGGCCTGCTTCGCGACGTCCTGCGCGACCTGCTGATTAACACAAGTTAATGAATCGGCAATACCCGCCGACAGGCCGGCGCTTAATGTCCTGCGGTGGCCCGCAGTACACAGGCAATGACCGCTCCAACACCCCCTCATTCAAGGACCTTCGTCCCCTCCGGCCGCGGCCTTGGCCGCTGGCTGGCCGCCGGCTGCCTGCTTGGGGTCTCCGCCTGCAACCTGGGGCCGGACTATCAGCGGCCGGAGCTGCCGGCGCCCGCCGCCTGGAGCGGCGCTGACGGCCAGGCCGTCGCCTGGCCGTCGACGGAATGGTGGCGCGGCTTCGGCTCGCCGCAGCTAGACGCCTATATTACCCAGGCGCAGCACACCAATGACGACCTCGCCGCCGCCATCGCCCGCGTGCGCGAGGCCGACGCCCAGGCGCGCATCGCCGGCGCGCCGCTGCTGCCCTCGGTCGACGCCGGCTTCCAGGCGACGCATGCGCGCGCGCCGGTATCCAGCGGCGGCCTTGGCACCTCTTCGGAGTTCAGCCCCCTGCTCAGCGCCAGCTACGAGCTGGACTTCTGGGGCAAGAATCGGGCGGCCCTCGATGCCGCCAAGGCCACCGCCGACGCCAGCCGCTTCGACCGCGTCACGGTCGAGCTGACGGTGATGACCGGCGTGGCCAATACCTATTTCCAGGCGCTGGAACTGCGCGACCGCCTCGACATCGCGCAAAAGAATTTCGACACCGCGCAGACCATCCTCAACGGGCTGAAGCTGGAGCAGCAGGCCGGCACCGCCAATGCCCTCGACGTGGCGCAGCAGGCGACCACGGTGGCGACGCTCTATGCGGCGATTCCGCCCTTGCAGCAGCAGCTGCGGCAGACCGTCGACGCGCTGGCGATCCTGCTCGGCAGCACCCCCGAGACCGTCGACGTGAGCAGCGGCAGCCTGACCGATGTGGCGCAGCCGCAGGTGGGTCCGGGCCTGCCTTCCGCACTGCTGGCGCGCCGTCCCGACGTGGCCGAGGCCGAGGCGCAACTGATTTCCGCCAACGCCAACGTCGCGGTGGCCCGCGCCGCTTTCTTCCCCAGCATCGACCTGACCGCCAGCGGCGGCTATGAGAGCAACCAGCTGGCCGGCCTGCTCAATCCGTCCAATGCCATCTTCTCGCTGGCCGCCGGCATCACCCAGCCGATCTTCGAAGGCGGCGCGCTCGAGGGACAATCGGAATTCGCCAAGGCGCGCTACACCGAACTGCTGGCGGATTATCACAAGGCGGTGATCTCGGCTTTCGGCAATGTCGAGGACTCGCTCGCCGCCGTGCAGCAGACGGCGGAGCAGGAGAAACGCCAGGAGCAGGCGGTGACCACGGCGCGGCGCGCCTTCGAGATCGGCCAGGCGCAGCTGCATGCCGGCACCATCAATGTGCTGACCCTGCTCAATACCGAAACCGCCTTGTTCACCGCCGAGGATGCGCTGGCGCAAGTCAAATTCTCCCACCTGCAGGCCCTGGTGAATCTGTTCAACGCCCTGGGCGGCGGCTGGCAACAAGCTTAGGAGTTTCATGATGGCCGCGAACAGCGGATTTTCGATGGGCGCGCTCAAACCGGGCCGCACCCGCAGCGTGATGATCGTCGCGGCGCTGCTGCTCGGCCTGCTCTATTGGTGGCATTTGCGGGCGCAGCAACAGGCGGCGGCGGCCAAGCCGAAGGCGCCGCAGGGCATCGCCGTCGATACCGCGCCGGCCAAGCGGGCCGATGTGCCGCTCTACGTGGAAGGCCTGGGCTCGGTGCAGGCGTTCTACACCGTGACCGTCAATTCGCGCGTGGACGGACAGCTGATGAAGGTCGGCTTCGTCGAGGGCCAGACGGTGAAGAAGGGCGACCTGCTGGCGCTGATCGACCAGCGCCCTTACCAGGCCGCGCTGGAGCAGGCCATCGGCAACCGCGACAAGGACCAGGCGCTGCTCGACAACGCCAAGCGCGATCTGGAGCGTTACGAGATGCTGGCGCCGCAGGACCTGGCCAGCAAGCAGACGGTGGATACGCAGCGCGCCCTGGTGGCGCAGACCGCAGCGCAGATCAAGAGCGACCAGGCGGCGGTCGACAACGCCCAGACCCAGCTCGACTACACCACCATCACCTCGCCGATCCAGGGCCGCACCGGCATCCGCCTGGTCGACCCGGGCAACAATGTGCATGCCACCGACACCACCGGCATCGTGGTGGTGACGCAGCTGCAGCCGATCTCGGTGATCTTCACCCTGCCCGAGGATGCGCTGCCGGCAATGTCCGAAGCCATGGCGCAGGGCAGCGTGACGGTGGCGGCGCTGTCGCGCGACGGCAAGACCGAGCTGGACCGCGGCACCGTGTCGCTGATCGACAACCAGATCGATCCCACCACCGGCACGGTGCGGGTCAAGGCGGTTTTCCCCAATCCGCGCTTCACCCTGTGGCCGGGCGAGTTCGTCAACGCCAAGGCGCTGCTGCAGACGCGGCATGACGCACTGACCATCCCCGCCGGCGCCCTGCAGCGCGGCCCCAACGGCATCTTCGCCTATGTGGTGCGCGCCGACTCCACGGTCGAGGCCAGGCCGCTGAAAATCGCCGACGACAACGCCGATGCGGTGGTGGTGGACAGCGGCCTCAAGGAAGGCGAGCAGGTGGTGATCAGCAACCAGTACCGCCTGCAGCCCGACGCCAAGGTGCGCACCGGCGCACAGCTCGCGGCCAAGCCCGCAGCCAAGCCGGGGGCAACAGCGGCGGAGGGCGACGCTGCGCCATGAATATCTCCACCCCCTTCATCCAGCGGCCGATCGCCACCTCGCTGCTGATGGCGGGCATCCTGCTGATCGGCATCGTCGCTTTCCCGATGCTGCCGGTGGCGCCGCTGCCGCAGGTGGATTTCCCCACCATCCTGGTCACGGCGCAGCTGCCCGGGGCCAGCCCGGAGACCATGGCCTCCTCGGTGGCGACGCCGCTGGAAACGCAGTTCTCGGCGATTCCCGGCGTGTCGCAGATGACCTCGACCAGCGTGCTGGGCACCACCCAGGTCACCATCCAGTTCGATCTCAACCGCAACATCGACGCCGCGGCGCAGGATGTGCAGTCCGCCATCACCGCCGCCGGCGGCCAGCTGCCGAAGAACCTGCCGACGCCGCCCAACTACCGCAAGGTCAATCCGGCCGACTCGGCGATCCTGATCCTGGCGGTGCACTCCGACGTGCTGCCGCTGACCCAGGTGGACGACTACGCCGAAACCGTCATCGCCCAGCACCTGTCGCAACTCTCCGGCGTGGCGCAGGTGTCGATCGGCGGCCAGCAGAAGCCGTCGGTGCGGGTGCAGGTGGACCCGGCCAAGATCGCCGCGCTGGGCATCCAGCTGGAGGATGTGGCCAACGTCATCACCACCGCCACGGTGGATTCGCCGCAGGGCTCGATCAACGGTGCCAGCCACAGCTTCGCCATCTACGACAACGACCAGCTGCTCAAGGCCGCGCCGTGGAACGACGTCATCGTCGCCTACAAGAACGGCGCGCCGGTGCGCATCCGCGACATCGGCGTGGCGGTGGAGGGGCCGGAGAACAACCAGCTCGCCGCCTGGCAGAACGGCAAGGACGGCATCCTGCTGCTGATCTACAAGCAGCCGGGCGCCAACATCATCGACACCGTCAACAGCGTGCGCGCCACCCTGCCCAAGGTGATGAACGCGGTGCCGCCCTCGATCAAGGTGGACAACGTCATCGACCGCACCACCACCATCAAGGCCTCGGTGGAGGACGTGGAGTTCACCCTGGTGCTGACCATCGCCCTGGTGGTGATGGTGATCTTCCTGTTCCTGCGTAATTTCTGGGCCACGGTGATTCCGGGCGTGACCGTGCCGCTGGCGCTGTTCGGCACCTGCGCGCTGATGTACGTGGTGGGCTACAGCCTCGACAACCTGTCGCTGATGGGCCTGACCATCGCCGTGGGCTTCGTCGTCGACGACGCCATCGTCATGCTGGAGAACATCTACCGCCATATCGAAGCGGGCCTGTCGCCGCGCGAGGCGGCGATCAAGGGCTCCGGCGAGATCGGCTTCACCATCATGTCGATCAGCATCTCGCTGGTGGCCGTATTCATCCCGCTGCTGCTGATGGGCGGCATCGTCGGCCGCCTGTTCCGCGAGTTCGCCGTCACCGTGACCATGACCATCGCGGTTTCGGCCTTCGTCTCGCTGACGCTGTCGCCGATGATGTGCGCGCTGTTCCTGCGCGACGAGAAGCATGTGCGGCACGGCCGCGTCTACCTGGCGATCGAAGCCGCCTTCGACCGCCTGCTGGGCTGGTACACGCGCGGACTGGACACGGTGCTGCGCCACCAGCGCGCCACCCTGCTGGTATTCCTGCTGACGCTGCTGGCCACGGTGGGGCTGTACATGGTCGAGCCCAAGGGCTTCTTCCCGCAGCAGGACACCGGCATCATCGCCGGCCTCTCCGACGCGGCGCAGGACGTGTCCTTCGGCGAGATGATGAAGCTGCAGCACGAACTGATGGACGTGGCGGCGAAGGATCCGGACGTGGCCAGCTGGGGCGCCTCGGTCGGCGGCTCGCGGCCGCTCAACAACGGCTTCGCCGTGCTCGGCCTGAAACCGCGCGGCGAGCGCAAGGCCAGCGCCGACCAGATCATCAACCGGCTGCGGCCGCAGCTGGCCAAGGTGCAGGGGGCGACGCTGTATCTGCAGGCGGCGCAGGACGTCAACGTCGGCGGCAGGCTGACGCGCACCCAGTACCAGTACACCTTGCAGGACGCCGACCTGGAGGAGCTGAACGAGTGGTCGCCGAAGCTGCTCGCCGCGCTGCAAAAGCTGCCGCAGCTGCGCGACGTGGCTTCGGACCAGCAGAGCAACAGCACCAAGCTGGCGCTGGTGATCGACCGCGACCAGGCCGCCCGCTTCGGCATCCAGCCCTCGCTGATCGACGATACGCTGTACGACGCGTTCGGCCAGCGCGAGGTGACGCAGTATTTCACCCAGCTCAACAGCTACCACGTGGTGCTGGAAGTGACGCCGGCGCTGCAATCGGATCCGCACACGCTGGACAAGCTCTACGTCAAGTCGCCGGTCACCGGGCAGGAAGTGCCGCTGTCGACCTTCGCCCGCTTCGACACGCAGCATGTCACCTACCTGTCGATCAATCACCAGGGCCAGTTCCCGGCGGTGACGCTGTCCTTCAACCTGGCGCCGGGCGTGGCCCTGAGCCAGGCGGTGGAGGCGATCGACAAGGTCGCCGCCTCTATCCACCTGCCGGCATCGGTCAACGGCACCTACCAGGGCACGGCGCAGGCCTTCCAGGCCTCGCTGAAAAGCGAGCCCTACCTGATCCTGGCGGCGCTGGTGGTGGTCTACATCATCCTGGGCATGCTCTACGAGAGCTATATCCACCCGCTGACCATTCTCTCCACCCTGCCCTCCGCCGGCGTCGGCGCGCTGCTGATGCTGATGGCCTTCCACTTCGACCTGTCGGTGATCGCGCTGATCGGCATCATCCTGCTGATCGGCATCGTCAAGAAGAACGGCATCATGATGGTGGACTTCGCCATCCAGGCCGAGCGCGAGCAGCACCTGACGCCGGAGCAGTCGATCCGCCAGGCCTGCCTGCTGCGCTTCCGGCCGATCATGATGACCACCATGGCCGCCCTGCTCGGCGCGCTACCGCTGATGCTGGGCCATGGCACCGGCTCGGAGCTGCGCCAGCCGCTGGGCTACACCATGGTCGGCGGCCTGGTGTTGAGCCAGATGCTGACGCTGTTCACCACGCCGGTGGTCTATCTCTACCTGGACCGGCTCAACAACCGGCTGGGCCGGGTGCGCGTGTCGGCGCCCGCCGAAGGCGCCGGGCATGCCGAAGGCGGCAGAGCCTGAGTGATGTATGGATAATGCAGGCACTGGGGCCCGACCGACGATGCGCCCGATGACGCGAGTGCAGGCATGAAGGTTTTGCTGGTGGAGGACAACGAGCGGGTCACGCGCTTTGTCACCCGCGGGCTGCGCGAGGCCGGCCATACCGTGGACCACGCCGACAACGGCCGCGACGGCCTGTTCCTCGCCGCCAGCGAACCCTACGACGTGATCGTGATGGACCGCATGCTGCCGGGGCAGATCGACGGCCTGGCCATCATCGAGGCGCTGCGCAAGTCCGGCAACCGCGTGCCGATCCTGATCCTCAGCGCCCTGTCCGACGTCAACGAGCGCATCCGCGGCCTGCAGGCCGGCGGCGACGACTACCTGACCAAGCCTTTCTCGTTCGGCGAGCTGCTGGCGCGGCTCGACGCGCTGAGCCGCCGCGCCTGGGCCGGCGGCCGCGAGACCAGCCTGGAGGTGGGCGACCTGCGCATGGACCTGCTGTCGCGCAAGGTGCTGCGCGGCAGCCGCGCCATCGCCTTGCAGCCGCGCGAGTTCAAGCTGCTCGAATACCTGATGCGCCACGCCGACCAGGTGGTGACGCGCACCATGCTGCTGGAGAACGTGTGGGACTATAACTTCGACCCGCAGACCAATGTGGTGGACGTGCACATCAGCAAGCTGCGGCAGAAGATCGAATCCGAGCTGGAACGGCCGCTGCTGAAGACGGTGCGCAACGCCGGCTATATGCTAACCGCGGACGATTGAAATGATCCGCTCTTCCGCAGTGAATCTGGCGGTAGGGTATGTGCTGTTCGGCATCATCGCCCTGGTCGCTTTCGCCGCCCCGCTCTGGTACGCCTGGCAGGTGTCGATCCAGGAGGGGCGCGCCGAGATCCTGCAGGAGGACTCGCAGCGGCAGGTCGAGGTGTTCCGCCGCGACGGCGTGCAGGGCCTGATCCATTTCATCGACGAGCGCGTGGGCTTGCAGATCGCCGGCGAGCGCATTCTGCTGCTGGCCGATCCGCAGGGGCATACCCTGGCCGGCAATCTGCCCGAGTGGCCGCGCGGCATCCCGCAGCAATCCGGCACTTATACCGTTGCGGTGGAACTGGGCGGCCGCCCCAGCCGGGCCATGCTGGTGCGGACGACGCTGCCGGGCAATTACAGCCTGCTGGTGGGCCGCGACCTGTCCTTCTATGCACCGGTGGAGCGGCGCTTCTGGTACGGCCTGGCCGCCGCCGTCGCCATCATTTCGGTGGTCGGCGTCATCGGCGCGATCCTGATCCGGCGCGAACTGCTGGCGCGCATCCAGGGCATCCGCCAGACCGTGTCGGCGATCATGCAGGGCGAGCTGAGCCACCGCTTGCGCACGCACAGCGGCGGCGACGAACTGGATACCCTGTCGCAAACCATCAACGGCATGCTGGAGCAGATCGAACTGCTGGTGCACGGCATCAGCAACGTCTCCAACTCCATCGCCCACGACCTGCGCACGCCGCTGGCGGAACTGCGCTCGCGGCTGGAAGAGCTGCTGCTGACGCGGCCGTCGACACAGGAAATTTTCAGCGAGCTGGAAGAGGCGGTGGCCGATGTCGACCGGGTGATCGGCATCTTCAATGCGCTGCTGCGCCTGGCCGAGATCGATACCGGCATGCGCCGCTCCGGTTTCGTCCAGGTCGACCTGGCGGAGGTGGCGGCGGAGGCGGTGGACTTTTATGTGCCGGCCGCCGAGCTGAAGGGCATCGCCCTGTCCTTCCACGGCGCCGGGCCGGTGCAGATCGCCGGCGATCCCCTGCTGCTGGCGCAGGCCATCGGCAATCTGATCGACAATGCCCTGAAGTACGCCCCGGCCGACGGCCGCGTCGAGGTTGCCGCCCTGCGCCGCGACGACGGTTCGGCCGAGCTGGTCATCTCGGACAACGGCCCCGGCATTCCCGCAACCGACAAGCCCAGGGCGGCGCAACGCTTCTTCCGCGGCGACGCCAGCCGCGGCACGCCCGGCGTCGGACTGGGGCTGAGCATCGTCGATGCCGTCGCCAGGCTGCATGGCGGCTTTCTCGATCTGGCCGACAACCATCCCGGCCTGCGCGCCCGCATGGCGATCGAATCCGGGCGCATCCGGCCCGTTGCCGCGGCGGGGCCCCAGCCGGCGGCGACCGGCAGCGCCCTGGCGCCCAGGCCGGCTGGCGGACCGGCCAGGGCCTTGTGAAACTTCTACAGCCGCGTAAACGTCTAAACTGGAGCCGGGCCAGGTAGCGCATCCGCCGCGGCCGCGCCCTGGCGGGGCTACGATTGCCGGACACAAGGAAGGAACATGAACCAAAAGCCGCACTGGACACTGGACAGTATCCCCTGGCACGAGCTGCGCCGGGAGCGCGTGGCGCACAGCGAGGAACTGTTCTACATGGTGGCCGGTGCCTCCTTCATCGAGACCACCTCGGACCTGTATACGCGCAACCTGGTGCAGCACTTCGCCGACAACGCGGAAGTGAGCGAATGGCTGGAGCAGGGCTGGGAGCCGGAGGAGCTGCAGCATGGCCGCGCCCTGCGCGAGTACGTGCGCCACGCCTGGCCGGAGTTCGACTGGGAAGCCCAGTACGCCAATTTCTTCGCCGACTACAGCGCGCTGTGCAAACCGGAAATGCTGCTGCCGGAGCGCAGCCTGGAACTGGTTTCCCGCTGCGTGGTGGAGATGGGCACCGCCAGCTATTACACCGCCCTGCACCATGCCAGCGACGAGCCGGTGCTGGCGCAGCTGGCCAAGCACATCTTCGAGGACGAGGTGGGTCACTACAAGTATTTCTACAAGTACTTCCGCCAGTACCGCGATATCGAGAACACCAGCCGGACGCAGGTGCTGGGCGCGCTGTGGCACCGCCTCAAGGTGATCGAGGACGAGGACTCCTACATTGCGGTCAAGCATGTCCACAGCACGCGCCACCCCGGCCAGCCTTACGACAAGGCCGTCTACAAGGAGTCGATGGGGCGCATCCGCAAGCTCGCCGGCAAGCACATCCCGCACCGCATGTCGGTGAACATGCTGCTCAAGCCGCTGGACATGGCACCGCTGGCCCGGCGCGTATTGCAGCCGATGATGGAAGGCATGGCGCGGCTGGTCGCCTGAAGCGCCGCCGGCCGGATCACGGCGTTGCCCGGTCGGCGCCTGCAAGGACCGCCTTCTCCTACAGCAAGCCCAATTGCGTCGCCTTCAACGTGGCCGCCGCGCGCGTGGAGCACTCCAGCTTGCGAAACACGCTTTCCACATGCGTGCGGACGGTGCTGGGACTGATGGAAAGCTTCTGCGCCACCACCTTGTTGCTCGCTCCCAGGCTGATCCAGCGCAGCACATCCCGCTCGCGCTCGGTCAGCAGCGTGCTGGTCGGCGCAACCGACGGCCTCGCCGGCCGGCGCTTGTTCAGCAGCGCGCGGACGACCTCGGCGTCGTAGCGTCCCATGGCGGCCTCGGCCATCAGCAAGGACTCGGCGGCATCCTGCGTCAACGCTTCGCGCCACGGGCGTGCGCAGCGCAGCGCCACCAGGGCCGCCGCGGCGGCGAGTATGCGTCCTTCGACGGGAATGTCGGCCGCCCTGGCTTCCCGGTAGTAACCGGAACCGTCCGGCCGCTCGTAGGCGTAAGAAGCGACTCCGGCTTCGCCGGCGAGAGAGCCGAGCTGCCGCGCCGCGCGTCCGGTCCAGTAGGGCACCAGGCGCACGCGTTCCCAGGCCGAGTCCGCAAGCTTGCCGGGGGTATTCCAGATCATGTTGGGCACCGAGGCGCGGCCCATGCCGTGAATCAGCGCGGCGCGATACACCTTCTGCTGGCCGGCCGCGTCCAGGCCCAGTTCGAGCGCCGCGCTGCGGGCCAGTTGCGCGACCTGCAGCGAGTAACCCGTCATCCACGGCAGCTTCAGGTCGACGACATGAGCCAGGATTTCCAGTGACGTGGTGCGGCCGGCAAATGCTGCGTCGAGCGAACACGGTCCGGACAAGCCGGGGTCGTCCTCCAGCGCCGCCAGCCATCGCGCGGCATTGGCGATCACCGCTTGGGCGAGCTGCGGGGGATACAGCGCGCCCGCGCGCTGGCCGATGAGCTTGCACGCCTGGTCGAGGCCGTACAGGCGATTGAAGATATCCAGATCGCCGGCGAGCGAGGCCATGTAGACCGAAGCAGGGACATCCTCTCCGCCCAGGCCATCCGGAGCGCCGCTGCCGTCGTGGCTTTCGAACAGGTGCCGCAGCGCGAACTGCGAGGGCTCGTCGAGGCCCAGCTGCGCGCCGATATCGCCCGACACCTCGCAATGAATCCGCGACAGCGACAGGAAGGCCGAACTCTTGCGGGCAGCGTGGTGACGGAACGCGTTGCCGGAGGACTGGGTGGCCAGCAGCGCCTTGCGCCCGCCGACATCGTCGCCGAACAGCTGCGCGAATTCGGGTGCGTTGGCGGTGCAGCCCGACCAGCGCAACAGCGCAACGGTGGTCGCCTGCCTGCAGCCGGCGTCGTCGGCGCCGCTGCTGCGGGCCAGTTGCCCGGCCATCCAGGCGGCACGCGGCGAGTGATCGGTGGGTTGGCCCATGGCCAGGTCGCCGACGAAGGCCAGCGAGCGGATCACATCCAGCAGGGCGACGGCGGAAGCGTCCATGGGAAGTCGAATCCTTATCCGGGGGCGGGAAGTCTAGCGCTGCCCGTCTCGCCCGACCCTCGGTCATTCATCCGATGGTGCGCGGGATGGGGCCGCGCGCAAGCTGTGCGGCAAGGGTGAATCGCAAGCGACCACCTCCTGAAATGAGATGCAACCGGATAGTTCCATTTTCTAATCGCATAGGAGAACCATCATGAACTTCAAGACTCTCGCTCCCGCCATGGCCGTCGCCATGTCTCTGGCCTCTTCCGCCAATGCTGCCGATCCGAAGCAGACTACGCAAACCGTCAAGAACGTGGTGCTGGTGCACGGCGGCTTCGTCGATGGCTCCGGCTGGCAGAAGGTCTACAACATCCTGAAGAAGGATGGCTACAACGTCAGCATCGTGCAGAACCCGACCCTGTCCCTGGCTGATGATGTGGCCGTCACCAAGCGCACCATCGCGCAGCAGGACGGCCCGGTGGTGCTGGTCGGCCATTCCTACGGCGGCGCCATCATCACCGAAGCCGGCACCGACCCCAAGGTGGAGCGCCTGGTCTACATCACCGCCTTCGCGCCCGACCAGGGCGAGTCGGTGCAGACGCTGATCGCCAATCCGCCCCCGGGCGCGCCGGTGCCGCCGATCCTGCCGCCGCAGGACGGCTTCCTGTTCCTCGACCGCACCAAGTTCGCCGCCGCCTTCGCGGGCGATGTCGCCCCCGCCGAAGCCAGCTTCATGGCCGACTCGCAGGTGCCGTGGGGCGTGCAGGCCCTGGGCGGCGCGATCACCGTCCCGGCCTGGAAGAGCAAGCACGCCTGGTATCTGGTGGCGACCGAGGATCACATGATCCCGCCGCCGGCCCAGCGCCAGATGGCGCAGCGCGCCGGCGCGACGGTCACCGAAGTCCCCGGCAGCCACGCCATCTACGTCTCCAAGCCGGAGGCGGTGGCCAGGTTCATCGAGCGGGCCGCGCACGATCAGAAGTAATCGTCGGGAACCGGGGGGTGGAGCGATCGTTCGCTCCACCCCCCGCTTGCATTTAAGGATGAGGCCTGCGTTCGGCTGACGCTTCAGGACCAGGCCAGTTGCGCGGTCGCTGCGCGCAGCGCCGCGTCGGCTTCAGCCTCGGTGGCGGTGATGAATTGCCGGATCAGCCGCGCCGTTTCCTCGGCGCTGAACAGCATGAACAGGTGGCCGCCGCCCTTGATGAGTTCGAGCCGGCCATGCGGCAGCAGGGCGGCGAGCAGGCGCGCATTGATGGTACGGATCAGCGGATCGTCGTCGCCGTTCAGCACCAGCGCCGGACAACGGATGCGATGCAGCCAGGGCCAGGCGGAGAACTGGGAGATCGCCGCCAGCTGCTGCAGGTAGGCGCCCTTGCCCGGCGCGCGGGTCAAGCGCGAAAAATCGATGGCGAGATCGGGGCGGTGGCGCAGCTCGCCGCCATAGATGGTGCTGGCGTTGCTGGCCATGAAGCTCCGCGACAGGTAGCGCTGCGGCGTGACCATCTTCAACAGCGCGGACACGCGGCCGGGAAACATCGGCGCACCGGCCGTCGTCGCCATCAGGATCAGGCGGCCGACGCGCTGCGGATATTCATGCGCGATGGTCTGGGCCAGGCCGCCGCCCCAGGACACGCCGGCCACGTCGAAGCGGCCGCCGAGGCCAAGCTGGTCGAGCAGGCCCACGGCGAATTTCGCGTAGCCCGAAAAGCTCGGCCAGAACTTCGCCGCCGCCGAGCCGCCGCAGCCCGGCACATCGAAAGCCACGATGGGAAGGCCGGACATGGCCTGGATGAAAGGCAGCGCCAGCTCGAGATTGGCGCCGATGCCGTTGCAGAACAGCAAGGGCGCTCCCTCGCCGTGGCTGCGCACGTAGCGCAGGCGCACGCCGCGCACCTCGGCATGGCCGATCTCGACATCGGCCGAGGCCAGGGCCTTGCGCCCGCGCTCCAGCCCCGAACCCCAGGCTCGCGCCTCATCGAGCAGCCGGCCTAGCTTCACGGAGTTTCCTTATTTTTAAGTTCCGCCCCGACGGCGGGTGTCGTGAAATATTAACAGTCGGCGTGCGACTCCGATTCGCCGTTGCTCTGCCAGTCCTCGTCGTTGGCGCTGTTGGCGCCACCGATGGCATCGCCGTGACCGCCGCCATTGGTGACGAAGTCATCCAGCAAGCCGTTGTACACCGCTACCGCCACGGCCTGGGAGCGACGGCTCACACCGAGCTTGGCGAAGATCCGCTTCAGGTGATACTTGACCGTGTCCTCGCAGATATACACCGAGTCCGCGATCTGCTGGTTGGACAGGCCGTTCTGCACGCCGGCAAGCACCTGCCGTTCGCGTGGCAACAAGGGTTCGAGGCCGGTTCTGGCAAGGTCGTGAAGCATTGCGGGCGGAGCACTGTGGTTGAGGGCCTATTAACACTTATTGGGTCGCTGCGACGGAGGTCATTTTTGCGCAGTGCAAGTCGGACAGGGCGTGGCATGGTGATTCCATGGCGCGTCCTGGCCGGCGCGGCAATGCGCAAAAATGGCCCCGTCCCGTAGGGTTGCGCCCAAAATCGCGCCAGGCTGCGTTGTCAGACTTGGCCATGGAATCACCATGGCCAAGTCCTCCGCCTTGCCTGACGCGATTTTGAGCAGCAACGCAGCGATCCAATAAGTGTTAATAGGCCCTATCCGAGTACGTAAGTACCGGGGGCCTGGGCCAGTTCGGGATAGTCCTCACCACCGAGGCTTGCCGGCGCATCCTTCAGCGCGCCGGAGCGCTCGTGCAGCCAGGCGTGCCAGTGCGGCCACCAGCTGCCGCTGTGATGCTCGGCGCCCTTGCGCCAGGCTTCCGGGTCCTTGCCCAGCGTGCCGCCGGTCCAGAACTCCGACTTCTTGTTGCCGGGCGGGTTGAGGATGCTCTGCATGTGGCCGGCGTTGGACAGGACGAAGGTGCGCTTGCCGCCGAGCAGTTGGGTATTGCGGTAGCAGGCCTTCCACGGCGTGATGTGGTCGGTGGTGCCGCCGAGCAGGTAGCTGTCGCAGGAGACGCGCCGCAGGTCGACCGGCACGCCGTGCAGGCGCAGCTTGCCGGGGTTGGCCATGGCATTTTCCAGGAACAGGTCCATGAATTCGCCGTGCAGGCGCGCCGGCAGGCAGGTGCTGTCGTTGTTCCAGTACAGCAGGTCGAACGACGGCGGCTTGTTGCCCAGCAGCACGTTGTTGACCCAGTAATTCCAGATCAGGTCGTTGGGACGCAGCCAGGAGAAAGCCGCGGCCATGGCCTTGCCGTCGAGCACGCCGGCTTTCTGCGACTTGCGCCGCGCCGCCTTGATCGCGCGCGGCGTGGCGAACAGGCCCAGCGGCGTGTCGCCGATCGACTTGACGTCGAGCACGCTCACCACCAGGGTCAGCGAGTTGACGCGCGGATCGCGCGCGGCGGATCGCGCGGCGACATAAGCCGCAACGGTGATGCCGCCGGCGCAGGCGCCGACCAGGTTGACCTTGTTGGCGCCGGTGAGGCTGCAGATGGCCGAGATGCTCTGATCGATGGCCGCGGCGTACTCGTTCAGACCCCAGTCGGCCTGCTCCGGCCCCGGGTTGCGCCAGCTGATGATGAAGGCCTGGAAGCCGGCCTCAAGCACGCTCTTCACCACACTCTTGTCCGGGCTCAGGTCGAAGATGTAGAAGCGGTTGATCTGCGGCGGGATGAACAGCACCGGCGCCTCGCGCACCTGCGCGGCCAGCGGCTTGTACTGGATCAGCTCCACCAGCTCGTTGCGGAAAATCACCGCGCCCTGCGTATTGGCCAGGTTCTCGCCGAGCTTGAACGGCTCCTTGTTAACCTGCGCCGGCAAGCCATGGTTTTCGCGGATGTCATGCAGCAGGTGGCGCAGCCCGTCGAGCGCGCTGTGGCCTCCGGTCTCGCGGAAGCGCTTCACCGCCTCCGGCTGCCAGGGGAAATTCGAGGGCGCGATGGCATCGGTGACCAGCGAGGTCATGAACTCCAGCCGCGCACGGCTGTGATCCGCCAGCTTCTGGCCGTGGATCCAGCCGGCCAGGGCTTTTTCCAGGGCCAGGTGCGCCTGCAGCCACTTGCGATAGCGCGGGTCGTCTTTCCAGGCTGCGTCGGCAAAACGTTTGTCGCGCGCCGCCGGCGCCAGATCCGACTGGTCCCTGAAGATGCGGCGCAGCTCCGCGCCCAGCCCTGCCGCCGCCTTGGCGGTGAGCCCGGGCTGCGACACGGCGAGCTTGGTCGCGCGCATCACTTCGCGCACCACGTCGCGGCCGCGGAAGCCGACGAAGGGGTTGGGCCCCAGCATGGCCTCGGCGCTGCCGGCGGCGATCTTTTCGGAATATGCGCTCATGTTCGTTCCTTGGATCCGGGATTCAGGGAATCAGCATCAGGACCAGCTCGGCCACCAGGGCCGGGTCCTTCTCGTTCTCGACCTCGAGTACCGCCACCGCCGTGGCAATCAGGCGGGCCTCGCTCTTCGGCTCCACGCTGCCCAGCGAAATCCGCGCCCGTACCCGCGAGCCCGCGCGCACCGGCGTCTTGAACTTAGCATTCTTGACGCCGAGGTTCATCACCCGGCTGGCGTCCGGCGGCACCGTGCCCACATCCATCAGCAGCCGGGCCAGCAGCGACAACAGCAGGAAGCCGTGCGCGATGGGGGCGCCGAACGGGCTCTCCTTGCGGCAGCGCTCCACATCCGTGTGAATCCACTGCTGGTCGCCGGTGCAAGGCGATTGGGGACATTTACAATAGCCGCATCATGGAGTCCGCCGCTGGAGCCGCACGGCCGGCCCCAGCCTCAGTGCAGCGACAGCTTCAAGCCCTGCTCGCTCGCGTCCAGAACCAGTTTCTGCCGCGTGCCGCCGTCAGCCCAGGGCTGCCAGCGCAGGCCCAGCGCCGGCACGTTGGGATCGCCGCTGCGCAGGAAGGCGCCGATGGACTGCATCATCACGCCGGACAGCGCCTCGCGTCCCGGCCGGTTGCGCGCGGAGAAGTCCATGACGAAGAAGCCGCTGCCGAAGTTGCCGAAGATGAAAGGCAGGTCGATGGCATGCGCCGCGCCGTACACGGTTTTCCACGGTTCCGGTCCGCGGTCCCAGTCGAAGCGGTAGGCGTAGACCCGCGGCTCGTACCTGGCAACCTTGTTGATACTGCTGTTGACGCCATGGCCGAGTACGGCGGATAGCAGCCAGTTGCAGAAGTTGTATGGGCCCGAGCTCAGCGACGGCAGCAGGTAGGGGCTGATCAGGTCCGCCGTGCGGTACTTCGGCGCGGCGTCCGGATTGCTCTGCAGCATCATGCGGAAGCGCTGCTCGTTGCCGACCTTGAGCAGCTTGCCGCTGAACAGCTTGGCCTCGTCGCGGGTGGTGCCGATGATCATCGGGATACGCTGGAACTGTCCCTGGTCGTAGGCCGCCGCCAGGTCCAGCGGCAACACCACGCCGTCGCCGGGAGTGGGCGGCATCTTGGCCAGCGCGGGGTTGCGGTGCATGGCATCGAGAATCTCGCCGCTGCTCCTGGACAACAGATAGTCCTTGATCCACGGCGCGCCTTTCGCGGCCAGCAGCTTCGCCGCCGCTTCCGGCGTCGCGGCCAGGCCGTCCTGCTGCGCCAGTTCGGCGGCCAGATCGGTGGCATAGGAATGCGGGCCGGGCTTGCCGGCCGAGCCGATCAACCCGCTCAGCACGATGGCCTTGTGGAACAAACCACCGGCCAGCTTCGAGCCGACGATGGCGTAGATGTCGATGGCGCCGGCCGACTGCCCCATCAGCGTGACGTTGCCCGGGTCGCCGCCGAAGGCGGCAATGTTGGCCTGCACGAAGCGCAGCGACTGGATGATGTCGAGAATGCCGAACTGGCCGGAATTGGCGAGCGGGTCCGCGCCTTGCAGCACCGGATCGGCGAACCAGCCGAAGATGCCCAGCCGGTAGTTGATGGTGACGACCACGGCCTTGGCGGCCTCGGCCAGCCGGGCGCCATCGTAGGTCGGATCGCCGGAATAGCCGGCGACGTTGGCGCCGCCGTGGACGAACACCAGCACCGGCAGCCCGCGCTCCTCGCTGTTCGGCCGCCAGACGTTGAGCGTCAGGCAGTCCTCGCTGCCGACCGGCTTGCCGAAGGTCTCCACATTGTCGATGCCCCAGGGCTTGCCCGGCGGCGGCGGACCGTACATCGAGCCGGTCTGCACGCAGGGGCTGCCGAAGGCGTCAGCCCGGCGCGGTTCCTGCCAAGGTGCCATCGGCCGCGGCGCCTGCCAGCGCAGCGCTCCCACCGGAGGCTGGGCATAAGGCAAGCCGAGCCAGACGCGCGCCGCGCCATCGACCGAGTGGATACCCTGGACCGGGCCGGCGGGAAGCTGCAGCGGCGGCAGGGCATCGGCTCGCGCCGCGGCCGCGCCGCCCATTAGCGTACCGGTCAGGACTGCCGCCGCCGCGAGGATACGCTTCACGCTGTTGCCGCCCGCTGCCGATCGAGCAGCAGGGCCGGCCAGGCCACGCACAGGCCGCTGCCGATGATGCCCGCGATGGCCAGCCACAGCAGCCGCTCGTAATGCGTTTCCGCCAGCACCACCCCGCCCAGGGCGGGCCCGGTGGCCATGCCGAGCTTGGAGAAGAAGCTGCTCCAGGCCGCCATCCGGCCGTAGCCGTCGAAGGACGAGCACATGCCGAACAGATAAGGCGCGACGAAGGCCCAGACCATCGCCACGATGATTTCCGCCACGGCGAACAGCGCGGGAATTCCCTTGCAGAACATGAAGGCCAGGTAAGCGGCGACGGCGAGGACGATGGTAACGCTGAGGGGACGCAGCCTGCCGTAGCGCAGCCCCAGCGTCACCACCACCAGCGAGCCCAGGCTGCCCAGCCAGGCGGCGGCGCCGATCACGCCCGAGAGGAAGCCGGTGGACAGCTGCAGCGAGCGGCCGAAGCCGAGCAGATAGCTGTACAAGCTCATCTTGGTGGCCTGGAACAGGAACAGGCCGAGCAGGGCAAGCAGCAGCGGTGTATTCCAGCGGGCGCGTAGGCGCGGACCCAGCGGCGGCGCCGACTGCTCGGGGTAGTCCGGGATCAGGGGCAGCAGGATCAGGGCCAGCAGGGACAGGGCGGCCAGCGCCAGGAACACCAGGGCCGGCCCCCGCTGCGCGACCAGCCGCGGCAACAGCATCAGCGCCAGGCCGGCCAGCCAGAACTGGACCAGCATCAGCACGCCGAAGCCGCGGTCCGGCGTCGGCGTGCGGGCGATGACGCTGAAGCCGATGCCCACCGATACGCCGCCGATCAAGCCATGCACCAGCCGCAGCGGCAGCAGGGTGCCGAAGCCGCCCCACAGCGTCGATAGCGCATCGACCAGGATCATTGCCGTGAGCATCACCGCGGCGGTGGCCCGCCACGGCAGCTTGCGGATGAACAGGGCCGCCAGGGCGCAGCCGAAGGCGGCGCCGTAAACGTCGGCCGCGCCGATCAGGCCGGCGTCGCGGGCCGTATAGCCCAGCCCCTCGCGCAGGGCGGACACCAGCACCGGCATGATATTGGCGGAGAACATGCCGGCGGTGGCGATGAAGCCGAGCATGATCAGGGGCGCCACGCCGTTCAGCGTGATACGCGCCGGTACCGCTTCGATGGATGAATCCGCCACATTACCCTCCCGGGACTGTGATTGACCGGCGTTAAAGGGCCGGCCGGCGATGGAACCAGGGCCGGGCGCGCTCGAGCTGCCCGGCGAGCTGCAGCAGCAGCGACTCTGCGCCCAGGCGTGCGGCGAATTGCACGCCGATCGGCAGGCCCTCCTCGCTCCAGTGCAGGGGCAGGCTGATCGCGGGCTGGCCGGTCATGTTGTAGAGCGCACTGAACGGGCTATAAGGCATCACCGCCTGGACGAACTGCGGCAAGGGCAGGTCCAGGGACAGGGTGCCCAGTGGTGCGGGCGGCGCGGCGAGCGAGGGACTCAGAATCACATCGTAGTCCTGCAGGAAGCGGGCCATGGTTACGGCGGCGCGCATGAAGGCGGCGTCCGCGGCCGCCAGCTGCAGCCCGGTGACGCGGCGTCCCTGCTCGGCAAAGGCGCGGGTCACGGTCTCCAGCTCGTCGGCGGCCAGCGCCCGGCCCAGTTCGGCGGACCTCTCGTCCACCGTCGCCGCCGTGTGGACGCTGATCACGTTGAGCAGGTGCGCGCTGAGATCCTCCAGCGGCGGCTTGGCCAACTCGACCCGGTGCCCCAGCTGCTCGCACAGCCTGGCCGCCTCCTCCGCCGCCGCGCGGCAATCGCGATGAATCGGCTGGCCGTTGGCCGGCTCGATATTGAGAGCAATGCGCAGCGGCCGCGGCTCGCGCTCCACCGCCGCGGCGAACAATCCGTCCGGCGGCGGCGCCACCGAGCGCGCGCCCAGCGGCGCGCCGTGGGTGGCGTCGAGCAGCGCCGCCGTGTCGCGCACCGAGCGGGTCAGCGCGTGGCTCACGCTCAGGCCGTTCCAGCCTTCGGTGCGCGTCAGGCCAACCGGGGTGCGCCCGCGCGAAACCTTGAGGCCGACCAGGCCGCAGCAGGAAGCGGGCGTGCGGATCGAGCCGCCGCCGTCGGTGGCATGTGCCGCCGGCACGACGCCCGCGGCAACCAGGGCGGCGGCGCCGCCGGAGGAGCCGCCGGAAGAGCGCTGCAGATTCCAGGGATTGCGGGTCGGCCCGTGCAGCACCGACTCGGTGGTCACCGACAGGCCGAACTCCGGGCTGGTCGAAGTGCACAGGATGATGAGGCCGGCGGCGCGGAAACGGCCGACCAGCTCGGCATCGCCGGTCGCCACATGGTCCCGGTAGGCGCGGCTGCCGTGGGTCAGGCGCGCGCCGGCCACCGCGTGATACAGATCCTTGACCGCCCACGGCACTCCGGCGAATGGCCCGCCGATGGGCGCCCGGGCCTGGCGGCGCGCCGTTTCGTAGAGGCGCTCGACCACGGCGTTGATCCGCGGATTGACCTGCTCCGCCCGCAGGATGGCGGTCTCCACCAGCTCGGCGGCGCTGACCTCGCCCCGCCGCACCAGCGCGGCCAGGCTCACGGCATCGTGCGCGACGTAGGTCTCGAATCCGATTCCCGCTGACATGGATGCCGTCTCCGGATGGGCGCTCGGCCTACAGCTTCAGGCTGATGCGCAGGTCGATGGTGCGGGGCCGCACGAAGGCGCCGAACTCGCCGTCGCTCGAATTGCCGAGATGGTCGAGCTGCGCCCCGACCAGGGAGTGCGTATTGAGCAGGTTGGTCGCGTTGACGGTCAGCGCCGGCGCCATGAATACGTACGGGAAGCTCAGATTGTAATTGAAGTCCAGGGTGTTGAAATGGAAGATGACCTTGTCGTGCTCGATGTCGTTGAAGGCGGCGCCTTCGTGGGTGAACGTCACTCCGGCACCGGTGCGGAGGGAGCCGATCTTGGTGTTGTAGGACAGGGTCGTCGCGGTTTGCAGGCGCGGCGCCGCCGGCAGGTCGGTGCCGACCGGAACGAACTCGCCGCTGGAGGTGGTGTAGGGCTCCGCCACCTTGGCGTGGATGTAGGAGGCGACGTTGACGAAGATCAGGCCCGGGATCGGCGTCAGGTAGCGGATCGAGGTCTCGATGCCCTTGCTGCGCGCCGCGCCGACGTTTTCGGTGTAGGTGGTGACGCCATCCGGCGTGGTCTGCTGCAGCTGCAGATTCTTCCAGTTGAGCAGGAACACGGTGCCGTCCAGCTGCAGCGTCTTGTGGAAGGCGTCGGTGCGCAGGCCGGTTTCATAGCTCCAGATGGTGCTGGGCTTGTACTGCAGCGGGAAGGTGTTGTCGGTCGGCAGCGGCGCCGGCTCGTTGAAGCCGCCGAACTGGAAGCCGTGCGCCGCGGTGGCGTACCACAGGATATTGTCGGTGGCCTGCAAGGTGATCGAGGCCTTGGGATTGAAGCCGCCGGCCTGCAACGCCTTTTCGCCGCCGTAGTTCTCGAGCGTTCCGAGGGGCGCCGTGACGCCGCCCAGTGTCACGTTGCCGGTCATGTGCTCTCGGTACGCGCGGCCGCCGATGTTGAGGTTCAGCTTGTCGTTGAACAGCTTGCGCGTCAGCTCGCCGAACACCGATTCCTCGCGGGCGGTGAGCGGGGAATAGTGAATGTCCTCCACCGACAGGCCCTGCGGGGTCGGGAACAGCAGGTTCAGCAGATCGCCCGGCTGGCCGATCAGACCCAGGGTGTTCAGGATCGAGCCCAGCACCCCGGTGTTGGCGACATAGATGTTTTCCGTCAGGTCCGCACTGTATCGGTCGATGTACCCGCCGATGAGCCACACCCAGGGGCCATTGCCCGCGGATACCAGGCGCACTTCCTCGGCATCCGACCGGCTGTTGATGAAGGAGTAGGTGCGCAAGCTCGCGATGCCGGCCGTCGCCAGGGGCTCGAGCAGGGCGCTGGTGTCGTAGTCGATGGTCTGCGTCTTGGTCGAATGCGAACTCTCGGAGATCACGGTGAACCAATCGAAGTTGTAGCGTATGTCCACGTTCTCCACCGAGAAGGCTTGCGACGAGGTGCTGGGCCCCGGCGTATCGGTGCGGACGAATTGGCCGCCGGTGTTGTTGGCGATGCTCAGGTCGTTCTTGTGGCCTTGCTGTTGCAGGTAGAAGGCATTGATGCTGAGGCGGTCGAAGGGTTGCCACAATCCCATGAAGCGATGCATGCGCTTGTAGCCGTTGTCCGCGTCCTTGATGTTCTTGCCGTTGGCATTGACATCGTCGTACAGCCCGGGAGTCTCCTGCACCACGTCCACCGCGCGCAGGGCGATGGTGCTGCCGAGCGGGATGTTGACGGCGCCGCCGTAGGTTTCGCCGTGGCCGTCCGCCTGGGGGTGCAGCCAGTCGGCGAAGCCCTTGAAAGCCCAGTTGCCCAGTTCCGGCTTGTTCAGCACGTAGCGGATGGCGCCGTTCAGCGCCGAGGCGCCGAACAGGGTTCCCTGCGGGCCTTTCAGCACTTCCAGGTCGTGCAGGTCGAAGGGATCGAGATCGGGCACCAGGTAGCTGGCATAGGGGTCGCCCATCGACACGTCGTCGATCAGCGTGCCGACGGTGGTGTTGGCGCCCGGCTGCGGGCCGATGCCGCGGATCGAGATGGTGCGGCTGTTGTTGGTGTCGCCTTCCTGCAGGGTGATGCCGGGGATGTACTTGAGGAAATCCTCCATCTCGCGCGCACCGATGTCCTCCAGATCCTTGCCCTTGAGCACGTCCACCGTGGACGGGATCTTGCGCACCGATTCCTCGCGCTTGGTGGCCGTGACCACGATCTCACCGAGCTGGGCCGCGGGCTTCGCTTCTACCGGCGCGGTGGTGCTGTCCTGCGCGACGATCTGGACCGGAGGCGGAGCGGGGGCAGGAGCGGGAGCAGGCGTGGGCGCCGCGGCTTCCTGCGGCGGCGCGGCCGGTGTGACTGGTGCAGCCGGTGTGGCCGGCGGAGCCGGCGCATCGTCGGCGCGCGCTGCCGCGCCAGTGGCGACGGCCGCGCACACGCCGAGCCGCAGCAGTGAGCAAAAGATGACGTGTCCGCCTTGCATTGTGAATCGCATTCCCCACTCTCCTGAGCTTCCCGTCCGGGACTGACGCCCGGTTTTCATTGAAACCGCTTGCTATAAATGCCTGGCTTGAAGCCAGGCGCTGAAATCCTCCGTCCAGTGTTCGCTGTCGGTGCCCTTCTTGAAGCCGTGGCCGCCGTGCTGGTAGATGTGCAGCTCGACCGGCGCGCCGCCGGCCTGCCAGGCGGCAACGATCGGACGGGTGCCGATGGCGGTGAGCGGATCGTCCGCCGCCGCCGCCGCGAACAGCGGCGGCGCATTCGCCGGCACATGGCCCACGTCGAGCGGCCCGCTGTAGAGCGCCGCGCTGAAGTCGGGACGGTCGTGCGCGTCGGCCGTCAATGAAGTGCCGATGGTGACCATGCCGCCGGCCGAGAAGCCGATCATGCCGATGCGGTCCGGCGCCAGATGCCATTGCGCCGCCCGGGCGCGGACGAAGCGCACCGCCTGCACGCCGTCGGCGATGGCCGGAGTGGCGAGCGGCCCGATCTCTCCGATCTTGCTGCCGTCGAGCAGCGGCGGCAGCTCATGCAGCATTTCCAGCAGGAACAGGAACTCGGAATGCGCCGTGGGCTTGAGCCGGTAATGCAGGATGAAGCCGGCGATGCCCCGGTAGTTGAGCCACTGCGCGATGCGTTCGCCCTCGCCTTCCATGGTGAGGAAGCGGAAGGCGCCGCCGGGGCAGATGATCATGCCGGTGCCGGTGGCCTTGGCGGCATCCGGCAGGTAGACGTCGATCGAAGCCTGCCGCACGTTGCGGATGTAGTGCTCGTGCCAGCCCGCGGTCGAATCCTGCTCGCGCGGCTCGCCGCTGTCGGCGCCCGCCGGCGCGTCGGGCCAGATCGGCAGGTTGAGCGGCGCCGCCAACGCAGCCGCCGCGCACAGCAAGCCGGCCGCAACAGCGCCGCACAGCGCAGCGGCGCCGCACAGCAGCGAGGTCTTCATGGCGCGGCCCCTGGCGCCGCCGCCGGCACGGGGTAGCTGAATTCGTACTGGCCGGAACCGAGATCGAGCGTCAGCGCCCCGGCGTCCGCGCGCAGGTCCAGCACGCCCGGGTCTCCCGCCAGGATGTCGCGGCCGCCCTCGCGCACCGCGGCCGCCGCCGTGCCCGGCAGGCGCAGGCTGGCGCGGCTGTTGGGCGGAATGCGCAGCTTGAGCGTGCGGCTGCCGCCCTGGTCGCTCCAGGCGGATTCCAGCTCGCCGTACGGCGTGTCCAGCCGCGCCGCGGCACTGCTCAGGCCGCCGCCGGGCCGCGGCTGCAGCAGGATGTGCCGATAGCCCGGCTGCGCCGGATCGATCTGGATGCCGGCGATGGTCTGGTACATCCACTCGCCCACCGCGCCGTAGGCGTAATGGTTGAAGGAATTCATTTCGGCGGTCTGGAAGGAGCCGTCCGGCTTGATGCCGTCCCAGCGCTCCCAGATGGTGGTGGCGCCGCGCGTGACCGGGTAGAGCCAGGAGGGGAACTCGCGGCGCAGCAGCAGCTGGTAGGCGGTGTCCAGCTGGCCGTAGCGGCTGAGCACCTGCAGCAGGTGCGGCGTGCCGAGGAAGCCGGTGGTCAAGTGGCCCGCCTGCTTCACGCTTTGCGCCAGGCGCTGCGCCGCCAGCGCGCGCAGCTCCTCCGGCAGCAGATCGAAGTCCAGCGCCAGCACGTAGGCGGCCTGGGTGCCGGTGCCGACCTGTCCGTCCGGCTTGACGAACTGCCGGCGGAACGCCAGCCGCACGTTCTCGAACAGCTGCGTGTAGCGCGCCGCCTCATCCTGCTTGCCGAGCACCGCCGCGGCCTGCGCCACGATGCTGGCCGAGTGGGCCAGGTAGGCGGTGGAGATCAGATCGGTGGCAGTGGCGCCCTGGCGGTGACGCTCCTCCGAGCCGAAGTCGAGCCAGTCGCCGAACTGGAAGCCGCCCGACCAGATCAGCCGCTCGCCCGCCTGCGCCCGCTCGTAGTCCACCCAGCGCGCCATGCTCGGGTACTGCGCCGCCAGCATGCCGGTATCGCCGTAGGCCTGGTACAGCGTCCAGGGCACGATGGTGGTGGCGTCGCCCCAGCCGGCGGCGCCCATCACCGGCAGCTTCTTCGGTACCCGTGGGATATCCGGGATGACCCAGGCCAGGCTGCCGTCCGGGTGCTGGTCGGCGGCGAGGTCGGCGAGCCAGGAGGCATAGAAGCGTGATACGTCCAGGTTGAAAGCCGCGGTGGGCGCGAACACCTCGGCATCGCCGGTCCAGCCGAGGCGTTCGTCGCGCTGCGGGCAATCGGTCGGCACGGCGAGGAAGTTGCCCTTCTCGCTCCACAGGATGTTGTGCTGCAGCTGGTTGAGCAGCGCGTCCGAGGTTTCGAAGCTGCCGGTCTGCGGCATGTCGGCGTAGAGCACCACACCGGTGAGACTGTCCGGCGTCAGCGTGCCGGGGTAGCCCTCGACCGCGACGTAGCGGAAGCCCTGGTAGGTGAAGTGCGGCTCGTAGGTCTCGACGCCCTGGCCGCTCAGGGTGTAGCGGATTTCCTGGGTGGCGCTGCGCAGGTTCTCGGTGTACAGGTTGCCGGCGGCGTCCAGCACCTCGGCATGGCGCAGCCGCACTACCGTACCGGCCGGTCCCTGCACGCGCAGGCGCACCCAGCCGACCATGTTCTGGCCCATGTCGGCCACGGTTTCGCCCGATGGGGTGCGGAAGATGCGCAGCGGCTTGAGCTCCTCGTGGCGGCGCACCGGCGCGCCGGCCTCGGCCACCAGGGTTTCGCCCGAGCCGGCCGCCACGCTGACACCCGACCAGTCGCGGTCGTCGTAGCCCGGGCTGCTCCAGCCGGTCTTTTCCAGGCGCGCGTCGTAGGTCTCGCCCAGGTAGATTTCCGACATGCGGATCGGCCCGGTGGAGGATTTCCAGCCGGCGTCGCTGACCACGGTTTCCTCGCTGCCGTCCTCGTACTGCAGATGCAGCTGCAGCAGCAGGCCCAGGGTGCTGCCGTAGTGGTTGCGCGAGTCCACCAGGCTGCCGCGGTACCAGCCGTCGGCCAGCACCGCGCCAGCGGCGTTGGCGCCTGGCGTCAGCAGATCGGTGACGTCGTAGACCTGGTAGGACAGGCGCCGGTCGTAGCTGGTCCAGCCCGGCGTCAGCACGTCCTTGCCGACGCGCTGGCCGTTGAGATACAGCTCGTACAGGCCATGGCTGGTGACGTAGGCGCGGGCGCTGCGCAGCCGGCCGTGCAGGCGGAACTCCTTGCGCAGCAGCGGCGGCGTGTAGTCCTTGCTCGAATCCGGCGCCGGGGCCGGCTCGATCCATTGCGCGGTCCAGTCGGCCGGAGCGAGCAGGCCCATCTCCCAGTACGCCGGTTCGCTCCAGGCCGAGGCCTGACCCTGCTCGTCCCACACCCGCACCTGCCACCAGTAGCGCTGGCCCGAGCGCAAGGCCGGGCCAGCGTAAGGCTGCAGCACCGATTCCGCGGAAGCCTGCTTGCCGGAATCCCACAGCAGTGCGCCGTCCTCGCCCAGCTTCTCGGCCGACCCGGCGACGCGGATTTCGTAGGCGCTCTGCATCACGCCGCGTCGTGACGAACGCAGCTGCCAGCTCAGGCGGGGGGTGGGCGCGTCGATGCCGAGCGGATCGGTCCGGTGCTCGGTGCTAAGAGCGGCCACGGTGACCGGGGATGGGCTATCGCCAGGGCCCGACAACGGAGCGCAGGCCGTACCCCAAAACAGCAGCAGTGCGGCCATGGCGCAGCGCGATCTCACAGCCGGGCCCCGGCCAGCCGCGGCACCGGAACGGAAAGCTCCAGAGTTCCGGCGCAGGCACAGGAAATGATTGATGCCCAAACTGATGCTCCGATCTGCACTGCCGCCTGGCTTCGGCGCGACTACGTTCGATAATTTGCAATCATCTGCAATCATATTTGTATATTTTCCAATCTTAGTCAAGCAATAGCCGGCGGTAAAATTCGCTTCTGCGGCAAGCCGGATCAACACGACCGGGCGGACCTCCAGACCCGGAGAACAGCGATCCGGCCACCGCCCGGCGAACTGGTTTCAGGACGAAATTCCCGGGTGGCGTCTCAAGGCGGCAGCCGGCGCTCGCCGAGCTTCACCGTGGCCACCGGCCCCAGATCCCGCGCCGATTCGCCCAGCGCAAAGCGGTACTCTCCGGCCTTGATCAGCCAGCCGTGCTGGTCCCAGTTGGCCAGCAGGCGCGGGTCGACCTCCAGGCTCAGCTTGCGGCTCTCGCCGGCTTGCAGGTCCAGCTTGCCGAATGCGGCGAGGCGCTCGACCGGCTGGCCCGCCGCATCGAGCAGATAGAGCTGCGCCACGTACTGACCCTCGCGCTCGCCGATATTCCTGACGCTGAAGCTCGCCTTCACCGTGTCGCCGCCGCGCAGCGCCAGCGTGCCGTGCTCGAAGCGGGTGTAGCTGAGGCCGTGCCCGAAGGCAAACAGCGGCTGATGATCGTGCGCGGCGAACCAGCGGTAGCCGGCATCGGCGCCTTCCGGATAGCGGACCATGTTTTGCTCGGCGCTCAACTGCGAACCGTCCTCCTGGCCCAGCGCCGGCAGAGGGCCGCGCGGATTCTGATCCTCGCTCGCCGGGAAGGTAATCGGCAACCGCCCCGAGGGATTGACCGTACCGCTGAGGACGGCGGCGATCGCCTCGCCGCCCTTCTGGCCCGGATACCAGGCCTCGACCACCGCCTTGGCGCCGGCCAGCCAGGGCATCAGCACCGGGTTGCCGGTTTCCAGCACCACCACGGTGTTGGGATTGGCCTTGGCCACGGCCTGGATCAATTCGTCCTGGCCGCCGGGCAGCGAGAGATTGCCGGCATCCAGACCTTCCGTCTGCCACTTGGTGGCGAAGACGATGACGACATCGGCGCGCGCGGCGTGGGCCACCGCTTCGGCAGTATCGTAGCCGCTGTCGTAGCTGATTTTCGCCGCCGGCAGCGCCGCTTTCAGCGCCCGCACCGGCGCGGACGGCACGATCAGCTGGCCGACCGGCCGCTTCACCAGCCAGTGCACATCGTTGGGGATGATGGCCGCTTCGCCGCCGACCGGAGTGACCTGGCTGGAACCGCCGCCGGCCATCACCCCGGCGATGGCGTAGCCGCCAACCACCAGGATCGACTGCGGCTTGGCGGCAAGCGGCAGCACGCCCTCGTTCTTGAGCAGGACGATGCCCGCGGCTTCCTCCGCCTGCGCCACCTTGCCGTCGGCGTCGTAATCGATCGGCGTCTGCACCGGTGGATGCTCGGCGCCCACCGCGTAGAGCGAGCGCAGGATGCGGCGCGCCGCATCGGACAGGCGCTCCTTGCTCACCCGTCCGGCGGCGTACTCGGCCTTGAGCGGCTCGTCGAACCAGACCTTTTTATCCAGCTCGGCGCCGGACTGCTGGTCGAGGCCGGCGTTGAAATAGCTGGCGTCGTGCACCGCCGCCCAGTCCGACATGACCCAGCCCTTGTAGCCCCAGTCGCCCTTCAGCACCCGATTGAGCAGGAAGTCGTTGTCGCAGGCGTAGAAACCGCCGACCTGGTTGTAGGCGCACATCACCGCGCCGGGCTGGCCGCGCTCGATGGCGATCTCGAAGGCCAGCAGGTCGCTTTCGCGCAGGGCCGCCTCTTCCATGCGCGCGTCGAGAGTACGCCGCAGGGTCTCCTGGTCGTTGAGCGCGAAGTGCTTGATGGACGAGACCACGCCGGCGCTCTGGATGCCGCGGCTGGCCTCGCCGCCGAGGATGCCGGCCAGCAGCGGGTCTTCGCCCAGGTATTCGAAGTTGCGGCCGTTGCGCGGATCGCGGGTGAGATTCACGCCCGGACCGAGCAGAACGTTGAAGCCCTTGGCATGCGCCTCGCCGCCGATCATTGCGCCGGACGCGTAGGCCAGCGCCGGGTCGAAGCTCGCCGCCAGCGCCAGGCTCGAGGGCAGTGCGGTGGCGACGTCGCCCTCGCGCAGCTGGAAGGGGTTGACCACGCCCAGGCTGGCGTCACTCTCGGCGATGACGGGGATGCCGAGGCGCTCGATGCCGGTAACCACGCCCGGCACGACCGGCAGCCCGGGGATCAGGTGCGCGGGCTTGCCGGGTTCGATGACGATGGGCAGATGGCTGTGCAGCAGGTGGAAGCGCTCCGCGTCCGTCATCTGCGCCTCGGTGGCGGCGGCGCGCCGGTCGGCATCGGCCGGATCGGGCAGCACGGCCGGCGCGGCCGCGGCCACACCGCCGGTACCAATCAGTATCGCGGCGAACAACGGGACGAGCTTCATCGACTTCTCCATCAATGTAGTTGTTACGAAGATTGCCGCGGCCTACTTGCGCGGCGCGCTCGGCTCGAAGCTGCGGTAGTCCTGCGGATCGCCGCTGCCCTTGTATTTGGCCCACAGCGGATACGGATACAGCGGTCGGGTGAATTTCACCCGGGCCGGGTCCGCCGGCTCGCGCAGGTAGTCGGCGGCACTGGTGATCGGCTCGACGTGCGCGGCCTTGATCAGATCCGGCGCCCGGCCCTGCTCCACCCAGGCCTCCAGGGCACCCAGATAGTCGGCGCTGCTGGCGCCCGCGCCGCCGCCGCAGTGGTCGCGCCCCGGCACCATGAACAGCCGCGCGAAGCGGCGCGTCGGCTCGGCGCCGCCCATCACCCGCTCGACCGTCTCGTAGTAGTCGATGGTGCGCAGCGGAAACGGCGTGCCGCTGTCGCTCCAGCCCTGCACCAGCAGCAGCTTGCCGCCCGCTTCCTGGAACGGGCGCAGGTCCGGATTGGTGGCGCTGTAGAGCGCCGCCATCGTGCCTTCGCGCTGGTAGTCGGCGTCGAAGTCGAAGTCCGTCGCTTTCCAGCCCGGTCCCGCGTCCGGCAGGAAGGCGAGGTAGCGGAAGAAATCGACCACGGCCCTGGCCGCGACCGGCCTGGTCACGGCGAAGCCGAACACACCTTGTTCCGCGCCCGGCATGGGATGGCCGTGAGCGATCTGCCGGCCCTGCGCGGTCATCGGACCGGCATAGACCTTGTGCGCCGCCGCCACCTGCACCGGCGTCAGGCAACCTTCCTGCTGGCCGGCGCCGCAGGCGAGCTGCGCGGGATCGAAGCGGCAGGCCGGCGGATTGCCGATGATGCCGTCGCGCAAGCCGTCGTCCGCATCGCAGGCGGCAATCGCTGCCTTGTGCATCGACTCCAGGTCGGCAGGTGTGAACAGCGCTTTGCCGTCGGCGTCGGTGAGGGCGCGCAGGTCGTAGAGGAAGCTGGTGAAGGCGCCGCTCAGGTCGAGCGCCGGCTCCATCGCCAGGATGCCGTCGAAGTCCCAGGGGAAACGCTGCGCCGCGATCAGCGCCTGGCGTCCGCCATTGGAGCAGCCGAGGAAATAGCTGTGGGTGGGCGCGGCCGCGTAGTAGCGCTGCGCGATCGCCCGCTCCGCCAGCAGCACCACGTGCAGCGAGCGGTAGGCATAGTCCAGCTCGGCTTGCAGGTTGTCGTACGCCCACAGGGCGTCGAGCGTGGCAAGGGCGTGGTCGCCCGGGCCGGTGGTATGGCCCTGGTCGGAATGGACGCAGGCGTAGCCGCGCCGCACCGCGTCATCGCAGATCTGGCGATCCTCCGGTACCTGGGTCGAGCCGGCAAAGCCGCCGGAGCCGATCTCGAGCAGCTTGCCGTTCCAGTTCGCGGCCGGCAGCTTCAGCTCGAAGCCCACCTGCGGCGCCACATAACCCCGCACCAGGCAGGCCGCCGGCACGTCGCCGGCGGGGTCCAGCAAGGCGGCTTCCATCACCCTGGTCGCCGCCTCGGGCAAGCCGGCGAAGTCGGTGGTCTTCAGCGCCTCGCAGGCGACCTGTGGTGATTGCGGCGATGCCTGCGGCAGCGTCTGCGGCGCGGCGTTCGGCGATACGACGCCGAGGCTCAGGCAGAGCAGCGTCAACGCCGGGAATGCGAACTTGTTCATGTCGCTCCAGAATCTCAGGCCGGGGTTTCCGGGCGCTGCTGCGGGCAGCAGAATCCGGGCGCGGACGCACGGAATCGACGGTGTCTCAAGCGGGCTCCTCCTCTACTGCTGATTGGTGGCTCTAAACAACCACAATCAATATATTATGATCAATTGCAATCATACTCGTATATGATCCAATCTTAGTCAAGCACAGAACGAGAGGAGACAAGATGAGTCCCTGCCGTCACCTTTACCGTCATCGTTACGCCTGGTTCGCCTTTGCCGCCCTGGGCTTGTCAGCCGCCGCGGCGGCGGACCCGAACGGAGCGGCCGCGCCGAACTCTGCGACTGCTGCACCTGCTGCACCTGCTCCCGAGCAGCCCTATTACCTGCCGCCCTCGATTTCGCCCCAAGCGCGGGCGTTCTACGAGAAGGCGCTGCCCATGGTGCTCAAGGCACAGGCCGCGCGGCCGGTGGCGCATACCGCCGCCGACTTCCAGGCGCGGCGCGCGACCCTGCTGACCGGCGTGGACGAGCGCAATGCGGCGGCACTGAAGAAGTTCGGCGGCACGGCGACCGACCTCAGCATCGGCGGCGTGCCGGTGCTGGAGATCAAGCCGCCGGACTACCACGACGACGGCACCGTGCTGATCCACGTCCACGGCGGCGGCTTCGTGCTGGACTCGGCCCATTCCGCCATGCCCGGCGACGCCCTGATGGCGGCGCTGACCGGCAAGCGGGTGCTGTCGGTGGACTACACCGTTGCGCCCGAGGGCCGTTGGCCGCTGGTCACCGACCAGGTGGTCGCGGTCTACAAGGCCGTGCTCGCGCAAGGACATGCGGGACGCAGCATCGGCCTCTACGGCGATTCCGCCGGCGGCGACATCGTCGCCGGCAGCACGCTCAAGCTGCGCGACCAGGGCCTGGCCCTGCCCGGCGCCCTGGTGCTGCTGTCGCCGGCAAGCGACCTGGGCATGGGCGGCGACACCTTCGTCACCCTGGCCGATGCCGACCCGGTACTGAATCGTACGGACGAGATCCGTACCGCCTTCGCCCTCTACGCCGACCCCGCCGACTGGAAGAACCCTTACGTCTCGCCGGTGTACGGCGATTTCTCCAAGCCCTGGCCGCCGACGCTGATCCAGGCCGGCACCAAGGAGCGGGTGCTGAGCGACTCGGTGCGGCTGTACCAGGCGATCAAGACCGGCGGCGGCGACGCCGAGCTCGATATCTATGAAGGCATGGCGCACGTGTTCCAGGCCTACATGACCGACGCACCCGAGCAGAAAGCCGCCTACGCCGAGATCCGGCGCTACTGGGATCGGCATCTGGTTTCCGCAAAGCACGACGGCACGGCCGGCAAATAGCAAACTCGAGGCGATCATGAACCTGCATTTCTCGCGGCGCTCGATTGCACTGGCGGCGGTGGTTGCCGCGGCCACGCTCTCCGGCTGCGCCACCGTGAAGTTCGACGATGACCAGCAGGCTCTGCTGAAAGCCGCAAAGCGGGCCGGGGCCACTGGCGTCGAAGCCAGGCAGTACGACGACGGCGGCATGCAGCTTACCGGCGAGCTGGAGGGACGCGCGTTCGCCCTGTCGATTCCCTGGCGCTGGAACCGGCAGACGGTGCTGTACGCCTCCGGCTATACCATTCCCGGCACGCCGCTCAAGATTCCGGACAACGCCCTGCGCGACGACCAGAACGGCTTGTCGCGTACGCCTTACGCGGAGCGTTTCGCCGTCGGCCGCAGCGCCTACGACAAGGCCGGTATGGGCGTGCAGACGGCGGTGGAGAACACCTGGCGGCTGAAGCAGTTCATGGACCGGCTGGGCACCTCGAAGGTCTATGTCATCGGCGGATCGATGGGCGGCAGCATCACCATGGCGCTGATCGAGAAGCATCCGGATGCTTTCGCCGGAGCGATCGCCGCGTGCGGCGTCGTCGGCGACTGGCAGGCGGAAATCGGATATGCGATCGATGTGCGCGCGGCCTACAACTACTTCACGCGCGGCACCGCCTATGAGCTGCCGGGTGAAAAGAGCGTCGCCCGGTCCGCCCTGTCCACCTTCAGTTCGGGCCCGCTGCATTGGACCTGGCCCCTGCCCCAACTGATCCAGGCCAAGCGGCTGATCAAGCCGGTGATTCGGCTGTTCGATGCCGCCGCCGCAAATCCGCAAGGGCCGGAGCGCCGCATCATCGACAACATCGCCGCTGCTGCCGGCACGCAGGCGGACCCCGCTTCGTTCACCTGGCCGATCGCCACCGTCGCCCTGGGCATGGACGACATGGACCGCACCTTCGGCGGCTCGATTTACGACAACAGCGCCAAGGTCTATTCCAGCCCGCACCTCTCGGCGCGGGAAAACGCCGCCCTCAACGCCGGCATCGAGCGCATACACGCGGATCCGGTCGCGGTGGCTTATGCCAATCAATGGTACAAGTCCACCGGCGTTTTCAACACCCGCCTGCTTACCTTGTACAACGCCATCGACCCCGAAGTGCCCAGCGGCATCCAGGAACCGATGCTGCGCGAAGCGGCAACGCGGGCCGGCAATACCGGCAATCTAGTGCAGCGTGAAGTTCCCGCCATGCGCCAGCCGCTGTTCGCCGGGATCGTGAAAAATACGGGCTACGTCCACTGCGGCTTCACCGCGGAGCAGATTGCCCAGGCCTGGGACGATTTGCACGTATGGGTGGAGACGGGCCAGAAACCTAAATAGAAACCTCAGTAGAGGAGCATTGGAACTCCCGCCGCAACGCCCTCAGCGGCCAGCAAGTCTGGGGTGGTAGCGCGCCAGCAGGCCATAAGCGGCGATGCCTACGTAGCACAGCGCCGGCACCAGCAGCGCCCAGGCCAGGCCCGCCTGGTCGGCCACATGGCCGGTCAGCACGGGCACGATCGCGCCGCCGACGATGGCCACGCACAGCATGGAGGAGCCGCGCGGTGTGTCCTCGCCCAGGCCTTCGATCGCCAGGGTGAAGATGGTTGGGAACATGATGGAATTGCACAGGCCCACGGCGAGTATCGCCGCCGCCGCGAGCAGGCCGGCGCTGAGCCCGGAGGTGCAGGCCAGCAGCGCGGCCGCGCCGGCGCAGCCGGCCAGCATCAGCCCCGGCGAGACGCGGCGCAGCGCGGCCGAACCGGCAAAGCGGCCCAGCATCGCCCCACCCCAGTACAGGCTGACGCAGCGCCCGGCGGCGGCGGCGCCAAGGCCGAGCACGCCGGGCTGCATCAGGTAGTTGATCATCAGACTGCCGATCGAGACCTCGGCGCCGACATAGAGGAAGATCGAGAGCACGCCCAGGCCAAGCCGGGGCCGCAGCAGCAGCCGCAGCGATGCGGCGCCGCCGGCTGCGCGCTGCGCGCCGGCCGGACTGTCGAAAGCGCGGAAGCGCCAGAACAGGAGCAGCAGCAACACCAGGCCGGCGGCGATGCCCCAGAACAGGCCCTGGATATCGTGCGCCTCCGTCCTGCGGTAAGCCGCCAGCGCTTCGGCCGGCAGCGCAGCCAGGTTCGCCGGCGCCGCCAGGCCGCCGCGCAGCAGCAATGCCGAGCCGAGCAGCGGGCCGACAAAAGTGCCGAGGGCATTGAAGGCCTGCGCCAGATTGAGCCGGCTGTGCGAGCCTTGCGCGCTGCCCAGCACCGCCACCAGGGGGTTGGCCGCCACCTGCAGCAGGGTGATGCCGGAGGCCATCACGAACAGCGCGAGCAGGAAGCCGCCATACACGCCGGCGGACGCCGCTGGCGTGAACAACAGGCAGCCCAGCGCCATCACCGCGAGGCCGGTGATGATGCCGCGCACATAGCCGATGCGCGACAGCAACATGCCCGCGGGCACCGACACCAGCAGGTAGGCCAGAAAGAAGCAGAACTGGCTCAGCATCGCCTCGGCGTAGTTGAGCGCGAACAGCGCCTTGAGCTTCGGCACCAGGGTATCGATCAACACCGTCGCCAGGCCCCAGGCGAAGAACAGGCACACCACCCAGGGCATCATCGCCGTGCGGGTGCTGCCCACCGCGGGCGGAGGCGCGGCATCGCCACCGATTGATACGAATCTCTCCATTGCAAATCTACCTGTCGGAACGTGTGGAATTTCCGCGCGCGGTCGGCAGGCGCGAAAAAGCGCCGTCCGCGCCGCGGCGTCTCAAGCGGTGCGGACGGCGACCAGGCCAAGCTCCTCGATCATCTTCTGGCGGATCACGAACTTCTGGATCTTGCCGGTGACGGTGACCGGGAATTCCTCGACGAAGCGCACGTAGCGCGGAATCTTGTAATGGGCGATGCTGCCGCGGCAGTAGGCGTGGACCTCTTCGGCGGTCATCGCCTCGCCGCCGCGCAGGGCGATCCAGGCGCACAGCTCCTCGCCGTACTTCTGGTCCGGCACGCCGACCACCTGCACGTCGCGCACCTTGGGATGCCGGTAGAGGAATTCCTCGATCTCGCGCGGATAGATGTTCTCGCCGCCGCGGATCACCATGTCCTTGATGCGGCCGACGATGTTGCAATAGCCCTGCGCATCCAGCGTCGCCAGGTCGCCGGTGTGCATCCAGCCGCTGCGGTCCAGCACCTCGGCGGTCCTGGCCTCGTCGCCCCAGTAACCCAGCATCACCGAGTAGCCGCGCGTGCACAGCTCGCCCGCCGTGCCGAGCGGCACGATGCATCCCTGCGCATCGATCAGCTTGACCTCGCAATGCGGCAGGATGCGGCCGACGGTGGAGACGCGCCGCTCCAGTGCATCGTCGTGGCTGCTCTGGAAGCTCACCGGCGAGGTCTCGGTCATGCCGTAGGCGATGGTCACCTCGCGCATGCCCAGGCGGTCGATGACTTTCTTCATCACCTCCACCGGGCAGGGGCTGCCGGCCATGATGCCGGTGCGCAGGCTGCGCAGGTCGAAATCGCCGAAGGCCGGGTGATCGAGCACGGCGATGAACATGGTGGGCACGCCGTAGAGCGCGGTGCAGCGCTCCTCGGCAACGGCGCCGAGGCAGGCCAGCGGATCGAAGCTCTCCGCCGGGTAGATCATCGCGGCGCCGTGGCTGAGGCAGCCGAGGTTGCCCAGCACCATGCCGAAGCAGTGATACAGCGGCACCGGGATGCAGACCCGGTCTTCCGGCTGCAGCCGCATGCCCGCGCCGACGAAATAGCCGTTGTTGAGGATGTTGTGGTGCGACAGCGTGGCGCCCTTGGGACTGCCGGTGGTGCCGGAGGTGAACTGGATGTTGATCGGATCGTCGAACTGCAGGCTCGCGCCGATCTCCTCCAGCCGCGCCAGCTCGTCCGCATCGGGCCGCGCCAGCAGCGCCGGGAAGTTCAGCATGCCGGGCGTGTGCTCTGCGCCGAGGCGGATCACGTATTCCAGGCCCGGCAGCGCCGCCGCGCGCAGCTGCCCCGGCGCGGCATGGGCCAGCTCCGGCGCCAGCCCGCCCAGGATCTCCAGGCAGTTGCTGCTCCTGATCGCCGGCGCCAGCACCAGCGCGCGGCAGCCGACCTTGTTGAGCGCGTACTCCAGCTCGCTGCGCCGATAGGCGGGATTGATGGTGACCAGCACCAGCCCGGCCTTGGCCGCGGCGAACTGGATCAGCGTCCACTCCAGCGTGTTGGGCGCCCAGATGCCGATGCGGTCGCCGCCACGCAGGCCCAGGCGCAGCAGGCCGCAGGCCACGGCGTCGACCTGCCGCCGCAGCTCGGCATAGCTCAGGCGCACGCCCTGGTGGCGCACCACCAGGGCCTCGCGCGCGGCGTGCTCGGCGCAGGCGTCGTCGAAGTAGCGGCCGATGGTCTGGCCGATCAGGGGAATGGCGGAAATGCCGCTGACATAGCTGGGCTGTTGCATGGTCTCCTCCACAGGCCTGGTCTCGTTGCGCTGAAGGTCGGCGCGGGGTTCAGTGCAGGCCGGCATAGTTGCCGATGCCGATGATGACGGTGGACCCGACCAGGCAGCCGACGCCGCTCCAGATCAGCGTGCGCGTGCGGCGGCTGGCGCCGGCCCATTCGCGCAGGGCGAAGCCCCAGATGGTCGAGAACAGGATGATGCTGGCCATGTGCAGGGTCCAGGAGGAGAACTTGTAGTCCCCCATCTGGCTCTCGCCCATGGTGTAGAAGAAGAACTGGAAGTACCACAAGGTACCGCCCAGCGCCGACCAAGCGTAGTTGCGCAGCAGCGGCGGCGCGGCGCCCCCGGCAAATTCGGTTCCGGGGTCGGCGCCGGGCGTGGTCCGGCCGATGAACTGGCCGGCGCTGCGGTTGCGCAGGATCAGCAGCAGGCACCAGATGAAGTTGGTGGTGAAGCCGCCGGCCAGCACCACGCACAGCACCGGCAGGCCCTGCGCCAGCGGATCGGTGCCGGCGGCCAGAGTCAGCTGTTCGATCGGCTGCCCGGCGGCCAGGCCCCAGGCGAAGCAGCCGGACATCACGCCGGAGAACATGGCGATGGCCAGGCCCTTGCGCAGGCTGAATTCGGCCACGCCCTGCTGCGCCTGCTGGCCCGCGCCCAGTTCGCGCTCCTTGGAGCGGCCGGCCATGGCCACCAGCACCATGCCAAGCAGCGTGACCAGGATGCCGGCCAGGGTGATGCGGCCGGACGGCGTGGCGGCGATCGCGGCGAGCGTGCCGTTGAAGATCGGCGGCCCGAGAGTGCCGGTGACGGTGGTCAGGCCCAGCACCGCGGCCATGCCCAGCGACAACCCGAGATAGCGCATGGTCAGGCCGAAGGTGAGGCCGCCGAAGCCCCAGGCCACGCCCCAGAACCAGCTCCAGAACAAGGCATGCCCCGGCGCCGCGCCGAGCACGCCGGCCAGGTCGCGGGTGCGCAGGATGGCGAACAGCCAGGGCGCCACCACCCAGGAAAAGACGCCGCCGGTCAGCCAGAAGATCTCCCAGGACCAGTACCGTACCCGCTTGTACGGGACGTAGAAGCTTGCCGACGACAGGCCGCCGAGCCAGTGGAACACCACGCCCAGCGGTGGATTTGGACTCAACACGTACTCCCCCGGTTCTTTATTGTGTGCTGCGTTATGTATGGTGCTTCAGGGCGGGCGCCCTTCGGCCAGGATGCCGCGGTCGATCGCCGCGATGCTGGTACAGCCGGTCAGCGCCATCGCCACCCGCATCTCCGCCGCGATCAGCTGCAACAGGTGCGCCACGCCGGCCTGCCCGGCGCCGGCCAGGGCGTAGGCCCAGGCGCGCCCCAGCAGCACGCCGCGCGCGCCCAGCGCCAGCATCCGCACCACGTCGAGGCCGGAGCGCACGCCGCCGTCGACCAGCACGCTCAACTGCCCGCCCACCGCATCGACGATCGGCGGCAGCGCGCGGACCGTGGACGGCGTGCCGTCGAGCTGGCGTCCGCCGTGGTTGGAGACGATGATGCCGTCGACGCCGGCCGCGGCGGCGGCGCGCGCATCCTCGACATCGAGGATGCCCTTGACGATCAGCGGGCCGCGCCACTGCGCGCGCACCCACTCCAGATCCTTCCAGGTCACCGAGGGATCGAAGTTGCCGCGCATCCAGGCGAAGAAATCCTCCAGGCCGGTATTCGGCCCCAGCACCGGCGCGACATTGCCGAGGGCATGCGGCCGGCCGCGCACGCCGACATCCCAGGCCCAGGCCGGCCGCATCGTAGCCTGGCCGAAGCGGCGCAGCGCGCCGCTGAATCCCGGAGCGCCAGCCAGGCCCGAGCGGTAATCGCGATAGCGCGTTCCGGGCAAGGGCATGTCCACCGTGAACACCAGGGCCGAGCAGCCGGTTTGAACCGCCTGCGCCAGCAGATCGCGCATGAAGGCGCGGTCGCGGATCATGTAGAGCTGGAACCAGAACGGGCGCGTCACGCCCGCCGCCACCTCGCCCAGCGGGCAGGCCGATACGGTGGACAGGCAGAACGGCACGCCCGCCGCCTCGGCGGCGCGGGCCGCCTGCACTTCACCGCGGCGGGCGTTGAGGCCGGCCAGGCCGATCGGCGCCAGGGCCAGTGGCAGCGCCAGCTTCTGGCCGAACAGCTCGGTCGACAGATCCACCGCCGACACGTCGCGCAGCACGCGCTGGCGCAGGGCGATGGCCGCGAGGTCTTCAAGATTGCGCCGCAGGGTCACCTCGGCGTAGGCGCCGCCGTCGATGTACTCGAACAGGAAATGCGGCAGGCGCCGGCGCGCCAGCTCGCGGTAGTCGATCGGTGCCGCCGCTTTCATGCGTCCTCCACTTCGCTGATATGGCGCAGCCACCCGGCACGGTAGCCGGCCAGATCGCCCGGCAGCGGCGCCGCGCGGCGCAGCGTGCCGGGCGGCGACAGGCCCGGATCGATCAGCCGCAGCGCGCCGCAGGGCACGCCTTCGTAAACCCCGCCCGTGTACACCGCGGTATCGGGCCGCAGCGCCGCCAGGGCCTGCACGAATAGCGCGGACTCGGCGAAGCGACCCTCGACGAAAATGCGCTCGCGCGCACCGATCAGACCGAGGGCGACATCCGCCATCAGAGCGAGATAAAGGCACAGGGCCGCGCGCCGCTGCGCCGGATCGGCAGGCTCCGCCATCCAGCGGCCGCGCGCGTGCGGGAACGGGCCCACTCCGGGCGCCCAGCCGGGCAGCACCATGGCGCCGGCATCGAGCACGGCCGGCGCCGCGCCCAGCACGGCCGTCTCGTCGGCCGCGCCGAGCCCACCCAGCGCCTCGATCTCGCGGCCGCCCATGAAGCGCGCCGAGGGAATCGGCATGCCGTGGACATCGACGTTGACCAGGCAGTCGCGCGCTTCCGGCAGGGCCGCCAGTTCGGGCTCGGCGCCGAGCGCCGGCGAGCGCATGGCCACGAACCAGGTGCCGGTGGACAGCACCGTGGCTTCGTGGGCGCCGATCTCGGCGAAGCCGCGGGCCGCCAGCAGCGCCGCATTGGAATCGTGCAGACCACAGTAGACGCGAACCTCCCCTGACAGGCCGGTGCGCTCGACCCACTCGGCGCTGAGCCGGCCCAGCACCTCGTCGGCGCGGCGCCGCGGCGCCAGCCGCCCGGCCCAGCCGCGGCGGCGCGCCAGCGTCGAGTAAGCATGCAGTGCCGGCTGCCACAGATCGCTGTGGCAGCCGAGGCTGGTGACTTCGCAGGCGGCCACACCGCACAGGCGCCAGGCCCAGTACTGGGGCCAGGGCAAGAGCTGTGCGTCACCGTGCCACAAGCCGGGATGCAGCGCTTCCAGTCGATGCAGCTGCGCGCCGAGATTGAGGCCGTTGGGCAGGGCCGGCGAACCGGTCAAGGCGAAGGGATCGCGGCCGGCGCGATAGGCGTCCAACTGCTGCTGCGGCAACGGCTCCTCGTAATCCGGCACCGGACAGGCCAGACCGGCCCTTCCGATCACCGCGGCCGCCGCGCCATGCGCCACCGGGACGATGGCCGCCACCTGCCCCAGCCGGGCGAATTCCGCCAGGGTGAGGGCCAGCCAGTCCTCGATGGCGGCGGCGTCCAGCGCGCGGCCGGTGGACGTCGCCTGGGACCGGTTGGCGCAGACGCGCTGCACCAGCAGCCGCCCCTGCCCGTCCCACAGGCTCAGCTTGGCCAGTGTCTTGCCAATATCGAGAACGATCACCCTGCCCGGCAACATATGCTTGTTCCTGCTCTCCTCATGATCTAGCATTATCGATTATGATTGAAATATACAACAAATGACCGCAGGTGATTCAATGGAGATTGCAAGTCCCTCATCCTTATTCGCCGCTCCGGCGAATCTGTTCGCCAATCCGGCGAACCGCTGGCAGGACGAAGTCGCCCGGGGGATGAATGCGGAGCAGCTGCTGCTGTACCGCTCGAACCTGCTCGGCTCGGACCTGACCATCACCAATTTCGGCGGCGGCAACACCTCGGCCAAGCTGCGCGGAACCGACCCGTTGAGCGGCAAGCCGGTCCAGGTGCTGTGGGTCAAGGGTTCCGGCGGCGACATCGGGTCCATGAAGCTCGACGGGTTCGCGACGCTTTATATGGAGAAGCTGCTGGGGCTGGAGCAACTGTACCGCGGAGTCGAGCATGAAGACGACATGGTCGGCTACCTGCCGCACTGTGCCTTCGGCCTCAACCCGCGCGCGGCCTCGATCGATACGCCGCTGCATGCCTTCCTGCCGTTCGAGCATGTCGACCATCTGCATCCGGACGCGGTTACCGCGCTGGCGGCCTGCGACCGCGGCGAGGCGCTGACCGCCGAAGTCTATGGCGGCAAGGTCGGCTGGCTCGCCTGGAAACGCCCGGGCTTCGACCTGGGCTTGCGGCTGCGTGCCTATGTCGCCGAGCGGCCCGGCCTGCGCGGCGTGGTGCTGGCCGGCCACGGCCTGATCTGCTGGGGCGACTCGGCCCGCAGCTGCTACGACAACTCGGTGGAGCTGATCGCCGGCGCGGCGCAATTCCTCAACCGCCGGCTGGCCGAGACGCCGGCCTTCGGCGGCGCAATCCTGGCGGCGCAGCCGCCGTCGGAGCGCAGCCGCATCGCCGCGGCCCTGATGCCGCGGCTGCGCGCCATCCTAGGCCAGCAGCGGCCCAAGATCGGCCATTTCAGCGACGAAGCCTCGGCGCTGGAATTCTCCTGCAGCCGCGACTTCCTGCGCCTGGCGGCGATCGGCACCTCCTGCCCCGACCATTTCCTGCGCACCAAGATCTCGCCGCTGGCGCTGGATCCGGCGCGGATCGAAGACGAGGCCTATCTGCGCGAGGCCGTGGCCGCCTACCGCGAGGGCTACGCCGCCTACTACCAGCGCTGCGCCAAGGCCGGCGATCCGCCGATGCGCGACGCCAACCCGGTGGTGGTGATGCTGCCCGGCGTCGGCCGCTTCAGCTTCGCCGCCGACAAGGCCACCGCCCGCCTGGCCGGCGAGTTCTACGGCAACGCCATCAACGTCATGCGCGGCGCCTGCGCGGTCGGCGACTATGTCGGGCTGGACGAGCGCGAGGCCTTCGGCATCGAATACTGGGCGCTGGAAGAGGCCAAGCTGCGCCGCCTGCCGCTGCCCAAATCCCTGGCCGGGTACGTCGCGCTGATCACCGGCGCCGCCGGCGGCATCGGCGCCGCCTCCGCCGCCCGGCTGCTGGCGGAAGGCGCCTGCGTGATGATCACCGACCGCGACGCCGCCGTGCTGGAACAGACCCGGCAGAGCTTCGTCGGACGCTTCGGCGCCGACGCGGTGCGCACCGCGGTGTGCGACGTGACCAGCGAAACGCAGACCGCGGCGGCCTTCGCCGCCTGCGCGCAGGAATTCGGCGGCCTCGACATCCTGGTGGCCAATGCCGGCATCGCCTCGGCCGCGCCGCTGGAGCAGACCACGCTGGCGATGTGGGACCAGAACCACGAAGTGCTGGCCAAGGGCTATTTCCTGACCGCCCGCGCGGCCTTCCCGCTGCTCAAGCGGCAGGGCGGCTCGATCGTCTTCATCGGCTCGAAAAACGCCCTGGCGGCGACCCCCGCCGGCTCGGCCTACGCCTCGGCCAAGGCCGCGTCCCTGCACCTGGCGCGCTGCCTGGCCCTGGAAGGCGCCCCCAGCGGCATCCGCGTCAACGTGGTCAACCCGGACGCGGTGATCCGCGGCTCGCGCATCTGGGACGGCAACTGGCGGCAGGAGCGGGCCCAGGCCCACGGCATCGACTCCGGCGCCGCGCTGGAGCAGCATTACCGGGAACGCAGCCTGCTGAAACGCGACGTGCTGCCGGAGGACGTCGCCGAAGCCGTGCTGTTCTTCGTTTCCTCCGCTTCGGCAAAATGCACCGGCAACATCATCAATGTGGACGCCGGCAATGCCCAGGCGTTCACCCGTTAGGAGCAGAGCATGAACGCGCGCCGCCCCCTCGACCCCGCCCTCATCGAACAGCACAACCGGCAGCGCCACAGTGCCCTGCAGGACGACTACGACAGCCTCGGCCGGACCCTGGGCCGGCGCGGCATCGCCATCGACGCGCTGCGGCAGAAGGCGGCGGCGCTGCAGCTGGCGCTGCCGTCCTGGGGCGTGGGCGTGGGCGGCACGCGCTTCGCGCGCTTCCCGATGGCGGGTGAACCGGCCGGGGTGCAGGAGAAGCTGGAGGACTGCGCGGTGGTGCAGCAGCTGTGCCGCATCACTCCGGGCGTGTCGCCGCACCTGCCCTGGGACAAGGTCGGCGATCCGCTGAGCCTGCGCCAGCAGGCGGCAGGCCTGGGGCTGCACTTCGACGCGGTCAATTCCAACACCTTCCAGGACGCGCCCGGCCAGGCCCTGAGCTATCGCCATGGCTCGCTGGCGCATACCGATCCGGCCGTGCGCCGGCAGGCGATCGAGCACAACGTCGAGTGCATCCGCATCGGCCAGGCCCTGGGCTCGAAGGCCATCACCGTGTGGATCGGCGACGGCAGCAACTTCCCCGGCCAGCAGTCGCTGGCGGCGGCGCTGGACCGTTACCTGGATTCGGCGGCGCAGATCTACGCCGCCCTGCCCGGCGACTGGCGCATGCTGCTGGAGCACAAGCTGTACGAACCGGCCTTCTATTCCACCGTCATTTCCGACTGGGGCAGCAGCATCCTGGCGGCGCAGCAACTGGGACCGCAGGCGCGCTGCCTGGTGGACCTGGGACACCACGCGCCGAGCGTCAACATCGAGCAGATCGTGGCGCGGCTGCACCGCTTCGGCAAGCTCGGCGGCTTCCACTTCAACGATTCGAAGTACGGCGACGACGACCTCGATTCCGGCTCGATCAATCCGCACCAGCTGTTCCTGGTGTTCAACGAGCTGGTCGAGGCCGAGCAGCGCAGCCCGGCCGACTTCGACCCGGCCTACATGATCGACCAGTCGCACAACGTCACCGACCCGGTGGAAAGCCTGCTGTCCAGCGCCGAGGCCATCGCCGGCGCCTACGTGCGCGCCCTGCTGGTGGACCGCGAGGCCCTGGCCGAATACCAGCGCGCCAATGACGTGATGATGGCATTCCAGACCCTGCGCCTGGCCTACAACACCGACGTCGCGCCGATCCTGGCGATGGCCCGCCGCGACGCCGGCGGCGCCGTCGCCCCCATCGCCGCCTACCGCGAAACCGGCTGGCGGGCGCGCAAGGCGCGGGAGCGGCGCCCTACGGCGGCGGGCGCCGGCATCGTATGATGGCGGCACCATTCACCAGCCTTGAAGGGCAACCGCCGTGCATGCCGCCGAACGCGAACAGTTGATCCTGCAGCTGATCCAGCAACGCGGCTTCATCGCGTTCCAGGATCTGGACAGCCAGCTGGACGCCTCCCCCGCCACCCTGCGCCGCGACCTGGACAAGCTGGAAAGCACCGGCCGCATCGTGCGGGTGCGCGGCGGCGCGCGCCTGGCCGAATCCGAAACCGCCGAGAGCGGCGACGTGCAGCACCTGCGCGGCGTGCCGTTCCACCAGAACATCGCGCGCAACGACCAGGCCAAGCGCGCCATCGGCCGCGCCGCGGCGGCGCTGTGCCGGCGCCGGGAGTCGGTGATCATCGACGGCGGCTCCACTACCCTGCAGATGTGCGCCCACCTGGAGTCGCTGGAGCTGCAGGTGCTGAGCAATTCCCTGCACATCATCAACGCCCTGCTGCCGCAGCCGGGCACGCGCATCGCCATACCCGCCGGCACTGTGTTCCGCGAGCAGAACATCGTGCTGTCGCCGTTCGACAACGACGGCATGGAGCGCTACCGCGCCTCGCGCATGTTCATGGGCGCCGCCGCGGTCGGCCGCCACGGCGTGATGCAGGCGGACCTGATCCTGGCCCAGTCCGAGCAGCGCCTGCTGGCCCGCGCCGACGAGCTGATCCTGCTGGTGGACAGCAGCAAGTTCGAAGCGCCGGCCGGGCACGTGGCGTGCACGCTGCAGGAAGTGGATACCGTGGTCACCGATGACGGCATCCGCCAGGAGCACATCGCGCTGATCAAGGACTGCGGCGTGAAGCTGATCGTCGCCAAGACCTGAAGGCATTCGTGACCCGCCGCCTGCTTCCGCTGGCCGCAGCGGCCGCCGCCCTGCTGCTCAACGCCTGCGGCGGGCAGAAGCTGAGCCCCGAGCAGGCGGCCCTGGTCGATGCCGCCAGGCGGGCCGGCGCCACTGCTCTCAGCGCCACGCCGCAGGATGACGGCGGCATGGTGCTGGACGGCGCGCTGGACGGCCGGCGTTTCAACCTGGCCATTCCCTGGCGCTGGAACAAGCAGGCGATGCTGTTCGCCAACGGCTACCGCCCGCCCGGATTCCCCACCGACATCCCCGACAGCCCGCTGGCCGGAGACAGCAGCGGCTTCTACCGCACGCCCTACGCCCAGGGCTTCGCCGCCGGCCGCAGCGCCTACGCCAAGGCCGGTATGGGCGTGCAGACCGGCGTCGAAAGCACCTACCGGCTGAAACAGTTGGTCGACCAGCTCGGCAGCACACGCACTTATCTGATGGGCGCCTCGATGGGCGGCGACATCACCGTCGCCCTGATCGAGAAATATCCGCAGGATTTCGCCGGCGCCATCGCCGCCTGCGGCGCGGTGGGCGGCTGGCGCGCCGAACTGGGCTGGACCATCGATCTGCGCGCGGCCTACAACTACTTCACGCGCGGCACCGCCTACGCGCTGCCCGGCGACAAAAGCATCGCTCGCTCCGCGCTGTGGATGCCGCCGCCCGGGCTGATCAAGCCGCTGTCGATTCCGCTGGTGCTGCTGCAAAGCAAGCGGGTGTTCGCCCCGGTGGTGAAGCTGTTCGCCGCGGCCGCGGCCAAGCCCGGTGGCGCGGAGCGGCGCATCATCGACAACATCGCGGCGGTCAGCGGCACCCCGGCCGATCCCGCCGCCTTCGCCCTGCCGCTGACGCTGACGACGCTGGGCATGGACGATCTCAACCAGACCTTCGGCGGCTCGATCTACGACAACAGCGTCAAGGTCTACTCCAGTCCGCTACTGTCGGCCGCGGAAAACGCCGCGCTCAACCAGGGCATCGAACGCATCAAGGCCGATGCAGCGGCGCTGGCCTACGCCGACTCCTGGTATCAGCCGACGGGCAAATTCCAGACCCGCCTGCTGACCATCTACAACGCCATCGACCCGATGGCGCCCAGCACCATCAACGAGCCGCTGCTGCAGGCAGCGGTGGAGCGCGCCGGCAACCTGGATCATCTGGTGCAGCGCAGCCTGCCCGCGCAGCGCGCCCCCATTCCCACCACCAGTACCGATGGTTACGTCCACTGCGGCTTCACGCCGGATCAGGTGGCGTCCGCCTGGAACGATCTGCGCGCCTGGGTGGAGAGCGGGCAGAAGCCGGCCAGCAATTGAAAAGGACGCCGCATCCGGCTACTCGACCCGAAGCGTTGGCGGGTCGGAAGTAGCGAGCCCTCGACTGCTCGAAAAATCACCGTTTCTGATTCGCGGACGCCAGCGGATATCTACTGCCATCCCACGAACACTATTCGATGTTCTGAACCTGTTCGCGCATCTGCTCGATGATGACTTTCATCTCCACCGCGCAGCGGGTCATTTCCGCGTCCTGCGATTTGGACGAGAGGGTGTTGGCTTCGCGGTTGAGTTCCTGCATGAGGAAATCAAGGCGGCGGCCGATGGCTTCGTCGCGAACCAGGGTGTCGCGGACTTCGGTGATGTGGCTGCCGAGGCGGGACATTTCCTCGTCGACGTCGGCGCGTTGCGCGGCCAGGGCCACTTCCTGCGCCAGGCGCGCGGGGTCGACGTCCACACCCAGGTCGGCGACGCGGGCGCGCAGGCGTTCCAGCCAGGCGTCCCGTACCTGCGGGCCACGCAGGCGCACCCGCTCGACCAGGGCGGCCAGGGCTTCGAGGCGGTCGCGCAGGAAGGCGGCGGTGCGCTCGCCCTCGCGGCCGCGGGTGTCGGCGAAGTCGGTGAGTGCGCGCTGGAACAGCGCAGTGGCTTCGGCCAGCGGCGGCGCCACTTCGCCCGAGTCCTGGCGGATCACGCCGGGCCAGGCCAGCACCCGCATCGGCTCGGGCTGGCCGATCGGGCCCAGCTCCTCGGCCAGCACGGCGAGCGCGTCGCGCAGCTCGCCCAGGCGGGCGCGGTCCGGCGCGGCGGCGGTGACGGCGGATTCGCGGCTGAAACGCAGCCCGGCCTCGACCTTGCCGCGGCCCATGCGGCCGCCGGCCAGGGCGCGCAATTCCGGCTCCAGCACACGAAATTCGTCCGGGACCTTGATTTGCAGGTCCAGATAACGATGATTGACGGAGCGCAGTTCCCAGCTCAGTCGTCCCCAGGGACCCTGTTGTTCGGCGCGGGCGTAGCCCGTCATGCTGCGAATCATGTGAACCACTTCTTTATATTGGATAGACGGCATGCGAATTGTACCGGCACTGGCCCTTCTCGTCGCCGCGCTCGGCTCCCCCGGAGCCGGCGCGGCCGATGCGCAAGCCTCCGCGCCCCTGCTGCGCTGGCACCTGGTGCGGGATTACCCGCACGACCCCAAGTCCTTCACCGAGGGGCTGGCGCTGGAAGGCAAGGGGCGGCTGATCGAGAGCGCCGGCAGCTACGGCCAGTCCACCCTGGCGATCCGCGATCTGGCCAGCGGCAGGATCGTGAATTCGGTGCCGCTGTTGCCGCGCTATTTCGGCGAAGGCGCCACCCTGGTCGGCGACCATATCGTGCAGCTGACGTGGAAGGAGAAAACCGGCTTCGTCTACGACTTGCAGCTCAAACAGATCGGGCAGTTCAGCTTCAACGGCGAGGGCTGGGGGCTGGCCTATGACGGCAAGCAGCTGATCCAGAGCGATGGCTCCGCCTCGCTGTATTTCGTCGATCCGCAGAGCTTTTTCACCAACGGCCATATCGATGTCCACGACGGCGACACCGCCATCATCCTGCTCAACGAGCTGGAATATGCGCGCGGGCGCATCTATGCCAACGTCTGGCACAGCGACCGCATCGCGGTGATCGTGCCGGAGACCGGCGCGGTGGAGAGCTGGATCGACCTGGCGACGCTGAAGGAGAGCTTTCCCAAGCCGGCCGACTGGGATCCGCGCGACGACGTGCTGAACGGCATCGCCTACGATCCGCACAGCGGGCATCTGTATGTCACCGGCAAGCGCTGGCCGAAGCTGTTCGAGATTGCGCTTGATCCGGCGGCGGGGTCAGGGAAGCCTTAGCCGGAAAACACATTTGTCATTCTGAGCGCAGCGAAGAATCCGGCCTGGCACTCAATCACGCCGCGCGGCCAGATCCTTCGCTGCGCTCAGGATGACGGGGGGCTTAGGCTGATCCGGCTTCCATGGCCACGGCGCTACCCCAGTAGTTGTAGGTCAGCGGACGCGGTCCCGGCAGGTAGAGCTGCTCCATATCGACAATGCGAAACCCGCCTTCGCGCAGCAGCGCCGGGATGTCCCGGTTGAGATGACAGCCGCCCGCGAGCGGCTTCCACAGCGGCGTCAGCCGGTCCTGCCAGCGGCGCACCGAAGCGTCCGGCGCGGTGCCGTGCTCGCAGAACAGCAGCACCCCGCCCGGCTTGAGCACGCGCCGCATCTCGCGCAGCGCGGCTACGGCGTCGGGGATGGTGCAGAGGGTGAAGGTGGTGATGACGGTGTCGAAGCTGGCGTCGGCCATCGGGATTTTCTCCGCCGGCAGCTCCAGCAGCTCCACTTCCAGGCCCGCGTCGAGCATGCGCTGCCGCGCCTTGGGGTGCATCTGCGCGGCCGGGTCCAACCCGTAGAGTTGCCGCAGGCGCGACTTGTCGTAGAACGGCAGGTTGCGGCCGGTGCCGATGCCGATTTCCAGCACGCGGCCCTGCGCCCGGGGCACAATCTTGGCGCGCTGGCGCTGCACCGGCTTGATGCCGCACAGCACGTCGATCAGGGTAGGCAACAGATAACGGTCGTAGAGGTTCATGATGAAGCCGATCTCGCTGAGTCAGTTTTCGCGTGTCGTATTTTTCACCGGCGCCGGCATGTCCGCGGAAAGCGGCGTGCCCACTTACCGCGGGCGCGGCGGCATCTGGGCGCAGTATCGCTGGGAAGAATACGCCTGTCAGGACGCCTTTGACGCCGATCCGGTCAAGGTGCTGGATTTCCATGAACAGCGGCGCGGCCGTGTGCTGGCCTGCCAGCCTCACGCCGGGCACCTCCACCTGGCCGCCTTGCAGCGCGCGCATCCGGGCTTGAGCATCATCACGCAGAACACCGACGGCATGCACCAGCGGGCCGGCGCGAAAAGCGTGGTGGAGTTGCACGGCAGCTTGTGGCGCATGCGCTGCGCGCAGCATGGCGCCACCGAAGACCTGGCCGCGGCCGAATATGCGCATCGCGACTGCGGGCTTTGCGGCGGCACCCTACGGCCGGACATCACCTGGTTCGCGGACTCGGTGAACGCCGCGGTCTTCGCCCAGGCCGAGCAGTTGATCGCGCAGGCGCAGCTGTTCGTGGCGGTGGGGACTTCGGGGATCGTCTATCCGGCGGCCGGGATGGTACCGGCGGCGGCGCGCAGCGGGGCGCGCATGATCGAGATCAATCCGGAGGAGACGGAGATGTCGGGGCTGTTTGCGGAGTGTGTGCGCGAGCCGGCGGGCGTCGCATTGCCGGCGCTATTTGGGATTTAAGGGAAAACACGGAGCGGCTTTCGCGGAAGCCGGAATCCGGCGCTGCGCTTGGGCTCTGGACCCCGGCTTTCGCCGGGGTGACGGTCGATCAGAGATTCTCCGACTCCCGGCCCGATGCTCATGGCGGCAGGACGCGGAATTCGACAACTTTGGAGGTGAAGTGCTCGCCTTTCCATTGCAGTTTATAAAGCCCCGGCTTGTCGAACTCATGATTCCACTCGAAACCATAGCCGAACAAGATGCCTTGGCCCGGAGGTAGATGATCCCGTAGCGGGCTCGCAGGGCCGTTGTTGAACATCATCATGGAACCTTCCATCGGCTTGCCATTGATGATCAGCCGAGAACCGCCGATTCCGGTCGCAACGGTATCGGAGCCATCGTTGACGATCGAGAAATGGATATTCAGTTTCTTGACTTCGTCCCCCTTGAACAATGGTTCCGACGGCAGCACCGAGGCCCAAAGCTTGATGCCCGGAGCCTTCTCGTCCGCATGCAGGTTGAGTGAAACGACGCAGAGCAGCGCGAACATGAACAGGCTGACATTACGCATGAAAGACACCTGCTGGAGAAACTGATATCGGAATCGTAGCCCCGATAAAACGGACTTGCCTGTCAGGTTGAAGCAAACGCCACCGGCGCTGTTCAGCGCCTAGATCGGCAGCTGCGGCAAACTGTCGAACTCGGCGATGCGGCGCGCGAGCAGGCGCCGCTCCGGTTCCAGCTTGGCGGCGGCCAGCGCGGCGCGGTAGGCGGCAAGGGCTTCGTCGCGGCGACCCAGGCCTTGCAGCAGGCGTGCGCGCACGGCGGCGAGCAGGTGGTAGTCGTCGATGCCGCCGCGGGCGGCGAGCGAGTCGACCAGGTCGAGGGCGCGGGCGGGGCCGTCGGTCATGGAGACGGCGACGGCGTGGTTCAGCTCCACTACCGGGGAAGGCTGCAGGCGCATGAGCACCTGATAGAGGCCGACGATCTGCGGCCAGTCCGTGGCGCCCTCGCGCGGGGCGCGGGCGTGCAGCGCGGCGATGGCAGCCTGCACGGCGTAGGGGCTGACCGGCCCGCGGGCGCGCAGGGCGCGTTCGACCAGAATCAGGCCCTCGTCGATCTGCGGCCAGTTCCACAGGCTGTGATCCTGATCTTCCAGCAGCACCACATCGCCCACGGCGGTGACGCGGGCCTTGCGCCGCGCATCATGCAGCAGCATCAGGGCCAGCAGGCCTTGGATGGCGGGGCGATCCGGCAGCAGTGCGTCGAGCAGGCGGCCGAGGCGGATCGCCTCGCTGCACAGGTCCTCGCGGATCAGCGCCGCGCCGGAGGTGACGGCGTAGCCTTCGGTGAATACCAGGTAGACGGCGGCAAGCGCGCCGGCGATGCGCTCGTCGAGCAGCTGCGGCGGCGGGGTTTCGTAGGGAATGCCGGCATCGCGGATTTTCTTCTTGGCGCGGACCAGGCGCTGCGCCATGGTGTCCTCGCCGACCAGGAAGGCGCGGGCCACGGCTTCGACGCTGAGGCCGCAGATGGCGCGCAGGGTCAGCGCCACCTGGGCTTCGATGTTCAGGGCGGGATGGCAGCAGGTGAAGATCAGGCGCAGGCGATCGTCGCCGAAAGCGGCATCGTCTTCCTGATCGTCGGGCGAAACAGCGGCGGCCTGATCCAGCGCCGCGAATTCCAGATCCGGGTATTTGCTGCGAAATAGCGCCTGGCGGCGGATCTGGTCGATGGCCTTGTTGCGGCCGACATCGACCAGCCAGGCACGCGGATTCGAGGGAATGCCGTTCGAGGGCCATTGCTCGAGGGCGGCGGCGAAGGCTTCCTGCCGCGCCTCCTCGGCGAGTTCGAAATCGCCGAGAAGACGGATCAGCGTGGCGAGGACACGGCCGGCCTCGCGGCGGAAGACGTCTTCCACCGCGACGACGGCCGGGCTTGCAATCATCCTTGCCGGTGCATCCATCGGCCTTCAGGTGATCGGCCAGATCGGCCGCACTTCGACGCTGCCGAATCTGGCGCTGGGGACGCGCGCGGCGATGGCGGTGGCCTCGTCCAGATTCTTCGCCTCGATCAGGTAGTAGCCGCCGAGCTGTTCGCGGGTTTCGGCGAAAGGCCCGTCGGTGATCACCGTCTTGCCGTTGCGCACGCGCACGGTACTGGCGCTGGCAACCGGCCGGAGCCGCTCGGCGCCCTTGAACTGGCCGCCCTGGACGATGCCCTGCGTGAACTCGTGATATTCACTCAGCACCTTGGCCATGGCGGCCTCGTTCATCTTGGTCTCTTCGGACTCGCTCGCATAAATCAGCAGAAGGTATTGCATGTGCAGCTCCTGTCAGTGGTCGGCGTGATTCGCCGTCTTACAGTCGAACTGACCCGCGGGAAAACGACAGCCCTGCGGCGCGGCGGAGAAATATTTTCCACGCGGCCCGGTTTATCTTAGCCGGGGAGCGGCAGGCAGGTGACAGGCATGCGGCGCAATGCGCCGCGCCTGTTGCGCCCAACGGGGCGTGTTACGGGCTTCACCGGCTTCGACCGAGCCGTTTAACCAAGGGTCCGTCCCGAGCCGGGATCAGCTCGAGACGGACCGGGCTATCGCCCTGTATCGCGAGGCGCTCTTTACGGGCCGGCAGTGCCTGTAGTCACGACCACCTTGAACTTGGTCGTCTCCATATCGTAGTTGGAGAGCACGGGGATTGTTGCGCTCGCGTTGATCTGCTCGAAGAAGAAGTGCAGGCGGACATTACCCGGCGTCGTTTCATAGGCAACGACATAGTAGAAGTTGGCGCTTCCGTCGAGGAAGGTATAAGGCAAGGGCACCCACTGGTTGGTGTTGACGCCGGGAGCGGGGACGAAGAATACCTGCACAGTGCCGTTGTCCAGCACATCCTGCGTAATGCCCGCGATGGGGAAGTCGTAATAGCGGGTGAAGTATTCCGTATACGAGGTAGGCGAGGTGTTGAATGCGTACTGTGAGTTCCAGAGGAACTGCGCACTGGTGACGGTGGCGACATAGGTGATGACGTTGGCGTTGCCCTGCGGGCCTTGTGGCCCGACAGCACCCGTGGCGCCTGCAGGCCCCGTCGCCCCGATGGGACCAGCCGGCCCCGCCGGACCGGCCGGACCAATCGAGCCGGTGGCGCCGGCAGGACCGGCGGGACCGATGGCACCCGCCACGCCAGTCGCACCCGTAGCGCCGGTCGGACCGGCCGGTCCCGCGGGGCCGGTGGCGCCTGCGACACCCTGCTGCGCCAATAGCGACCAGGAGCCGGGGCTGACGTTGGGCTGCTGCCCAAAGTTGGTGGAGATCAGCGAGATATACGAGGACCCGTTGTACGCCACTGCATCGTTCTTGGCGTAAGACACAGCGCTGGACCAGCCGCCCTGGAAGGTCAGGCCCTGCGGCCCGGTCGCGCCGGCAGGACCGGCGGGGCCGGTTGCCCCGATCGGACCCGTTGCTCCAGTGGCGCCGGTAGCGCCCGTCGCTCCAGTAGCACCGGGCGCACCCGGTGAGCCCGGTGCACCGGCGGGGCCGGTTGCTCCGACCGGACCGGCGGGACCAACCGCTCCGGTTGCGCCGACCGCGCCGGGGGCGCCCGTGGCACCGGCAGGACCGGTAGCGCCTGCCGCGCCCGCGGCACCCTGCTGCGCCAGCAGCGACCAGGAGCCGGGACTGACGTTGGGCTGTTGCCCGAAGTTGGCCGAGATCAACGAGATGTACGAAGAGCCGCTATAGCTCACCGCGTCGTACTTGGCGTAAGACACACCGCTGGACCAGCCGCCCTGGAAGGTCAGACCCTGCGGTCCGGCAGCGCCGGCGGGACCAGCGGGACCGGTTGCTCCGATCGGACCCGTCGCTCCAGTGGCGCCGTTTGCACCCGTCGCTCCGGTCGCACCGATGGGGCCGACTGCTCCGGTTGCACCGGGCGTACCTGGCGCGCCGGCGGGGCCGGTAGCTCCTACCGGACCCGCGGGCCCTGCCGCTCCGGTTGCCCCGGGTGTGCCTGGCACACCGGCGGGACCGGCTACACCGGTGGGACCAGCGGCGCCCTGCTGCGCCAGCACAGCCCAGGAAGCGGGACTGATATCGGGCTGCAAGGCGAGATTGGAGGCGATCAGCGAGATATAGGAGGAGCCCTTGTACGACACGGCATCGTCCAGCGCATAGGACGTGGCGCTGGACCAGTTGCCCTGGAAACTCAGGCCCTGCGCGCCTGGGGTTCCGGGTGCGCCGGTGGCACCGGTAGCGCCGGTCGCTCCAGCGGGACCAGCCGGACCAGTTGCGCCGATGGGACCGACGGGACCGGCGGGACCGGCCGGGCCGGTGGCGCCTGTCGCTCCGGAGATGCCGGGAGCGCCAGCAGGGCCGGTTGCTCCCGCGGGGCCGGCAGGACCCGCAACGCCGGGCGCCCCGGGCGTGCCAGCCGGACCGGTGGCGCCCGCCGGGCCGATAGCGCCCTGCTGCGCCAGCAGGGACCAGGAGCCGGGGCTGAGATTGGGCTGCTGCCCAAAGTTGGCGGAGATGAGCGAGATGTACGAAGAACCGCTATAGCTCACCGCGTCGTACTGGGCATAAGAGATGCCGCTGGACCAGCCACCCTGGAAGGTCAGACCCTGCGGCCCGGCTGCGCCGGTGGGGCCAGCGGGGCCGCTTGCTCCGATCGCCCCGGCGGGACCCACGGGGCCGGCAGGACCAGCGGGACCTTGCGCACCGGTGGCGCCATTGGCGCCAGGCGCGCCGGCGGGACCGGCGGGTCCCATCGGCCCGATGGGGCCGGGCGAGCCGCTGGCTCCAGCCGCTCCGGCGGGACCTGTCGGGCCTGCCGGACCTGCGGGGCCGGCAGGTCCGGTCAGCCCGGTGGGGTTGCCGAGCCAGTTGCCGTTGGCATCGATGACCGTGTTGCCGTTGATGCGGATCGAGGTGGGATTGATGGTGCCTTGCACATCACCGGCCAGCACGGCATAGGGCACCGAGGAGAAGACGAAGCGCGGCTGCAGCTCGACGTCGCTGTTGATCTGGATGCCTAGCCAAAGCTGCGGCGAGCTGCGCAGTATCGGCGCCAGCAGCGTCTGGGTGCCCAGCTCGACCGAGAAGTAGCCGTCGGCGACGGTAACGGTATCGGTTTCGGTCCACAGCACCGCGGATGCCGGGGAACCCTGTTCCGGATAGAGGCGGAAGGTCAGCTGCTCGCTGCCGTTGAGCGGCGCGCTGGTGCTGCCGCTGATCTGGAACAACCGCCCCGTTTCCTGGATGGTGCTGGGGATGTCGGCCCGCGCCGCGGCGAAGGGTAGCGCGCACAGCAGGCCGAGGAGCGCGGCGGCAAGCGGCAGGCCGCGACGGCGCGGAGCGCAGCGGCCGTATTGATTATTGGTTGTCATTGGCGACGCTCCCCAGTACCAGCGTGTAGTGCGTCGAGGTGGCTACCGGTGTGCCGGCCGCGGCGATCGGCGTTTCGCTATGCAAGGTGTAAGAGGCTGAGGCGGAGACCTGCGGCGCGGGCCGCAGATCGGCTTCCGAAGTATTGGCGGCGACTGCGCCGTTGGAGCCGGAGCCATTGTCGCAACCGGAAATGCCGACCAGCAGCAGCACGCCAAGTGCGTGCCTGGAAATTGATTTCACGAAGCTCCCCCGTCCCCAGCTGTTCTGTCCTGTAACGGACAGGAAGCGGCGCTCCATCACTTGCGCCGATGATGCTGCGATGTTCGAAGGCATCGGCTCGACGGGATCCGCCGTCCGTGGCCAGGAACGCGGCTAAGGTGACTGCATGGCGGCGTCGCTGCCACCCCCGCTATAGGGGGGCACACCACAACTGGGGGGGTACGCTATCAGCGGAACGGCGATGCATTGAAGCGCGGCAAATGCGGAATATCCACCAGCGGCGCCGTCCGCTATGGCCAGGTTTCACCTGGCGATTTTGCTAGCCTCTCGATGCCGGATGCCGGCATGAAAAGCCCGCGCTTCCTGTCGAAGTCGCGCGGGCTTGGGCCGCAATATTCCCTCGGTACCGTTTGCCGTCAGTACAGCTTGTCGGTCTTCTCGACGCCGAACGACGTCGGCGGCGCGTAGACCCCGTTCACAGTCGTTCCGCCATGGTGGATCGCGGGGAAAAGCGGCTGCATGTTTTGCGGGAACCCGAAGGCGGGCTTGGTCAGCGCGTCGAGGTGCGCGAGTTCAGTCGCGGTCAACACCAGATCCAGCGACTTCAGGTTGTCCTCCAGCTGGCTGAGCCGGCGGGCGCCGATGATGGTGGAGCTGACGCCCGGCTGCGTCCGCACCCAGGCCAGCGCCACCCGGGCGACCGTGCTGTCGTGCGCCTTGGCGATGATCCCCAGCTCGTCGACCAGCGCGTAGGCTTTCTCGTTGAGAAACGTGCCCGCGAATTCACGGCTGCCCGAACGCACCAGGTCTTCCAGCGCCGCCATGGTTTCGTCGATCGGCGTGTGGACATCCCAATTGTGCAGCCAGTACAGGTCGATGTAGTCGGTCTGCAGGCGACGCAGCGAGTGCTCGCAGGCGTTGATCACCGACTTGCGGCCGGAGCCGCCGCCGTTTGGATCGCCCGGATACAGATTGCCGCTGAACTTGGTGGCGATCACCAGGCGGTCGCGCTTGGCCGGGTGGCGGCCGAGGTGGTCGCCGATGATCTTCTCGGAATGGCTCTTGGTGTAGAAGTTGGCGGTGTCGATGAAGTTGCCGCCGGCGGCGATGAAGCCGTCCATGATGCGCTGCGATTCCTCGACTGTGGAACCCCAGCCGAGATCTTCACCGAAGGTCATCGCGCCAAGGCACAAGGGGCTGACGCGCAGGCCGGAGCGGCCGAGCGTCACGTAATGATCGAGAGCCATGCGAGTTCTCCGTGATATATTTGGTACAAATCAGGATTAGTTCAATCTCGATTTAATTTAATATTAAACTAATTAGGTGTCAAGCCGCATGGGGAAAATCGACGTCACCAAGGTGTGGACGCTCAACTACCGACTCGTCACATCGGTGGTCGGCGAAATCGTGCCCGACATGCGCGAGCTGGGGATCGAGGTCAAGGAACTGTTTCTCCTGGCGGAGCTCGACGCGCATCCGCACCCCGCCGCACTCGCCGAAGCCTTGCTGATTCCGAAGCCGACCGTCACGGTGTACGTGAAGCGGCTCGAAGCAGTCGGACTCGTCAAGCGCGAGATCGACGGCGCCGACCTGCGCCGCCACAAGCTCACGCTGACGCCGGAAGGCCGAAAAATCATGAGCGGCGGGCTCGCCCTGCTGGCAAAGGCATTCGGCCAGCGCTTGGCTCGCCTCACCGTGGCACAGCAGGCCGAATTGCAGTCGCTGCTGGAAAAGCTTAGGTAGGTTGGCCGGAAGTCTGGAGCGGGTCGGATTTAACTACAGATACTCAAGCAGTATCTAGCCTTGAAAATTATTCTGACCCATTTTCCTTTGCATCTTGCAGGGACGATAATGATTTGAGTGAAGAAATCCCGGGCACGGCGTTCGACCTATTAGAGGCCGATCCTTTCAAGGCAGCGAGATGCCGCCTTTATCTTTCAATCACCCTTACGCGCGCCCTTGGGCACAGCCTTGCCAACATAAATCGGCTGGCCGAACTGCTTGCCTTCATTGGCCGCTTTGATAGGCGCATAAGCTCGAAAGTCGCCGCAGTAGTAAATTGCGTAAACACCGGCACCCTCCATATTCCCGGGTTCTCCGGCGAGCGGGATCACATCCGAACGCAAAAGCGCGTCGGCGACACTCTCGCCGAGATTGACTTTAGCAAGCGGGTTGTAGGGTTCTTTTGAACTCAAGCTGTTTCTCGATAATTTCCACTCAAGTATTACCCATGGACGTTAAAGAAATTCGCGGCGAGTGGCGTGGATCTCTTTAAAGCGCATAGCGGCCATTGCCAACACCAGGAACTGTGGCTGGATTATCGTGAAGAAGAAAAGCGGGGAATTGCGTAATCAATCTGGCGAATCCGCGCTGGGGCACCGCAAAGGTGGCCGGCCGACACGGTTGCGGTAAGTTTAGTTACCGCCTTTCTATGTAGCGATGTAATGGTGGAGCGCTAGTTTGACCATCTGCCCAGCTTCTCGTATATATTCCGCAGCCCGCCCCACTGCCGGAGTACAGTAATGTTGATTACCCACGAACACAAAGAAATCTACCGCCAGGTCAAAACCTTCGTCGAGAAGGAGCTGAACCCGCATGTGCCGGAGTGGGAGAAGGCGGGCATCTGGCCGGCGCGGGAGGTGCTGAAGAAGATGGGCAACCTCGGGCTGCTGGGCATCTCCAAGCCGGAGGCCTATGGCGGCATGGGGCTGGATTACTCGTACGAGGTGATGTTCGCGCAGGCGCTGGGCAACTGTATCTGCGGCTCGGTGCCGATGGGCATTGGCGTACAGACGGACATGGCGACGCCGGCGCTGGCGCGCTTTGGCTCGGAGGAACTGAAGAAGGAATACCTTGCGCCGGCGATCGCGGGGGACATGGTGGTTTCCATCGCGGTGTCCGAAGCGGGGGCGGGCTCGGATGTGGCGAGCATCAAGACCAGCGCGCGCAAGGAAGGCGGCGACTATGTGATCAACGGCTCGAAGATGTGGATCACCAACGGCACGCAATCGGACTGGGCCTGCACGCTGGTGAATACGGGCGAAGGCAAGGTGCACGAGAACAAGTCGCTGATCATCGTGCCGATGGATGCGAAGGGCGTGGACCGCAAGACCAAGCTGGACAAGCTGGGCATGCGCGCTTCCGACACCGCCATGATCTTCTTCGACAACGTGCGGGTGCCGCAGCGCAACCTGGTGGGCAAGGAAGGCATGGGCTTCATGTACCAGATGCTGCAATTCCAGGAGGAGCGGCTGTTCGGCGCGGCCAGCGGGATCGACGGGATGACCAACATCATCAACGAGACGATCGAGTACACACGGCAGCGGCAGGCGTTTGGCCAATCGATCGTGGACAACCAGTATGTGCATTTCAAGCTGGCGGAGCTGAAGACGGAAGTGGAGTCGCTCAGGGCGCTGGTGTATCAGGCGACGGAGGACTATGTGGGTGGGCGCGATGCGACGATGCTGGCTTCGATGGCGAAGCTGAAGGTGGGGCGCGTGGGGCGCGAAGTCACCGACGGCTGCCTGCAGTTCTGGGGCGGGCAGGGCTATATGTGGGAGAACAATGTGGCGCGCGCGTTCCGTGACACGCGGCTGGTTTCGATCGGCGGCGGGGCGGATGAGATCATGCTGGGGATCATCTGCAAGCTGATGGGGATTTTGCCGGGGAAGAAGAAGCATGCGGCGCTGAAGGAAAAGCGGGAAACGGCTTAGGTGATGGCTCTTTGCCATCCCTGGCGCGACTTCACCGCAATGGGAACGCTCGGCCCGGCCATCCATGGCTGGGCGTTCGGAGCCACGCGAATGACATTGAGTCATTCGCGCAGCTCCTCACCCTCTCCCCTGCCCCTCTCCCGCAAGCGGGAGAGGGGTGCTTCGTTGAGTGATACAAAGGCCCCTCGATACACCCGCTGCGCGGGCACTCGGGGCGAACGGACCTCTTTAGGTCTTTGAGATTTACAGCCCTGGATTCCGGCTTGCGCCGGAATGACGCAACCGGGGTTTGGAGTTCTTCCAATGCAGCTCCAGCACTATGTGGGATATGGCGGCGTGAGCCTCGCTGCCGATGTGGGCGGAGAGCCTACCCGGCCGCCGGTGATTCTGATGCATGGCGGCGGACAGACGCGGCATGCCTGGTCGCGGGCGGCGCGGGAGCTGATTGCGGAGGGGTATCACGTGATCTGCCCGGATGCGCGCGGGCATGGGGATAGCGGCTGGGCGGCGGACGGGAATTACCGGCTGGATGCTTTCTCGGGGGATCTGCGGGCGATCATCGCCACGCTGGCGCGGTCCCCTGCGCTGATCGGGGCTTCGCTGGGCGGGGGTACGGCGCTGCTGACCATTGGGGAAAGCGAGACGCCGATTGCCAGCGCGCTGGTGCTGGTGGACATGGTGCCGCGGCCGGACCCGGTGGGCGTGAGCAATATCGTGCGCTTCATGGGAGCGAATCCGCAGGGGTTTGCCAGCCTGGAGGAAGCGGCGGACGCGGTCACCGCCTACAACCCGCACCGGCCGCGGGCGCGTGATCACACGGGGCTGATGAAGAATCTGCGGCAGCGCGCGGACGGGCGCTTTTACTGGCACTGGGACCCGAAGTTCCTGGCGCCGGCGCACCGGCTGAATCCGGAGGATTACCAGGCGCGGATGGATGCGGCGACGCGGCGAGTGCGGGTACCGACGCTGCTGGTGCGCGGGGCGATGAGCGATATCGTCACCGAGGAAGCGGCGCAGGAATTGCGGCGGACGATTCCGGGCAGCGAGGTGGTGGATGTGGCCGGCGCGGGGCACATGGTGGCGGGGGACCGGAACGACGCGTTCAATGCGGCGATCAGCGGGTTTTTGAAGCGGCATGTGGGTGTTGCCGCTGGGTGAGCTGGGGCGGATTCACATATTGAAGCGGGCCAGATCCTTCGCTGCGCTCAGGATGACAGGGAGAAAGATTGCGCTCCCTCCCTGCCTCAGACCAGCGGCGGCGGGATGATGGGCTGGGTAGCGCTGAAATCAGGCTGCGGCAGCGGCGGCGGCGGGAACATGTCGCGGTACGCGGTGTAGATGGAGATGACGAAGACCGGCGCGGCGACAAGCCAGCCGAGCAGTAGGGGGATGGTGGCGATTACGGCGATGAGCAGGGTGACGACGCCGTAAACCAGGAAGGGCAGGAAGTTGATCAGGCAGGCCTTGAAGCTGAGCTTGAAGGCATCGACGGGCGTGTGGCCGCGCAGGACGACAAGCGCGGGCGCCAGCCACATCCCCATCATGATGGGGATGAACAGCCCCACCATGATCAGCAACACCATCAGCATGGGCAGGATGTATTCGTCCGGAATGTCGCCGGAGTGGAGCCTGGCAAGGTGGAACGCCGATAGGCCCAAGCCGAACATGGCAATCAAGGCGCAGAAAATCACAGAGGCGAGTATGGCGCCCATGTAGATCACGGCCAGCAGCACCAGCGGGCCGAAGTGGCTGCCCCTGAATCCGGCGAATAGGTGCTCGATCTTCACGCCCTGGCCCGAGGCCTGGCTGTTGCAGGCGAGAATGAGGCCGCCGCTGAAGACCGGGCCGAACAGGGAAGTGAGCAGGGAGGCGCCGGGGATGGCGGCAGACCCGATGACGATGATCATGTAGATCACGGTGATGCCGATCCACATGCCCGGGGCTTCCATGAACATGGCGAAGGCTTCGGCGATCCAGCCCCAGCCGCGGCCGGCGTCTACCTTGTGGGGTTGGGTTGCCGCTTCTTGCGTGGGGACCATGGCGCGTTCCCTGGGTTGGGGCGGGGTGCGGTGGAGCGTGGCCGAGTATGCCCGTAGTCGGGGAGCTTCGTAAAAGCGGGCAGCGTCGGGTGCGGTGCTGACCCCTCCCTCGATACGCGTCGCTTTGCGACGCTACTCGGGACGGTTGGAACAACACACCCGCTGCGCGGGCACTCTGGGCGAACGGACTTGGTAGCAATTGCAACACTGGGGCCGGATCCCGCCGCCGCGTATGCCGCACTCACCTGGACAAGGTGGGGGGCACCGACAAAATGTCCACAAAAACGGCCACAATGCGCCAACCCCTTTTGGGCTCAAGGAGTCCGTTGATGATGAAGCCATTCCATTCTCTCGCCGCGGCGGCCCTTTCGGCCGCCTGCCTGGCGGGCTGCGCCAATGTGACGACGAGCGCGACGCGCGAGGTGACGCCCGATGCAGTGGTGGTGCCGGCGGGACAGACGCTGATGCTGAAGACGCAGGCCAGCGGCGTGCAGATCTATCGCTGCCAAGCGGCGAAGGACGACGCCACGCACTTCGAGTGGGCACTGCGGGCACCGGAGGCGGACCTGTCCGACGACCTGGGCAACCCGATCGGCAAGCACTACGCCGGCCCGACCTGGGAGGCGGCGGACGGCAGCAGGGTGGTGGGCGAGGTGAAGGGGCGCGACAACGGGCCGGACCCCACGGCAATTCCCTGGCTGTTGCTGGCGGCGAAATCCAATTCCGACAACGGTGTGTTCGCCGCGGTGCGCTATGTGCAGCGGCTGCATACCGTGGGCGGCAAGGCGCCGGCGGATGGCTGCGATGCGGGGCATGCGGGGACGGAGACGCGGGTTGCTTACAAGGCGGATTACTACTTCTATTCGACGACGCCGGCGGCGACGCCCTGAAGTTTCCTGGGGGATGGCGCGGAAGCTGCTTTAGCTCCGGGGAAGCTCTGCGTAAATCGTCACCCCGGCGAAAGCCGGGGTCCAGAGCCCCAAGTGCGGCGCTGGATTCCCTGGATTCCGGCTTTCGCCGGAATGACGATTCCTGAGCTGTTCAAAGCTTCGCTGGCAGTGCTTGGCGGAAATCTGCGCGGAGCCAGATCCTTCGCTGCGCTCAGGATGACAGATGGGAGAGTTGGGAAAGGAGATGGGAATGCGCTGGTTCGTGCGCGGGGATATCGACGGTTTCTTCGGGCTGGCGCTGGATAATCTGGTGCAGCTGCTGGTGCTCACCTCGCTCTGCCTGGGGGTGCTGGAGTTTCCGCCGGAGTTGGTGATCGGGCGGGTGCTGCCGGGCGCGGCGGTGTCCCTGCTGATCGGCAATCTGTTCTATGCCTGGCAGGCGCAGCAGCTGGCGCGGCGGGAGCAGCGGACGGATGTGTGTGCCCTGCCCTACGGCATCAATACGGTGTCGCTGTTCGCCTATGTGTTCCTGGTGATGCTGCCGGCGAAGCTGGCGGCGCAGGCGGCGGGCGATCCAGACCCGGCGCGCACGGCCTGGCATGCGGGGCTGGTGGCCTGCTTCGGCGCGGGGGTGATCGAGCTGCTCGGCAGCCTGGTGGCGGAGCGCATCCGCAAGTCGACGCCGCGGGCGGCGCTGCTCTCCACGCTGGCGGGCATCGCCATGACTTTCATCGCGCTGGGCTTCCTGCTGCGCACTTACGCGCATCCGATCATTGGCCTAGGGACGCTGGCGATCATCCTGCTGGTGTATTTCGGGCGGGTGCGCTTCCGCGGCGGCCTGCCGGGCGGGCTGGTGGCGGTGGTGCTGGGCTCCGTCTTCGCCTGGCTCACCGGGCTGGCGCCTACCGGCACGCCGGGCAGCGCCAGCCTGCATCTGCCGGTGCTGGTGCTGGGGGAACTGCTCGCAGCGCTGCACGGCAGTTACTGGCTGACTTATTTCTCGGTGATCCTGCCGATGGGGCTGTTCAACGTGATCGGCTCGCTGCAGAACATCGAGTCGGCGCAGGCGGCAGGGGACAGTTATTCGACACGCAGCTCGCTGGCGGTGAACGGCATCGGCTGCATCGGCGCGGCGCTGTTCGGCTCCTGCTTTCCGACCACGCTGTATATCGGCCACCCGGGCTGGAAGGCGATGGGCGCGCGCGCCGGCTACTCGATTCTCAACGGCGTGTGCATGAGCCTGATCTGTTTCACCGGGACGCTGTCGCTGATCGCCTGGGCAGTGCCGATCGATGCGGGCATGGCGATCGTGCTGTGGATCGGCATCGTCATCGCGGCGCAGGCGTTCCAGGCGGTGCCGCGCTCGCATGCGCCGGCGGTGGTGATGGGCCTGCTGCCCGGGCTGGCCGGGTGGAGCGCGTTCATGGCCAAGGCCGGCCTGCACGCGGCGGGCGCGGGGATACCGGGCGGGACGCCGTTTTCGGTGGATCTGATCCAGACCTTCGGGCACTCGGATATCTGGATCGACGGCGCGCTGCGGTTGGAACAGGGCTTCATCCTGAGCGCGATGATCCTGTCGGCGATGACTGTGGCGGTGATCGAGCGGCAGTTCCTACGCGCGGCGCTATGGTGCCTGGCCGCGGCGGCGCTCTCGGTATTGGGGCTGCTGCACTCCTACCGATGGACCCCAGCGGATACGGTCCTGCTGCTGGCCCCGGCCTGGCCCTGGGCGATTGCCTATCTGGTGATGGCGGGATGCTTTGTGCTGGCGCGCTGGGTGACGGTGCCGATCGAAGGGGCGCAAGAGCAGAAACGGCAGTAGCGTGCAGCCTTTGTAGGGCGGCCTATGGCCGCCGGCTTCTTCTATCACATGGCGCGGCCCCGGCGGCCATAGGCCACCCTACCGGCTCGCGCGCGGCGAGCGCTTCGCAGAGGTAAGATTCAGGAAACCATCTGCGCACCGATCCCAGGAGAAACCGCCATGAATGACCTGCATGCCTCGCTCGATCGCTTGCGCGCCGAGCTCAAGCAACTGGAATCCGGCGATGCAGCGGCGCGGCAGCATATCGAGCAGTTGCTGACGGAAATCGAGAGCCATGTGGCGGGCGCCGGCGGCGTACAGCAGCGCCGGACCGTGGCGGCGAACATCTCGGACACGATACGCCGCTTCGAGGTGGAGCACCCGAAGGTGACGGCCTACTTGGAAGAGATTGCGGCGGCGCTGGGCTAGGCCAGGGCTACCTGGACTGCACTAGTCCCTCGATACGCGTTACTGCGCAACGCACTCGGGACGAACGGAATGGCTTCTTTCACTGCACCGTAGGGCGGCCTGTGGCCGCCGCTCTCTCCGAAGCGAAGAAACAAGCCGGCGGCCACAGGCCGCCCTACCGACTCAATTGCGATAAGGCGACCAGGCCGGCTCGCGCACATCCTCATCCGCATGCAGCGGCCGCTGGTATCCGCCGAGCGCGCGGATCTTGAGCTGGCCGCGGCGCGCGTCTTCGGCGGCGTAAATCAGCATGGCGCCATTGGGCGCGAAGCTGGGCTTTTCATCGCGCGGGCCGCCGCTGATGAATTCGAAGGAGCCCGTATCGAGATGCAACAAGCCGATTCTTGAATCGCCGCCCTGGTCCACCACCACGGCGATGGCTTTGCCGTCGGGAGAGAAGCTGGGGTTGGAAGTCTGCTTGCCGTAAGCCGGCAGCTGCCGCAGCGAGCTGCCGTCGACGGACATGGTGTAGACGCGGGCGACGCCGCCGCGGTCGGAAGTAAAGGCGATGCTCTTGCCGTCCGGCGCCCAGCTGACTTCGGTTTCGATGCCCGGATCGGTGGTGACGCGGCGGCGGGTGCCGCTGGCGAGATCGATGAAATAGATATCCGGGTTGTGGCCGAAGGACAGGGTCACGGCCAGGGTATTGCCGTCCGGCGACCAGGCGGGAGAGCCGTTGATGCCGCGTTCGCTGATCAGGCGGGTGGTCTTGCCGCTGTTCAGATCCAGCAGGTAGACGGCAGAGCGGCCGTTGTCGTATCCGCCGTAGGCGATGCGTCTACCGTCGGGCGACCAGGTGGGCGACATCAGGGGATCGTGCGAGGTGGCGAGGACTTTTTCGTTGTCGCCGTCGACGTCGCTGACCATCAGCTTGTAAGTGGGATTGCGGCCGGGCTGGGCAACGGCAATGTAGGCGATGGAGGTGGCGGCGACACCGCGCACGCCGGTGAGCTGCTGCAGGAGCAGGTCCGAGGATTGGTGGGCAGCCAGGGCGACGTCGCCCGATTGCGGCAGCGGCAGGTTGCTGAGCCAGATGATCTTTTGCTGCTGCACGTCGGCGAGGCGGATGTGCAGGGAGCTGGCTCCGCTGCCGACGGTTTGCAGGCCGGGAGCAACATCGGCCGGTCCTTCCAGAACGACGTAATCGACGCCGAGCGCTTTCCAGTCGGCGTATTGCAGGGCCTGCGTCCAGCTCGGCACTTCAGGAAAGGAGTGCGCGTCGAGTGCGACGAGCGGGGCGCCGTTGAGCAGGTCGCGCTCGGTGGTGACGCGGGCGGCGGCCAGGGGAGAGTCGGCTTTGCCGACGTAAACCACGGCGATGCAGTGCGTTTCGGCCGCGGCGGCGCAATGCGCCACCGGAGCGGAAGCGACGGGCGCGGTTTGCGGCGCGGAAGGGATGGGGGATGCGGCCTGGCAGGCACTCAGGGCGAGCAGCGGAATGAAGCCGGTGAGTGCACGGAGCATCGGGGGACTCTCCACTAAGCGGAACCTGAGCGGCCGGCAGGCCGGGCGCGGCCCTGCTTGGGCCGGCATTGTTTGTTCAGAAGGATAGACCGTCGGCAGACGATCAGAGTTCGCAACCGGGAAAAAACGCCGCAGCTGCCCGGCGAACACAAAAAAGCCCTAAGTCATCAGTCACCACAACGAAAAAACCCCCCGACTTACGTCGGGGGGTTGTTCCGTGATTAGAGCCTGGCAGTGTCCTACTCTCGCATAGTCATCGCTACACTACCATCGGCGCTGAGTCGTTTCACTTCGGTGTTCGGGATGGGAACCGGTGGTGCCAACTCG
>Ga0302314_10000505_pt1 | contig 72847 bp, 72 predicted proteins | sample III_Palsa_N2_3_FD_200533 | JGI IMG/M metagenome (GOLD analysis project Ga0302314, IMG submission 200533) | Peat permafrost microbial communities from Stordalen Mire near Abisko, Sweden - III_Palsa_N2_3 | ecosystem: Environmental > Terrestrial > Soil > Palsa > Peat permafrost | place: Sweden...
GGCGCCGCGTCGACGATCTTCTGGGCGCTGATGCTGGTCGTCACGCTCAAGTACGTGCTGCTGATCCTGCGCGCCGACAACCGCGGCGAGGGCGGCATCATGGCGCTCACCGCGCTGGCCACGCAGGCCGCCGGCGGCACCGCCAAGCGCCGCGCCTTCCTGCTGCTGCTGGGCCTGTTCGGCGCGGCGCTGTTCTACGGCGACAGCGTGATCACGCCGGCGATGTCGGTGGTGAGCGCGGTCGAAGGCCTGGAGGTCGTCCAGCCGGGCCTGAAGCGCTTCGTGCTGCCGATCGCCATCGGCGTGCTGATCGGGCTCTTCCTCATGCAGCGCAAGGGCACGGCCGTCGTCGGCAAGCTGTTCGGCCCGATCATCGTGCTATGGTTCGTCCTGCTGGCCGCCACCGGTGTCCAGCAGATCGCCGCCCACCCCGCCATCCTCGAGGCGTTCAACCCGCTGCGCGCGCTGCATTTCCTCGTCGAGCGCGGTCCGCTCGTGTTCGCGGCTGTCGGGGCGATCGTGCTGGCGCTGACGGGTGCCGAGGCGCTCTATGCCGACATGGGCCACTTCGGCAGCAAGCCGATCCAGCTCGCCTGGCTGGGCCTGGTGCTGCCCGCGTTGACGCTCAACTACCTCGGCCAGGCGGCGCTGCTGATCCGCGACCCGAAGGCGCTGGACAACCCGTTCTTCCACCTGTTCCCGCAGGACTGGCTGATCCCGGTCGTGGTCCTGGCGACGATGGCGACCGTGATCGCTTCGCAAGCTGTGATCTCGGGCGCGTTCTCGATGACTCGCCAGGCGATCCAGCTGGGCTTCCTGCCGCGCATGCAGGTCGTGTTCACGTCGGCCAAGGAGGCCGGCCAGATCTACCTGCCGCGCGTCAACTGGATCCTGCTGGTCGCCGTGATCCTGGCAGCCATCGGATTCGGCAGCTCCGCGGCGATGGCCTCGGCCTACGGCATCGCGGTGACGGTGACAATGCTGATCACGACCATGCTGACCTTCTTCGTCGTGCGCAACCTGTGGGGCCTGCCGCGCTGGCTGGCGTGGTCGGGCACCGGCGTGTTCTTCGCGTTCGACCTGCTGCTGGTCACGTCGTGCTCGATCAAGTTCGTGCAGGGCGGCTGGTTCCCGATCGTGATGGGCGTGTGCATCTTCACCGTGATGTCGACGTGGAAGCGCGGCCGCGAATTGCTGATCGACTCGATCCGCCAGGACGACCCCGAGCTGCTGCCGTTCATCCAGTCGCTGGCCGAGCACGTCGAGCAGCGCGCGCCGCGCACGGCCGTGTTCATGGTGGCCAACCCGGACACCGTGCCGCAGGCGCTGATGCACAACCTCAAGCACAACTGCGTGCTGCACGAGCAGAACGTGATCCTGTCGGTGGTGTTCCACGAACGCGCCTACGTCGAGGGCGAGGAGGCCGTCGTCGTCACGCCGCTGGCCGACGGCTTCTGGCGCGTGTGCATCAACTACGGCTTCATGAACCTGCCCGACATCCCCAAGGCGCTGCAGATCTGCGAGTCCCACGGCATCGACCTGGAGCCGATGCGCACCAGCTACTTCGTCAGCCGCGAGACGGTCGTGCCCACGCGCGGCGACGGCATGTGGCAATGGCGCGAACGCCTGTTCGCGGCGATGTCGCGCAACGCGGGCAGCGTGGTCGAGTTCTTCAAGATCCCCAACAACGCGGTGATCGAACTGGGCACGCGCGTGCAGATCTGAAGGCGGTCGCGCGATTCGAGACATGCTGCGCTCAACCCGGGATGGGCAAGGTCGATATATGAACCATGTCTCTCCCGAACAAGATCGCGGCCATGCGTCTGCGCCGCGCTTCGTTGTGCGCGCTGCTCGCGGGCAGCGCGACGGCAACGCTCGCCGACCCCGCCGACTACGTCTTCACGCCCTACACCGACATCGGCAAGTGGCAGCTCGCGTACGACCTGGGCACCGAGCACGACCGTGACGGCTCGCGCGAGACGCAGCAGGTGCTGAGCATCGGCGGTGCGCCCGTCGCGCGCTGGTACGCGTCGGTCTACGCGGCCTGGGCGGCGGAGGACGGCGGCCGCTTCGGGCCCGATGAGTGGTCGTGGACCAACCACCTGCAGCTGACGACGCCGGGCGCAGGCCCGGTCGACGTCGGCCTGCTGTGCGAGCTGTCGCGCCCGCATGATCGCGAGGAAGGCCGCCTGGGCGTCAGTTGCGGCCCGACGCTGCAGATGGACACCGACGACCTGCAGCTCAACTTCAATCCGCTGCTGGACAAGCAGATCGGCGCCGGGGAGCCCGAGAAGCTCGCGCTCGGCTACCAGTGGCAGGTCAAGGGCATGGTCGCGCACGGCATCGAGCTCGGCGCGCAGGGCTTCGGCTCGGTGGGGACGTGGAACCACTGGTCGCCCGCGTCGCAGCAGCAGCACACCGCCGGTCCGGCGATCTTCCTCAAGACCAACGCGTTCGGCGGCCCGATCCGCGTCGATGCGGCGTGGCTGTCCGGCATCGGCGACGGCTCGCCCCGCAACACGATTCGACTACGACTGGAACACGAGTTCTGACTTGCATCGCGCGGTGTCCATCGCGCGGTGTCAGGTCTTGCACTGCAACGCAATCGTTGGTGTCAGGTCTTGCAATGCAACGTTGCAGTGCAAGACCTGACACCGTTGCACTGCAAGACCTGACACCGAACGTGTAGCGCTAGTGCAGCAGGTGGACGCCGTCGGTGTCGCCGGCGGTGCGGCGCATGCCCCAGCTCGTCGACCAGGCCGAGAACTCGCCGACCGGCATCGGTCGGCCCATGTGATAGCCCTGAGCCTGGTCGCATTTGAGATCGCGCAGCAGGTTCCAGGCCTCGGCGGTCTCGACGCCTTCGGCCACGACCACGATGCCCAGGTTGTGCGCGAGATCGATCGTCGAGCGCACGATCATCTCGTCGTCGCGGTCGCTCTGCATGTTGCGCACGAAGGACTGGTCGATCTTCAGCTCGTCCACCGGCAGCCGCTTCAGGTAGGCGAGCGACGAGTAGCCGGTGCCGAAGTCGTCGATCGACAGCTTGAAGCCCATCGCGCTCAGCGCGTCCAGCGTGGCGAGCGCGCGTTGCGGGTCGTCCATGATCGCGCTCTCGGTGATCTCGAGGCAGAACGCCGCAGCCGGCACGCCATGGCGCGCCAGCAGCGCGCCGAACTTCTGCGGCAGGTCCATGTCCAGCAGGTCGCGCGTCGACAGGTTGACCGACAGCCGCAACTGCAGCCCTTCGTCGGCCAGCGACAGCCAATGGCGCGCTGCTTCCTCGAAGACCCACATCGTCAGGTGACGGATGAAGCCGGTCTGCTCGGCGAACGGGATGAACTGCACCGGCGGCACGAGGCCGCGCGTCGGATGCTGCCAACGCACCAGCGCCTCGGCACCGACGACGCGGCTGTCCTCCAGCGCCAGCTTGGGCTGCAGGTACAGGCGCAGCTCGTGGCGCTCGACGGCCTGGCGCAGCTCGGAGATCAGCGTCAGCGTCTGCGCGCTGGTCGCGTCGATCGCCGGGTCGTACGTGACCGGCCCGTTGTTGCGGCGCTTGGCCGCGTACATGGCCATCTCGGCGCGCACCAGCAGCGCGTCGTCGTCCTCGGCGTGCTGCGGCCAGCAGGCGATGCCGATGCCCGCGCCCATGTCGACGCGGTGCTCGCCGATCACCAGCGCCTGCTCCAGCGCCTGCTCGATGCGCAGCGCGACGGCCTGCGCCTGCTGCGCGTCGGCGTGGCGCAGCAGGATGCCGAACTCGTCGCCGCTCAAGCGCGCCACGACATCGCCCTCGCGCGCCAGCGCGCGCCCGAGGCGCTCGGCGATGCCCACCAGCACCTGGTCGCCGACGCTGTAGCCCAGCACGTCGTTGACGTGCTTGAAGCGGTTCAGGTCCAGCATGATGACGGCGACCGAGCCCTCGGTGCCATCGGCCAGCTTCGCATCGGTCGCATCGCGCATCGCGACGCCGACGGCCTCGCGGAAACGCGCGCGATTGGGCAGGCCGGTGAGGCTGTCCCAGTAGGCCAGGCGCAGCACCTGGGCCTGGTTCTCGGCGATGTTGGTGCGCATGCGCTCGAACGATTGCGACAGCGCGCCGATCTCGTCCTCGCGCGTGAGCCCGCGCATGGGCGTCGCATAGTCGCCCGCGCCCAGCCGCTCGGCGGCGTCGGCCAGGCCGCGCAGCGGCGTGGTCACGCGGCGCGCGGTGAGCACGCAGCCGACCGCGAAGACACCGATGGCAGCCAGCGCGATGAGGACCAGCGTCCACTGCAGGTCGGACGGCAGCCGCACGGCGTCGCCCACCGACAGCGAGATCAGCGCGAGCACGCCGGCGGACAGGCTGCGGTCGGCGCCGAGCGGCACCGCGTGCACGCCCAGCTCGTCGCCCTGCGCGGGCACCGACACCATGGTCGTGCCGGCCGCGCCGACGCCCCACGCGTTCTCGGCGAGGTCGTTGGCGCTTGATCTGTCGAGCGCGGTCATGCTGACGGCCCAGGGCTCGCGTCCGGTGGCGCGCGACAACAGCGTCAGGTCGAGCCCGGACAGCCGCTTCATGTCGCTCTTGAGCGTGTCGTCCAGCGGGAAGGCGATCAGGATCCAGCCGATCAGGCGCGGCGCCTTCAACGGCACCAGCACGGCCTGGTAGGGCTGGCCGCCGACCAGCGCGATCTCGCTGGCCGAGCCGCTGGTCGGGTTCTGCGACTTCAGGTGCGCGATGACGGGCGCGATGTCGGGCGCGTTGCCGGCCGAGGCGCGGTGCAGCACCGTGCCGTCCAGGCCCAGGTAGCCGACCTCCGTCGCGCCGACGCGCCGGCGCAGGTTGTCGAGCGCGGAGACGGTGGTGTTCTCGTCGCCCTCGAACAGCGTGGTGCGGAAGCCGAAGTCGGCGGCGGTCACCGCGGCGATGTCGGACACCGCATGCACCCGCCGATCGAGCAGCGTCTGCAGCAACTGCTCGCCTTCGACCAGGCGCGCCGGCAGCTCGCTGTGCGCGTGGCGCGACAGGCTGATGCGCAGCGAGGCGAAGCTGACGAGCTGCACCGCCAGCAGCAGCGCCAGGAACAGCCCGATGATGCGGGCGCCGAGGGATTTCCGCCAAGGGCGGTCCAGCGAGATCACTTCGCCATTCCGCCCGGGCCGAGCTTGACGCGTTGCTCGACGTCGCCCGCGGCCACGGTCAGCGGCAGCAGCTGCGGCGGCGTGGTCTCGGCCAGCGAGGCGTGCCACACGTGCATCTGGTAGTTGCCCGGCGGCACGTCGGCGACCTGCGCGTGGCCCGTCGCGGCGCTGCGGGCCCACAGCGGCGTGTCGGTGACGACCACCCACGCGATCATGCTGTCGTGGATGTTGCAGCCGAGCACGGCGACGCCGGGCTTGTCGAACACGATGGGCGTGTGCGGGACGCCCGCGTAGAGCTTGATCTGGAAGGTCTTGGCCGGCGAGTACGAGTAGACGTGGTGCTTGACCGTGTCCTGGTTCGGAAACAGCACCGGCGTGCCCACCGTCACCACGGTCACGGGCGGGTTGAACTGCAGGTCCTTCTGCGCGATCTGCGCGCCGGCCATCGGCTTGACCGGCAAGGGCGCGCCGACCGGCTCCAGCATCACGACGGCATCGGTCAGCGCATGGCCCGCGGCGTCGGTGAAGACGACGTTGACGTTGGCGGCCTGCGCCGCGGCGGCGTCGAGCAGCAAGGCGGCGAGGAATGCGAGACGGACCAGCATGAGCGGCGGGATTCCAGGGTTGCGCGCGCGCCTGCCGCGTCCGGGAGACGCCAGGCGGTTCGTGCTTTCGAGGGTATCGGCACGAACCGGCCGGTCCTGAAGCGGGTGGCTACGCGTGGGCGCCGGCCGCGAATTCCGTCACGGCGCGGGCCCTGCCGGGCTGCGCCAGCGTCACGCCATCACGCCAGTTCGAGCGCTGAAATGCGACGCCGGCCGGCGTTCTTGGACGCGTAGAGCGCCTGGTCCGCGCGGCGGAACACGAGGTCCAGATCCATGCGCGGATCGGCCCTGAACGTGACGATGCCGGCCGAGAAGCCCACGCGTGTGAGCTCCTTGTCGCCGCTCGCGAACACGCGCGCGCCGAGGCGCTCCTGCAGCTCCTCGACGCGCTCGTGCGCGGCGATGTCGTCGGTGTCGGCCATCACGACGCAGAATTCCTCGCCGCCGTAGCGGCAGCTGAGGTCGTGCGCGCGGAAGCCGTCGCGCACCAGGTCGGCGAAGCCCTCGAGCACGAGGTCGCCCATTTGGTGGCCGTAGACGTCGTTGACCTTCTTGAAGTGGTCGAGGTCGATCAGGATCACGACGATGCGGTCGCCGCGGCGCGAGGCCATCGATACCAGTCCCGGCAGCGCCTCGCCGAGATAGCGGCGGTTGTAGAGCCCGGTCAGCGCGTCGCGGTTGGCGAGCTCGCGCAGCGATTCCTGCAGCCGCTCGACCTCGCGCAGCCGCTGCTCCAGCAACAGGTTCTTCTGCACGATGGCGGCCTCGGCCGTCTCGGCGATCGCGCGCTCGCGGCGCGCGTGCTCGATCTCCATGCGCGCCAGGTGCGTCTGGTGGTCGACGTGCAGGTCGATGTGGCGCACCTCGGCCGACTTCTGCGCGAGGTCGTTGCGCATCGTGACGACCTGGCACTGCAGCTCGTAGGCGCGCTGGTAGTTGCCGACCTGCGCCTGCAGCCGTGCCGTCAGGTCGAGGCAGGCCTGCACGCCCAGCTTGTGCGTGTTGCGCGGGATCAGCCGGCAGCCCGCCTCGCCGACCTGCGCCGCCGTCGGGATGTCGCCGCGCTCGGACAGCAGCAGCGCACGCACGTAGGCCACGTGCACCAGCACGGCGGGCTCGGAGCCGGCGTCCGCGTGGGCCGCGGCGTCCTCCAGCAGCGCCGCGGCGCCGGCCTGGTCGCCCAGCTTCAGCCGCGCCTCGGCCGCGACGAGCAGCACGCCGGCGAGGAACAGCGTCGAGCCGGGTTCGGCGCGCGCATCGAGCGCCGCCTGCAGCACGGCGTCGGCGCGCCGCACCTCGCCCTTGGCCATCAGGCACTGCGCCCAGGCGCGTGCCGCGCCCAGCTTGCGCGGCGTCAGCGGCAGCGGCTGGTACAGGCGCCAGGCCTCCTGCAGGTAGGTGGACGCGAGGTCGACGTTGCCCACCAGCAGGTGGCTGTGGCCGATGTTCATCTGCACGTTGGCGATCAGCCCCGGCGGCGCGTCGGGGCTCGCGATCAGCCGGTTGAGCGCGCGGTACGTGCGCTCGGGCTCCTGCGCCCAGCCGAGCATGTAGCCGCGGAAATGGCCGGCCATCAGCTCCATCCAGCTCAGCTCGATCGGATCGAGATGGGCCTCCGCTTCCTCGCGGATCGCCTCGACGTCGCCCATGCCGTCGTCGGGATTCGTGCGCAGCGTCGCGAGGAACACTTCCAGCAGGTCGACGAGCAGCGACTCCACGCGCCAGCCGTGCGCCCGCGCCTCGGCGGTCGCCGCGAGCATCGCGGAACCGAGCGCCTCGCGGTCGCCGAAGCGCGCCTGGTGATGCATCTTGACGATGCGCAACCGCAGCTGCGTGCGCTCGAGGCCGCCCGCGCTGGCGCGCGCCCAGGCCTCGTCCCAGAGGCGCATCGCGCGATCCGGTTCGTCAGGCAGCAGGCGCAGCGTGGTGAGCGCCAGGCGGTCGACTTCGGCGGCGGACATTCAATGATCTTTGGCGCGGCTCAGGAACAGCACCGGCACGATCACCGGCGCGAGCGGCGCCCAGTAGATCAGCTGCACGCCGTCCGCGGCGACGCGGATCGGGGTGGCCGCGTCGTCGACGGCGGTGTCGGCTGCGTCGGCCTCGGTCGTGATCTCGATCGTGTAGGCCTTGTTCAGCCTGTCCTGCGGGCCGCGCAGGCTGTACGTCCAGCCGGTGTAGCGCTGGCCCTTGAGGATGCCGCCGGCGGCGAACACGCCGTCGGGGCCGGGCACCAGGCCGACCGCGCGCGCCTGTTCCTTCGCGGCGGGCGAGGCGTCGGGCGCCAGCGTCAGCAGCCAGTCGCCGGTGACGACGCCGCGCTGGTCGATGTGGAAGGTGGTGAACGTGGCCGTCAGCTGCGGATGCACCGGCGAACGCAGCGCGTTCACGAGCACCACGGGCGCGGTGAAGATGTAGTGGTGGTTGCTGCCGATCGCGGCGATGCGCTTGTCGTCGGCCGACACCAGCACCGACGAGATGCTCTCCGTGTAGTGCTGCTCCTGCGGGGCGGCGGGTGCGCGGGCGGTCGTCGCGCAGCCGGCGAGCACGAAGGCCACGCCGGTCATCGTCGCGAGGGCAAGACGTCGAACTGCAATCACCTGGATCACTCCCTGACCGGCGGAAAGCCGGGAGGCGCAATTATCGGCGCATGGACGAGCTGTCTCTAGGGGATACGACTCAGGGAACGAACCTATAGCCGACACCGAGTTCGGTGATCAGGTGCTGTGGCTGCGACGGGTCGGCCTCCAGCTTCGCGCGCAGGTGGCCCATGTAGATGCGCACGTAGTGCGTGTCCTCGGAATGGGACGGCCCCCACACGGCCCGAAGGAGTTGCGGGTGAGTGAGCACTCGGTTCGGGTGCGACGCCAGGTGCGTCAGCAGGCGGTATTCGATGGGCGTCAGGTGCAGCGCGGCGCCGGCGCGTTCCACGGTGCGATGCACCAGGTCGATGCGCACGTCGCCGAACTCCAGCACGCTGGCGGCGTCGGCGCTCGCGCGCGGGTGCCGGCGAAGCTGCGCGCGCACGCGGGCCAGCAGCTCGCCGGTGCCGAAGGGCTTGACGAGGTAGTCGTCGGCGCCGGCATCGAGCGCGGCGATCTTGTCGGCCTCCATCGTGCGCGCCGACAGCACGATGATCGGGATCTCCGACCACGTGCGCAGGCCGCGGATGAAGTCGATGCCGTCGCCGTCCGGCAGCCCGAGATCCAGCACCACCAGGTCGGGCCGCCGCGTGCCGGCCTCGATCAGCCCGCGCTGCACGCCCTCGGCCTCGGACACGTCCAGCGACTCCGCCTGCAGCGACAGGCGGATGAAGCGGCGGATCTCGGCCTCGTCCTCGACGACCAGCACCTTGCCTGGGGCTTCTGACGCGCTCATTCGATGGCTTCCATGCCGGCATTGTCGGTGTCGTCGACCGGCTCGTCGATGCGCGGGGGTTCTGCGCGCGGCAAGGTGAACACGAAGCGCGCGCCGCCTTCGGGAAGCGTCTCGCCACGGATGCCGCCGCCGTGCGCGACGACGATGGCACGGCAGATCGCCAGCCCGAGCCCCACGCCCGGCGTCGCGCTCTCCTTGCGGCCGCGCTCGAACTTCTCGAAGATCAGCGCCTCGCGGCCCGGCGGCAGGCCGGGGCCTTCGTCGGCGACCCACACCTCCACCGAATCGCGGGTCGCGGCCGCGCCGACGCTGATCGCGCTACCGGCGTGCGTGTACTTGGCGGCGTTCTCCAGCAGGTTGGCCAGCACGCGCTCGATCAGCACGGCGTCGAAGCGCAGCAGCGGCAGGTCGGGCGGCAGCGCCACCTTGATCGGATGGCGGCCCGCGAACAGCGCGCCGAGGCTGCGCAGCGCGCTGCCGACGACCTCCTCCAGCGGCTGCCACTGCAGGTTCAGCGCGATGCGGCCGGACTCCAGGCGCGCCATGTCCAGCAGGTTGTTGACCAGCGCGTTCATGCGCACGGCGGCCTCGCGCAGCGCCTGCGCGATCTCGGCATGCGCGGGCGCCAGCGGCGGCGCCGTGAGCTGCAGCGAATCGGCCATGCCGGCGAGCGCGGCCAGCGGCGTACGCAGGTCGTGCGAGATCGCGCCCAGCAGCGCATTGCGAAGCCGCTCCGACTCCATCTGCACCGTCGTCTTCTGCGCGACGTCGACGTAGTGGATGCGCTCCAGGGCGATCGCCAGCAGCGACGCGAAAGTGTCGAGCAGGCGGCGCTGCTCGGGCACCTTCAGGCGCTGCGGATTGCGCAAGGCCAGCGCGACGACGCCGCGCACGCGCACCGGCGCCTTCAGTGGCACGTGGAGCATCGCGCTCGCGGGCTGCGTGCCGGTGCCCTGCCCCGCGGCCTCGGCGTGCGCGAGCGCCCAGTTGGCGAGGCCGGCGTCGACGCCCGCCGCTGCCGGCACCACGAGGCGGTCGTCGTCATCCAGCAGCATGAACACCGCACGCGCCTCGAACTCGGCCTGCAGCATGCGCGTGCCGATCTCGACGATCTGCTCGGGCATCAGCGCGGCGGCCAGATCGCGCGACAGCTCGTACAGCGCCCGCACGCGATCCTCGCGTCGCGTGGCCACGCGCGCCTGGTACGTGAGGCCGGCCGTCAACTGGCCGATCACCAGCGCGACGATCAGCATCACGACGAAGGTGACGAGGTACTGCACGTCGCTGACCGCGAACGTGAAGCGCGGCGCGACGTCGAAGAAGTCGAACGCCGCGACGCTGACGAAGGCCGCCAGCACCGCCGGCCCGCGCCCGTAGCGCAGCGCCGAGAACACCACCGCGAGCAGCAGCAGCATCACGATGTTGGACGGCTCCAGCACGTGCAGCAGCGGCGCGGTGACGAGGATGACGGCCCCACACACCGCCACGCTCTTCGCGTAGAGCCACCAGTCGCGCGGACGGGCCGGGTCGTCGCCCGCGAGCAGGTCGTCGGAGTCGGGGCGGTGGTCGGTCATGGACGCGACTGTATCGGGGCGCCGCGCCGGTTCGTTCACGGACTCTCGGTGTCGCTGATCGAGCAGCGTGCGGAACTGCCGCACAGGTTCAACGGCCGCAGCGGCTTGCCGCCGTGCTCGTCGAAGCCGGCGGGGAGCATCCGGTTCCCGGCGGCGTCTTCTCGATTCATGCGGGAGCCCCTTGAAGGTTGGGCAGCGCAGCTCAACATGACGACCGAGTCATGCAGGACAACGCAGCAACCGTCAGCTGGACAGACGATCGCCGCCGGCCGATGTCCTGTCGGAGTCCCGGGGCGCCCTTTGCCGTCACAAGCTGAAAATATTTTCGTAGCGAACGATACGCAACAACAATCAATGTAAGCGTTCACTACTGTTAATGGGCTTGAATCAGCGGCAATCCGGCGATCCACGTACTCTACAGAGGGGATCAGCACTCGCTTGCCGAGAGTGCTAATATCCGTGGAACCGAACGATCGAATCCCGATCAGACTGAGCACATGACCACCACCCAAGCCAACGCACTGTCCGTCCGTGACCCGTGGAGTCTGGTTCCCCCGCTGGGCAACCTTGACGCCTACATCTCGTCCATCAACCGTCTGCCCCTGCTCACGCAGGAGGAAGAGACGCGTCTGGCGACCCAGCTGCGCGACCATGACGACCTGAAGGCCGCCAGCGCGCTCGTGATGTCGCACCTGCGTCTCGTCGTTTCCGTCTCCCGCAATTACCTGGGCTACGGCCTGCCGCACGGCGACCTGATCCAGGAAGGCAACATCGGCCTGATGAAGGCCGTCAAGCGCTTCGACCCGACCCAGGGCGTGCGTCTCGTCAGCTACGCGATGCACTGGATCAAGGCCGAGATCCACGAGTACATCCTGAAGAACTGGCGCATGGTCAAGGTCGCGACGACCAAGTCCCAGCGCAAGCTGTTCTTCAACCTGCGCTCGATGAAGTCCAAGCTGAAGGAAGAAGCCGCCGACGCCGACGTCCATCGCAACACGCTGACCCGCGACCAGGTCGAGCGCGTCGCGCGCGACCTCAACGTGAAGCCGGAAGAAGTCCTCGAGATGGAGACGCGCATGTCCGGCGGCGACGTCGCGATGGAATCGCAGAACGACGACGGCGAGGAGGCCTACGCGCCGATCGCCTACCTCGCCGACGACCGCGACGAGCCCACCCGCGTCATCGAGAACGCCGCGCACGATCGCCTGGCCGGTGCCGGCATCGGCGAGGCGCTGGAAACGCTGGATCCGCGCAGCCGCCGCATCGTCGAGGAGCGCTACCTGAAGGTCAACGACGACTCCTCCGGCGGCATGACGCTGCACGAGCTGGCGGCCGAGTACGGCGTCAGCGCCGAGCGCATCCGCCAGATCGAGGTCGCCGCGCTGAAGAAGATGCGCAAGACGCTGGAGCCGCAACGCGTCTGATCGCGCTGCCTCCCCAAGGAACGGACGCTTCGGCGTCCGTTTTTTTTGCCGTCGCTGTCCGTCCCGCGCGGCCTCGCGCATCTATGCTGAGGTGCAGCGCGGTGCTGCGCCATGAGCGCCGAGACGGCGCAGGAGATCGTCATGGAATTCGTCCTCACCTTCCATCAACCCGCCGAAGTCTTCGAGGTCAACGATGACCCGGTGCGCGGCGTCGCCCCGATGCAGGCCTGGAAGCTCTACATGGAGGCCATGGGCGCGGCCGGCGTGCTGCGCGACGCGAGGCGGCTGGAGCAGTTCGGCGGCACCGCCGTCAGCGTGCGCAACGGCAAGCGCCAGGTGCAGGACGGCCCGTTCGCCGACACCAAGGACCTGCTGGGCGGCTACGCCTTGATCGATGTCGACTCGCTGGACGAGGCGCTCAAGTGGGCGGAGCGCTGCCCCGGTTCGGCCGTGGGCACGACCTTCGCCTGGCCCGTGCGCCCCATGCCCGCGCCGGCGAAGTGAACGACGGCGCGGCGGCGGCCGAGACGGCCGCGCGGCGCAGCTACGGCCGGCTGCTCGCGTGGCTGGCCTGGCAATGGCGCGACGTCGCGGCCGCGGAAGACGCGCTGGCCGAGGCCTTCGCCACCGCGCTCGAACGCTGGCCTCTCGACGGCGTGCCGCAGTCGCCCGACGCGTGGCTGCTGACCGCCGCGCGCCGCCAGTTGCTGGTTGCCGCGCGCCGCCAGCGGCTGGCCGATGATCCGACGCTGACCGTGCTGTGGCCCGACGAGCACGAGCCGGTGCCCGACGCGCCCGCGCTGCCCGACACGCGGCTGCGCCTGCTCTTCGTCTGCGCCCATCCGGCGATCGCCGCCGACATCCACAGCGCGCTGATGCTGCAGACCGTCCTCGGCCTGGACGCCGCGCGCATCGCGAGCGCCTTCCTCGTCAAGCCGGAGACGATGACCAAGCGCCTCGTGCGCGCCAAGTCCAAGATCCGCGCCGCCGGCCTGCGCTTCGAGGAGCCCGAGCCGCCCGAATGGCCGCAGCGCCTCGCCTCGGTGCTGGAGGCGATCTACGGCGCCTACACGCTGCACTGGGGCCAGGTCGACGACGCCGCGTCGGGCGAACTCGCCGCCGAGGCGATGTTCCTCGCCGAACTGGTGGCGGTACATCTGCCCGACGAGCCCGAGGCGCTGGGCCTCGTCGCGCTGCTGTGGCTGTGCGAGGCGCGGCGTCCGGCGCGCAGCGAGGTCTTCCAGCCCCTGCACGAACAGGACGCACGCCGCTGGGATCACGCGCTCATGGAACGCGCGAACGAGGCCCTGCTGCGCGCGGCGGCGCATCGCTCGGCCGGCCCGTACCAGCTCGAGGCCGCGATCCAGGCGGCACACGTCCAGGGGCGCGTCGACGGCCGCGTGCCGTGGGACGGCATCGTGCGGCTCTACGAACGCCTGCTGGAGATGGCGCCGACGGTCGGCGCGCGCATCGCCCACGCGGTCGCGGTCGCGCACTCGCGTGACGCGCGCGCGGGGCTGCGCTTGCTGGACGAGATCGAGTCCGAGCGTGTCGCGTCGCACCAGCCTTGGTGGGCGGCACGCGCGCACCTGCTCTCGATGGCGGGAATGCATGCCGACGCCGCCGCGGCGTACGGACGCGCGCTGGCGCTGACCGTCGAGCCGCGCCTGCGCGACTGGCTCGCCGCGCAGCGGCTGGCGGAGCTCGCCGCGACGCCGCGCCACGAGAGCTGAATCAGGTCTTCTGCGCGAGCAGGGCCTGGATGTCGGCGGTGAGCAGCGTCGGGTCGAGGCTCTGCGACGCGAACAGCCGGATGCGGCCCTGCGGGTCGAAGATGTAGGTGCCGGCCGTGTGGTCGATCGTGTAGCTGTCGGCCGTCTTGCCGGGCACCTTCTCGACCACCAGCTTGAAGTTCCTGATGATCGCCTGCGTCTGCGCCTCGTCGCCGCGCAGCGCGAGGAAGTCGGGGCGGAAGTTGGTGACGTAGTTCTTCAGCAGCGCGGGGGTGTCGCGCGACGGGTCGACCGTGATGAAGACGACCTGCACGCGTTTCGCGTCGGGGCCCAGCGTCTTCAGGATGCCGCTCAGTTCGGCCATCGTCGTCGGGCAGGCGTCGGGGCACTGCGTGTAGCCGAAGAAGACCAGCGTGACCTTGCCCGCGAAGTCGGCCAGCGTGCGCGGCTTGCCGTCGAAGTCGGGCAGATTGAAACCTTGCGCGTAGGTCGCGCCGGTCAGGTCGATCGCGTTGAAGTGGTGCGGCGGCGCGGCGCGTTCGCAGCCGGAGAGCACCAGCGCGCCCGAGCCGACAAAGGCAGCGGCCAGCGAGAGAAGAAAGCGGCGAGTGTTCATCAGCGGATGTAGTGGTCGATCAGCAGCGCCGCGAACAGCAGCGACAGGTACAGGATCGAGAAGCGGAACGTGCGGCGCGCGAGATCGTCGCTGTAGTGGCGCCAGAGCTTGAACGCGTACGCGCAGAACAGGAACCCCAGCACCACGGCGCACGCCAGGTAGAACCAGCCGCTGAGGCCGCTGACGAAGGGCAGCAGCGTGCCGGCGAACAGCACCAGCGTGTAGAGGAACACGTGCAGCTTGGTGAAGTCGGGGCCGTGCGTGACGGGCAGCATCGGCAGCCCGGCCTTGCGGTAGTCCTCGGTGCGGTACAGCGCCAGCGCCCAGAAGTGCGGCGGCGTCCACAGGAAGATGATCAGGCACAGCAGCCAGGCGTTGGCGTCGGCGCTGCCGGTCATCGCGGCCCAGCCCAGCACCGGCGGCATCGCGCCCGACGCGCCGCCGATGACGATGTTCTGCGGCGTCATCGGCTTGAGGATCAGCGTGTAGATCACCGCGTAGCCGATGAAGGTGGCCAGCGTCAGCCACAGCGTGATCGCGTTGACCCAGATCAGCAGCACGGCCGCGCCGGCCGCGCACAGCACGATCGAGAAGACGAGGGCCTGCGTGTTCGTCAGCTCGCCCTTGGCGGTCGGGCGCCATGCCGTGCGGGTCATGCGCCTGTCGATCTGCTGTTCGACGAGGCAGTTGAACGCGGCGGCCGCGGCGGCCACCAGCCAGATGCCCGCGGTGGCGGCCAGCGTCGGCACCAGCGGCGGCCAGCCCGGCACGGCCAGGAACATGCCGATCACGGCGCAAAACACGATCAGCTGCACGACGCGCGGCTTGGTCAGCGCGTAGTACTGGCGCCAGCGCGAGGGCTGGGCCGACGCGGGCGAAGGAACGGGGACAGCGGAGCTCATGACGAGAGGACTCGGGTTCTTCGTGAATTCATCGAGGCGGCGATTTCGAAGCCGATGCAGATCACCAGCGCCGCGGCCCCGGCAGTGTGCGCCAGCGCGGCCGCCAGCGGCCAGCCGAGCACGACGTTCGACAGCCCGGTGGCCAATTGGATCACCACCAGGCCGCCGATGATGACAGCTCGCCGCCGCGCCGCCGGGCCGCGTTGCCAAAGCCGTGCGACGAGCCAGCCCATCGCGGCCACGAACGCGAGCGCGCACAGCCGGTGCGTCCACTGGATCGCCACCAGCGCGGTCATCGCGATCGGCGCGCCGTCGGCCCGTCGGCCCAGCTCGCGCGCGAACGTGAAGCCTTCCGACCAGTTCATCGCCGGCCACCACTGGCCGTTGCATTGCGGAAAGCCGGTGCAGGCGAGCACGGCGTAGTTGGTGCTGACCCAGCCGCCGAGCGCGATCTGCAGCAGCAGCGCCAGCGCGGCCAGCGCCAGCGCCCAGCGGTCGCGCGCGCCGCGCGGCGCGTCCGCGCGCGGGGGGGCCTGCAGCGACAGCAGCGCCAGCAGTCCCATGCCGCCCAGCAGGTGGCCGGTGACGATGGCCGGATAGAGCTTCCACGTGACCGTCAACGCGCCGAACACGCCCTGCGCGATCACCCAGGCCAGCGCCACGCCGGCGAGCGCCCGCGCACGCGCGTCGCGCGCGAGCGCGGCCGCGACGAGCATCAGGATGATCAGCGTGCCGAGCGCCATCGCGAAGTAGCGGTGGATCATCTCGATCCACGCCTTCTTCTCGGTGACCGGCCCTTGCGGGGCGAGCGCCTGGGCGTCCGCGATGTGCCGGGCCGCGGCCACGGGACTCGCCGTCGCATAGCAACCGGGCCAGTCGGGACAGCCCAGCCCCGAGTCGCTGAGCCGCGTGTAAGCGCCGAACACGACGAGGTCGAAGCACAGGAACAGGGTCAACCCCGCGAGCGCGGCCACGCGTTGCGTACGCGATTTGTGGCGCAGCCCGCCGCGCCACCACGCGATCATCAGCACCACCGACACGATGGCCAGCGCGATCAGCGCGAGGCCGGCCAGCGAGGTCCAGTCGTACGTCGCAGAATTCACTGCGCGTCCTTGGGCCGGTTCCACCAGGCCGATGCGCGCAGCAGCTTGTCGACGTCCTTCTTCAGCTTGACCGGATCGGGATTGGCCGGCGTGCGCATCATCCAGTTGCCGAGCGGGTCGACGATGTAGATGTGCTCCTCCAGCTGATGCCGCGGCTCCGGCTCGAGCCAGCGAGCCAGGGCCGCGCGCTCGACGCGGTAGGTCATGACCGTCGGCTTCGCGGCCATCGCGTCGGCCAGCGCCGGTGCGACGGGCTCGGGGCTGTCGACGAGCCAGACCTTCTGGATGCGGTCGCGTTCGGCGCCCATCATCTCGCGCAGCTGGCGCTGCATGAACAGGTTGCTCTCGCACAGCTTGCCGCAGCTCGCGGGCGCCACCACGATCATCAGCCACTGGCCCTTCAGCGTGGTGAGCGGCACCGAGTGCCCGTTCAGGTCCTGCGCGGGCACGGCGTCGAGCGACGGCAGCGGACGCTGCGGCTCGATCAGCGTCGCGTAGTTGGTGCGACCCTGCGGGCGGATCACGTAGTAGGTGAAGTACGAGGCGATCACCGGCAGCGCGCAAGCGAACAGGATGACCAGCATCGTGATGCGGCCGCGCCGGCTCTGCGTGGCCGAATAGTCGCGCATCGGCGCAGGCGTGCCGTGCAGCGTGAAGGTCAGGGATTCCGGGCCGGTGGCCTTGGGGTCGTCGGACGGAGTCGGTTTCATCGGGGCGAGGTGTCGTCGACGCGGGCGTCGAGCGGGGATTCGGAATCGGCTTCGGCCAGTCGGCGCGGACGGACGAACTGCAGCCACACGTACAGGCCGAGGAACGCGATGCTCATCGCGAACCACTGCACGGCATAGCCATAGTTGGTGGCGACGCTGACGCCGCCGGTGGGCGGCGGCCAGTCGCGGCGCAGGCCGTCGTAGGCATTGTCGGCGGTGGTGTCCTCGACGATCGTCTCCGGACGCAAGGCCAGCCCGGACTCCGTCGTGAGCGCCGCCAGCTCGATATTTTGCCGGACCGGGCCGCCGGCGCCGTGGCCGATGTCGATCCAGTGCGAGGGCCACGGCGCGACGTGGCCGTGGAGCCTGACCGTTCCGGTGGGCATGGGCACCGCCGGCGCCTTCATCGGATCGGCGTCGTCGCGCGCGATCCAGCCGCGCTGCACGACGACCGCGCCGCCGCCGGGCAGGCGCAGCGGCGTCATCACGTAGAAGCCCGAGCGCTCGTCCATCGTGCGGTTCATCAGGTACACGGTGTGCGCCGCGTCCCACTCGCCCGTCACGTCGATATGGCGCTGCCACTGCGTCTCGGCCGTCGCCGGGTCGCGCGCGAGTTCGCCGGCGGCGAGCGCGGGCATGACGCCGCGCTCGGCGATCATCGCCTCGTTGGCGAGCTTGGTGCGGGCGCGCGACAGCTGCCAAACGCCGAAGCGCGCGGTCAGCAAGGCGCAGCCCAGCGCGACCACAAACCAGACGATGCGGGAACGCGTCGACCCCGCGCCGCGATGTGCTGCGTTGTCGGGAGGGGAGGAACCCGCGGACGCTGCCGTGGGGTCGGTGGAATAATCGTTCTTCATGAAAATCGTGATCGTCGCTTTCCTGGTGCTCGTGCTGGCCGCACTCGGCAGCGCCGGCTTCTTCATGCTGCGCCGCGGCCCGGATGACGGCCGTGCGGACAAGCGCATGGCCCGCACGCTGGCGATACGCGTCGGATTGTCGGTCACGCTGTTCCTGCTGATCCTCCTGGCCTGGAGTCTCGGCTGGATCCACCCGTCGGGCATCCCGGTCGGAACCTGATCTTCGATGCGGCAACGGCCGCGCAGTTCCCGCTTCAAACGACAACGCCGCCCGAACTTTCGAGGCGGCGTTGCTTTTTCAAGGCAGCGAGCGCGAGGCTCGCCGCACCATCACAACCAGTAGACGACGACGTAGAGGCCCAGCCATACGACGTCGACGAAGTGCCAGTACCAGGCCGCGCCCTCGAAGCCGAAGTGGCGCTGCGGCGTGAAGTGGCCCTTCTGGATGCGCAGCGTGATGAAGAACAGCATCAGCATGCCGACGAACACGTGGAAGCCGTGGAAGCCCGTGAGCATGAAGAAGGTCGAGCCGTAGATGCCCGACGACAGCTTCAGGTTCATCTCGGTGTAGGCCTCGTGGTATTCGAAGGCCTGGCAGCACAGGAAGCTCAGGCCCAGCGCCACGGTGATCCACATCCACAGGATCGCCTTGGAACGGTGGTTGGCGATCAGCGCGTGGTGGGCGATCGTCAGCGTGACGCCGGAGGTCAGCAGGATGGCGGTGTTGAACGTCGGGATCGGCCACGGGCCCATCGTGCGGAACGGGGCGATGGTGTCGGCCGGCGAGCCGGTGATGCCGGCCTGCGCGCTGGGCCAGATCGCGTGGAAGTCGGGCCACAGCAGCTGGTGGTCGAGGTTGCCCAGCATCGGCAGCGCGATCGAGCGGGCCCAGAACAGCGCGCCGAAGAACGACGCGAAGAACATCACTTCCGAGAAGATGAACCAGCTCATGCTCCAGCGGAACGACACGTCGACGAGCTCCGAGTACTGCCCGCCCTCGCTCTCGCCGATGGCGGTGGTGAACCACTGTGCAAGCGTGGCCAGCCACACCACGACGCCGGTGAGCACGCACCACGAGCCCCATTCGTGTCCGTTGACCCACTGGCTGCCGCCCGCGATCATCAGGAACAGGCCGATCGCCACGCACACCGGATAGCGGGACGGCGACGGGATGAAGTAGTGCGGGGTGGTTCCGTGGGGAGTCGCGGCGGCAGACATGGGTACTTTTCTCCAGACTCAATGACTCGTTGCGGCGCCGATGACGAAATGCACCAGCACCACCAGGAAGACGACGAAGACCGCGGCGCCGAGGACGGCGGCGATCACCACATGGATCGGGTTCAGGTTCTTCACGTCCTGCTCGTGATCGGCAGACTTTCGGATGCCGAAGAACGACCACGCCACTGCCCGCAACGTCTGGCCGAAACGCGCCTTGCGGGCGGTCGGCGACGGCTCGTCGCGCGGGTCGGTGGGCGTGGTCATCGAAAGCTCAGACATGCGGCTTGTTCGTGTCGATCTGCCCGACCGGCGCCGGCGGCGTCGTGCCGCCGACCTCGAAGAACGTGTACGACAGCGTGATCGTCTTGACGTCCTTGGGCAGCTTGTCGTCGACGTAGAAGATCACCGGCCAACGCTTCGATTCGCCCGCCTTCAACGTCTGCTGGCTGAAGCAGAAGCACTCGACCTTCGTGAAGTGATTCTGCGCGACGCCCGGCGCATAGCTCGGAATCGCCTGCGCCGTCATCGTGCGCGACTGCGTGTTCTTGAACTCGTACATCACCGTGGTCATCTGGCCCGGATGCACGCTGACGGCGTTCTGTTCGGGATGGAACTCCCACGGCCCGCGCGCGTTGGCGTCGAACTCCACGGTGATGTTGCGCGTCAGGTCGACCTGCGAGTTGATCGGGGCGTTCTTGTCGCCGGGCGCCGCGCCGACATCGGTGCGGGCGAGGACGTTGATGCTCAGTGCCTCGCAGATCGACTTGTACATCGGCACCATCGCATAGCCGAAGCCGCTCATGATGACGACGACCAGCGTCAGCTTGAACAGCATGTCGCGGTTCAGGCGCCTGATCTTGCGCTCGCGCGGGCTGGCCGCGTCGTTGTCGGGTTGGTCGCTCATAGGCCGTACAGCATCGCTCTGGCGAAGAATCCGAGGCCGAACACCAACGCCACGGTGAAGAGTGCGATACCGAGCCGCAGGTTCTTGCGGCGTTGCTCAGGGGTCTGTGCCATGGGAACCTGCGCGGCGGGCTTCAACCGATGACCTTGGTGGCCGTGCGATCGAGCTTGGGCGGCGTCTCGTACGTGTGCCACGGCGCCGGCGACGGCACCTCCCACTCGAGGCCTTCGGCACCCTCCCATGGACGCTGCGGCGCCGGCTCGCCCTTGCCGCGCATGGCCGGAACCACGACGAACAGCAGGAAGTAGACCTGCGTCAGGCCGAAGCCCAGCGCGCCGATCGAGGCCACGGCGTTGAAGTCGGCGAACTGCATCGGGTAGTCGGCCACGCGGCGCGGCATGCCGGCCAGGCCCAGGAAGTGCATCGGGAAGAACGTGATGTTGAAGAAGATCAGCGACGACCAGAAGTGGAACTTGCCGCGCGTCTCGCTGTACATCACGCCCGTCCACTTCGGCGCCCAGTAGTAGTAGCCGGAGAACATGCCGAACAGCGAGCCGGCCACGAGCACGTAGTGGAAGTGCGCGACGACGTAGTAGGTGTCCTGCAGCTGGATGTCGATCGGCGCCATCGAGCAGATCAGGCCGGTGAAGCCGCCCATCGTGAACACGAAGATGAAGCCGACGGCCCACAGCATCGGGGCCTCGAAGGTCATCGAGCCGCGCCACATCGTGGCCAGCCAGTTGAAGACCTTCACGCCCGTGGGCACGGAGATCAGCATCGTGGCGTACATGAAGAACAGCTGGCCGGTGACCGGCATGCCCGTCGTGTACATGTGGTGCGCCCACACGATGAACGACAGGATGGCGATCGACGACGTCGCGTAGACCATGGACGTGTAGCCGAACAGGCGCTTGCGCGCGAACGCCGGCACGACCTGGCTGACGATGCCGAAGGCCGGCAGGATCATGATGTAGACCTCGGGATGACCGAAGAACCAGAACACGTGCTGGTACATCACCGGGTCGCCGCCGCCGGCCGGGTTGAAGAAGCTGGTGTGGAAGTGGCGGTCCGTCAGCGTCATCGTGATGGCGCCGGCCAGCACGGGCATCACGGCGATCAGCAGGTAGGCGGTGATCAGCCAGGTCCAGACGAACATCGGCATCTTCATCAGCGTCATGCCGGGGGCGCGCATGTTGAGGATGGTGACGATGATGTTGATCGAGCCCATGATGGAGCTGGCACCCATCAGGTGCATCGCGAAGATGCCGCCGTCCATCGACGGGCCCATCTGCAGCGTCAACGGCGCGTAGAGCGTCCAGCCCGCGGCGGGTGCGCCGCCGGGCAGGAAGAACGAGCCCACCAGCATCAGCGCCGCGGGGATCAGCAGCCAGAAGCTCAGGTTGTTCATGCGCGCGAACGCCATGTCGGCCGCGCCGATCTGCATCGGGATCATCCAGTTCGCGAAGCCGACGAACGCCGGCATGATCGCGCCGAACACCATGATCAGGCCGTGCATCGTGGTGAACTGGTTGAACAGCTCGGGGTTGAAGAACTGCAGGCCCGGCTGGAACAGTTCGAGCCGGATCAGCAGCGCCAGCGTGCCGCCCACGAGGAACATCGTGAACGCGAACAGCAGGTACAGCGTGCCAATGTCCTTGTGGTTGGTCGCGAACACCCAGCGGCGCCAGCCCGTCGGGTGGCCGTGCGAGTGGTCGTGATCATGGTCGTGATCGTGGCCATGGTCGATCGGATGGGGCAGAACAGCACTCATGAGAGGGAATCCTTCAGCGAACGCGTGTGTCAGTCGATCTCGAGATCGAACCGCGACTTACTTGGCCTCGTCGGCGACCACGTCGGCCGGCTGCACGAGCTGGCCGGTGTGGTTGCTCCACGAGTTCTTCGTGTACGTGATGGCGGCGGCGATGTCCGTCTCCGACAGCTTGCCCTGCCACGCCGGCATGCCTTGCGGCACGCGGCCGTGCAGCACGGTGAGGATCTGCGCGTTGGGATCCTTGTCGTTGACGACCGGCGACGCGTCGAGCGGCTTGACCGGGCCGGCGCCCTTGCCGTCCGGCTTGTGGCAGACGGCGCAGTTGGCGAGATAGACCTTCTCGCCGCGCGCCTCCAGCGGCGCGATGTCCCAGACCTTCTTCGGATCGTCGGCCGCGGCGGCGAGCGCCTTCTTCTGCTTGTCGACCCAGGCCGTGTAGTCGGCGGCGGACAGCACGTCCACGCGGATCGGCATGAACGCGTGCTCCTTGCCGCACAGCTCCGAGCACATGCCGTAGTAGGTACCGACCTTGTTGGCCAGGAACCAGGTGTCGCGCACGAAGCCGGGGATCGCATCCTGCTTGACGCCGAACGCCGGCACGCTCCACGAGTGGATCACGTCGTCGGCGGTGGTGATGATGCGTACCTTCTTGTTGACCGGCACCACCAGCGGGTTGTCGACCTTGAGCAGGTAGTCGTTGCCCGCGGGCTTGCCTTCTTCCGACAGGTTGCGCTGCGCGGTGTCGAGCGTGGAGATGAACGCCAGGCCCTCGCCCTCGCCCTTGACGTAGTCGTAGCCCCACTTCCACTGGTAGCCGGTGGCCTTGATCGTGAGGTCGGCGCCGGTGGTGTCCTTCATCGCGACGACCGTGCGGGTGGCGAACGCGCCCATCAGGATGACGATGATGAACGGCACCACGGTCCATGCGATCTCGACGGCCGTGCTCTCGTGGAAGTTGGCCGCCTTGTGGCCCACGCTCTTGCGATGCTTGACGATCGAATAGAACATGAAGCCGAACACGATCACGAAGATCGCCGTGCACACGATCAGCATGCCGTAGTGCAGCATCTTGATCTGATCCGCGACCTCGGTGACCGCAGGCTGGAAGTCGAGCCCGTTGGCACGCGGGCCGCCCGGGAGGTCGGTCACCGATTTGTCACCGAAGGCCAGCGCCACGCCGGTGGTCGCGAATGCGGAAACCGCCAGTGCGGCGCGCGTCGCGCCGTATCCCAGCTTGCGAATCGTCATCATCGTCGTCACGTAGTTCGATCCTTCTTGTCGGGCCAGGGCCAGTTGCATGGCCTTAGATCGGCTTGATCAGAGGTCGCGTGCAGACCCTTCCGGGAAGGGCTCGCACAGGGGAGGTGCACTTCAGACACAAGACCCGATCGATTCTAGGGCCTGTTCATGCCAAAAAAGTGCCTGGGGGACTCAGCGTAAGCCCTGCCCCAGGCGCCCGTCTCAGCGGGGTTGACGGCCTCGGCTCAGCATCGCCTTCATGTCGTCGAGTCCGACCTGCGTGCGCTCGGACAGCTTCGCGCGCGGCACCGGCTTGAACGCATGGCCGTACACGATCTCGAATTCGAGCGCGATGCGGCCTTGGGCGTCGACGTGCGCGCCGAGGGCCGCGAGCAGGCGGTCGCGCCAACGCGGCGTGCGCAGTCCGGCGAAGCGCGCGGCGTCGGTGTTCATGCCCAGCGTGCGCAGTTCGGCCAGCGCGGCCTGCGCGCTGCTCCAGGTGAGCCGCAGCGTCTCCTGGTCCATCACGGGATCGGCGAAGCCGGACTCGACCAGCATGTCGCCGAGGTCGTGCATGTCGGTCCACGGCGCATAGGGCGTGCCCCATCCGTGGGCGCGATAGACGTCGCGCAGCGCGACCAGCGTGCCCGGGCCCAGCGTCGTGAACATCAGGAAGCCGTCGACCACCAGCGCACGCTGCCATTCGCGCATCAGCGTGGGTGCGTCCTGCGCCCAGTGCAGGCTCATGTTCGACCACACGAGCTGCGCCTGCGCCGGCGGCACCGCCGACTGCGCGATCGCGCGCGGGCCGCTCGCGCCCAGGCCCAGCCAGCGGCGCCACGCGGGCGTGGCGGCGAGCGCGGCCGTCTCGGCAGGTGCGGGCGCCGTCGCCGACTCCGGCCGCAGCACGCCGGTGACGGTCGCCTTCGGATAGGCCTGCGCGAGCAGCGGGGCGCCGGCGCCGAGTTCGCTCCACCAGTCGAACACGTGCAGCGGCACCTGCTTGACGATGGCCAGCCGCTCGCTCAGGCGGCGCGCGATCTCGCCATGCAGCCACGGCGGCGCCGGTTGCGCCGCGAGGCGCGCCCACGCGCGATCCAGCGCGCGCGGATCGAGGCGTTCCGGGCGGGATTCGGGGGTGGGTGCGGCGGCCATGCGGCAGTATATTGAGCCGATGACTTCGCGGCCCGACGACCCCGCCATGGCCGCAGGCGCCGACAGGCCAAGCGCGCCGCTCTTGACGCGCGCCGCGCTGCGCACCCGCGAACTGCTGGGCCGCTGGCGCGCCTCGGCCGGGGGACGCTGCATCGTGTGCCGCGGCTGGTGCGACGGCGGACTGTGCCGCCACTGCGACGCCCGCTTCGCGTTCCCCCGCGAGCGCTGCGACGGCTGCGGCCTGCCGCTGATCGCCGCCGCGACCGGCGCCGACGACACGCGCTGCGTGCGCTGCCGCCTCGCGCCGCCGCCGTGGTCGCGCGTGGTCGCAGGCGTCGACTACGGCTATCCGTGGGATCGCGCGCTGGCCGATCTCAAGTTCCACCAGCGGCTGGAGCCGGCGGGCACGCTGCTGCGGCCCTTGCTGGCACGGTTGAGCGACATGCGCGGCAGCGGCGTGCGCGTCGCCTGCGTGCCGCTGTCGCGCGAACGCCTGCGCGAACGCGGCTACAACCAGTCGTGGGAACTCGCGCGCCGGCTCGCCCGCTCGCTCGCGCTCGAGGCCCGCGCCGACGCGTTGTTCCGCGTGCGCGACACCGGCCACCAGCTGGGACTGCATCGATCGGAGCGCGCGAAGAACCTGCAGGGCGCGTTCGTCGTCACGCCGCGCCACGCCGCCTGGGTGCGCGGCGCGCGCATCGCGCTGGTGGACGACGTGCTCACCACCGGCGCCACCGCGCACGCGGCCACGCGCACGTTGCGCGCCGCGGGCGCGCGCGACGTGCAGCTGTGGGTCGTCGCGCGCACGCTCGAGGCCTGACCCGGACGCCCTGGCGGATGTTGTGCGCTGCGCGCGCGACAATCACGCCATGTTCCGCATCGTCCTAGTCCACCCCGAGATCCCGCCCAACACCGGCAACGTGATCCGCCTGGCCGCCAACACCGGCTGCGAGCTGCACCTGATCGAGCCGCTGGGCTTCTCGATGGAGGACAAGCTGCTGCGCCGCGCCGGGCTCGACTATCACGAGTTCGCCGACGTCCGCCGCCACGCGCGCTGGGAGGACTACGCCGCGACGGTCGATCCGTCGCGCTGCTTCGCGTTCTCCACGCGCGGCACGGGCACGCTGCCGAGCGTCGATTGGCAGGCCGGCGACAGCCTGGTCTTCGGCAGCGAATCGGCCGGACTGCCGCCCGCGCTGCGCGAAACGTTTCCGCCTGAGCGTCTGGTTCGCCTGCCGCTGCTGCCGGGCCAGCGCAGCCTCAACCTGAGCAACGCGGTGGCGGTCGCCGTGTTCGAGGCGTGGCGCGTGAACGGCTACGCCGGAAGCGTCTAGAGACTCTCGTCCCTGGAGTCGCGCCGCATCAGCGACGACACCGCGTCGCGCGCGGCGATGCGGCGGTGGATCACGGCCGACACCATGTCGGCGATGGGCATCGCGACGCCCTGGTCGTGCGCGAGCCGCGTGACGGTCTCCGCGCAGTAGACGCCCTCGGCCACATGGCCCAGGCGCTCGAGGATGCCGCTCAGCGACAGGCCCTGCGCCAGCATGAGGCCGACCTTGCGGTTGCGCGAGAGATCGCCGGTGGCGGTGAGCACGAGGTCGCCCAGGCCGGACAGGCCCATGAACGTGTCGGCATGCGCGCCGAGCGCGACGCCCAGGCGCGTCATCTCGGCCAGGCCGCGCGTGATCAGCGCGGCGCGCGCGTTGAGGCCCAGGTTCAGGCCGTCGGCGATGCCGGTGGCGATCGCAAGCACGTTCTTGACGGCGCCGCCCACCTCCACGCCGACGACGTCGGTCGAGCGGTAGATGCGGATCGCCTCGCTGTGGAACGCGCCGACCGCCAGGTCGCACAAGGCCGAGTCGCTGCTCGCGGCGACGAGCGCCGTCGGGCTGCCGCCGGCCACTTCCTGCGCGAAGCTGGGGCCCGACAACACGCCCACCGACGCCCGCGGCAACACGCTTGCCGCGATCTGGTGGCCCAGCGATCCGGTGGCGGACTCGACGCCCTTGCACAGCCAGAAGACGCAGGTGTCGGGCGCCAGCGCGGCCAGCCGCTCGCGCAGCGAGGCCATCGGCGTCGCGACGACCACCAGGCCGCCCTCGGCATGCGCGAGCGCGGCGGAATGATCGGACGTCACGGCCAGCTGATCCGGCCACACGGCGTGCGGCAGGTAGCGCTCGTTGCGCCGCTCGGCCGCCATCCGCTGCGCCTGCGCGGCGTCGCGCGCCCACAGCAGCACGCGATGGCGCCGCGCCGCGGCGATCGCGAGGGCGGTGCCCCAGGCACCGGCGCCGATGACGGAGATGCGCATCGCGGTTCTATCTGATCTGAAGTGACGGGGTCAGGTCTCGCGTCTTGCACGGCGGGCGTTTCCGCCCAGGGCAAGGACGTCAGCGTGCAAGACGCAAGACCAGACCCCGGTGACCTTAGTTTGGCGCGCCGTTGGCCGAAGCGGCCTGCGCCAGCTGGGCTTGCTGCTGCGCCTCGAACATGGCCTGGAAGTTGACCTCGGCCAGCAGGATCGGCGGGAAGCCGGCGCGCGTGCAGACGTCGGAGACGATGGCGCGCAGGTACGGGTACAGCATCTGCGGGCAGACGACGCCCAGGATGCCTTGCTGCTGCTCGGCCGGCACGTTGCGGATCTCGAAGATGCCGGCTTGCTTGGCCTCGACCAGGAACAGCACGCGCTCGCCGACCTTGGTCGTGACCGTGGCGGTGACGGTGACCTCGAACAGGCCCGCGGCGACGGCCTCGGCAGCCATGCTCAGCTGGATGTCCACCGCCGGCTGCGTCTGCTCCAGCAGCACCTGCGGCGAGTTCGGTTGCTCGAGCGACAGATCCTTCAGGTAGATGCGCTGGATCTGGAAAACAGGGGATTGGTCTTGTTCAGCCATGGATGTCTCGAAAAAAACGAAGCCCGCAAACCGGGACGGTGCGGGCTGCAGCGCGCATTATGTAGCAGCCCTCGTGACCGGGCCGTGAGGGTTGAACCTCAGCCGTTCAGCAGGGGAATCAGCCCACCCTTTTGATCCAGCGCGATCAGGTCGTCGCAGCCGCCCACCCATGTCTCGCCGATGAAGATCTGCGGCACCGTGCGGCGGCCGGTCTTGGCGATCATCTCGTTGCGCTGCGACGGGTTCAGGTCGACGCGGATCTCGTCGATGGTGTCGACGCCGCGCTGCTTGAGCAACTGCTTCGCGCGGATGCAGTACGGGCAGACCTGGGTGGTGAACATGCGAACAGGATTCATGGGGACATGCGCCTCGGCGGTCGAGGACAAAACTGCTGATGTGCCCAATTTTCGCGCAGGCCGTTCAACCTTGCATCGCCAGGTGACAAGGGCGCGACGATTTGCGTGACGGAATCGGTGCGGAGGAGCCGGTCAGGCCGGCGCGGCCGAGGTCTCGATCGGCATGTTCGCCGCCTTCCAGGCCGCCAGGCCGCCCGCCAGCACGACCGCCTTGGCATAGCCCTTGGCCTCCAGCGCCTTGGCAGCCTTCGCGGCGCGCTTGCCGCTCGCGCACACCAGCACGATCGGCAACGTCTTGTTCTTGGGCAGCTCGGGCGCGACCTCGAGGCGGCCGATCGGGATGTTCTTCGAGCCGACGATGTGACCGGCGGCGAATTCGCCCGGCTCGCTGACGTCGATCACGCTGGCCTTCTCGCGGTTCATCAGGCGCACGGCCTCGGTCGGGGAGACGCCGGCATGGCGCGCACCGTTGATCGTCGGCCACAGCAGCAACCCGCCGGCGACGAGGGCGACCAGGAGCATGAGCCAGACGGTGGGATCGGTAAAGAAGGTCACGGGCGCCGTTCGCTTGAGGTTCGAGGGAAACGCCGATTATAGAATTCAACGCTCTCCCGAACCGACTGATTCATGCGCCGCGAGGCGCGAGGCCCCACCATGTACAAGCTCGTCCTGATCCGCCACGGCGAATCCACCTGGAACCTCGAGAACCGCTTCACTGGCTGGACGGACGTCGAGCTCACCGCCACCGGCGTCGCGCAGGCGCGCACCGCGGGCGAGCTGCTGAAGGAGGCCGGCTACGAGTTCGACGTCGCCTACACATCGGTGCTCAAGCGCGCGATCTGGACGCTGTGGCATTGCCTGGACACGATGGACCGCACCTGGCTGCCGGTCAAGCAGGACTGGCGCCTCAACGAGCGCCACTACGGCGGCCTGCAGGGCCTGAACAAGGCCGACATGGCCAAGGAGTACGGCGACGAGCAGGTGCTGATCTGGCGCCGCAGCTACGACACGCCGCCGCCCGCGCTCGAGGCCGACGATCCGCGCGGCCAGCGCCACGACCCGCGCTACGCCAAGCTCGACCCCGCGCAGATCCCGCTGACCGAATGCCTGAAGGACACCGTCGCCCGCGTGCTGCCGTGCTGGAACGAGGTGCTGGCGCCCGCGATCAAGTCCGGCCAGCGCATCGTCGTCGCCGCGCACGGCAACTCGATCCGCGCGCTGGTGAAGTACCTCGACAACATCGGCGACGCCGACATCGTGGGCGTCAACATTCCCAACGGCATCCCGCTGGTCTACGAACTCGACGCCGACCTGAAGCCGATCAAGAGCTACTACCTGGGCGACGCCGAGGCCGCCGCGAAGGCCGCAGCGGCCGTGGCGAACCAGGGCAAGAAGGCCTGAGCCTGGCACGGCCATGGAAGCGATCCACCTGCAACTGATCTACGACGGAAAGGGGCCGGCCATCTGGACGCCGGCACCCGGCGCTTTCGGCCTGCAGGACAAGGCCGGCGCGCTGCATCCGGGCACGCCGGGCGCGGCCGGCGCGATGGTGTTCGACTTCACGCTGCAGGTGAAATCGCTGGACGCGAAGGCCGTCGTCCTGACCGGCGATTTCGCGCACGGCAGTCCCGCCGAGCGGTTTCTCTACCTGGGCTGGCGCAATACCCAAGGGGGTTTCGCCCAGCGCCTCAAGCTGCCGCTCTTCACGATCGCGTCCGCCCAGGTTCGCGAGGCCCTCGCCAAGGGGACGCCATTGACGGCGACCCTGGTCGACCATCATCCGAGAGCGACCTCCACCGGCGCCAACATCGGCGGCGCACGGCCTGTCGACTGGACGCTGGCCTGAGCCTCGCGCGTCGCACCGGCGATTCCCTAGCTCACCGCGGCGATCGCCAACACGCGCCGCACGAAGCTCAGCACGCGCTCCGACGCCTCGTCCGAGCGCGTCGCAACAGACATCACCAGCAGCGCGCCCTGGCTTTCCAGCGCCACGTAGCGCACGCCGGCCATGCGCACCACCTCGAGCGGAGCGGGCAGCACGGCGATGCCCAGTCCCGCGGCGACGAGGCCGATCTGTGTCGTCGCCTCGCGCGCTTCCTGGGCGATGCGCGGCTCGAAGCCGGCCTGCGCGGCCAGGCGCTTCAGCAGCGGGCCGGTGCCGGTGCCGGCGTCGCCGGGAAAGCCGATGAAGGCCTCGTCGCGGCACTCCGCGATCGCCACCGACTTGCGCCGCGCGAAGCGGTGCCCGACCGGCACGACGAGCCGCAGAGGATCGCGCCGCAGCAGCCGCAGCGAGACGCCTTGGGGCGTGCCTTCGTTGTAGCGCACGAGGCCGACATCCAGCTCGCCGCGCAGCAGGCTGTCGAACTGCAGTTGGGAATGCATCTCGCGCAGGTTCAGCGCGACATCGGGATGGCTGCGCCGGTGGTCGGCGACGACGTCGCGCAGCACCTTGGTGAGCGGCAGCGTCGACGAGAAGCCGATGCGCAGCAGCCCGACCTCGCCGCGCGCAACGCGCTGCAACTCCTGCGGCAGCACCTGCGCGGCGGCGAGCATCGCGCGCGAGCGCTCGAGCAAGGCGTGGCCCGCGTCGGTCAGGGCGACCGAACGCCGCGTGCGCACGAACAGCTGCACGCCCAGCTCGTGCTCCAGCGCGCGGATCTGCTGGCTCAGCGGCGGCTGCGCGATGTTCAGGCGCAACGCCGCGCGCGTGAAGTGCAGCTCCTCCGCGACGGCGACGAAATAGCGCAGGTGACGCAACTCCATTGAGTCTTTTGAAGTCTCAGTTGTTCAGGAATCATATATTGGACTGACTAAGGGCGAATCCTTAGCATTCGCTCATGTCCGCGATTCACGCCCAACTGCCGTCGAGTTCCTCGTTGCGCGCGAGCGAGCCCCTGCCGCCGCCGCTCGAGGTCGGCAGCGCCGCGCACGGCTCGGCCAAGTGGGCGCTGTTCGTCGGCGGCTTCGCGGTGTTCGCGATGTTCTACGGGCCGCAGCCGCTGCTGTCGCTGTTCGGCGCGGCGTTCGACCTCACGCCGGCGCAGGCGAGCGGCGTCCTGTCGGCGACGGCCGGCGCGATGGCGCTGGGCCTGATCCCGGCCGGCTTCCTGGCGCAGCGCTTCGGCCCCAAGCCGGTGATGCTGTCGGCCATCGTGCTGGGCGCGCTGTGCAGCCTGCTGTGCGCCGTGGCGCCCGGCTATCCGGCGCTGATCGCGCTGCGCGCGCTGCTGGGCCTGAGCCTGGCCGGGCTGCCGGCGGTGGCGTCGGCGTGGCTGGCCGAGGAGATGGATCCGAAGGCGCTGGGGCAGGCCGTCGGGCTGATCATCGCGGGCAATGCCGCGGGCGGCATGTCGAGCCGCCTCGTGTGCGGCGTGCTGGCCGATCTCGTCGGCTGGCGCGTCGCGTTCGCGGGCCTGGGCGCACTCGGCGCGATCGCGGCGTTCGAGTTCTGGCGCAGCCTGCCGGCCTCGCGCCGCCATCGCCCGCGTCCGCTGCATCCGCGCCATGCGCTGGCCGACCTGCGCAGCGTGTTCACCGAGCGCGGCCTGCTGCCGCTGTTCGGCCTCGCGCTGTTGCTGATGGGCAGCTTCGTGAGCTTCTACAACTACCTCGGCTTCCGTCTCGGGCAGGCGCCGTTCGCGCTGTCGCATGCGACGATCGGCGCCATCTTCCTGCTCTACGTCGTGGGCATGTTCTCGTCGCCGTGGGCCGGCCGGCAGGCCGACCGACACGGCGCGTCGCGCGTGCTCGCGGCGATGCTCGCGCTGTGCGCGGCGGGGCTGGCGTTGACGCTGTCGTCGGCGCTGCCGGTGATCATCGCCGGCGTCGCGCTGTTCACGTTCGGATTCTTCGCCGCGCACTCGGTCGCGAGCGGGTGGGTCGGACGGCTCGCGCAGCGCTCGAAGGCGCTGGCGTCGGCCGTCTACCTCACCGCGTACTACCTCGGCGCGAGCTCGATGGGCTGGCTCGGCGGCCACGCGTGGCAGGCCGACGCATGGCTGGGCGTGCTGGGCTTTCTCGCGCTGCTGTGGCTGGGCTGCGTCGCGCTCGCGCTGCGCATGGCGCGCCTGCCCGCGCAGGCGCGCGCCGAAGAGCGACCGGTCGATGTCGCGAGCCAGTTCTAGAAGACGTCATGGTCACGACTGCATCGCTCCGCCTCGCGCTGCCGCTGCTGTGCGCGCTCACCGGCTGCGACGACGCGACCGATCCCTGGCGCGAACTGGTCGCCGACCACGTCACGACGACGGGCCACGTGAGCCGCGTCGATTGCGACGACGTGCGCTACGCCTTCCAGGCCGGCGCGCGAACGTACGCGGCCCAGGACTCCGACGGCGTGCTCGATTGCCGCAGCGCCAGGATCGGCGATCCCGTGCTGGTGTACTACGCGCCGCAGGATCCGGACAGGAGCACGCTGCTGCCGCCGGCCGAGGCCTCCGCCCGCGCGCGTCGCTGGACGCTTGCCGGCGATGCGTGGCTCGCACTCGTCGGCACGGCGGCCGTCGTGCTGTCGCTCGCCGCGAAGCTGTGGGCGGCGCGCCGAGGTCTTGCCTAGTGTCGCAGCGGCCCGGTGCCCGATTCGTTGCCCGAGCGCGTCTGCGGATCGAGGCCCGTGTCGGGTGATTCCTTCGCCTGGCGTTGCCCCGTGCCCGGCTCGATCAGTTCCTCGATGATCAGGCGGCCGAACTTCTGCGCGCGGTCCGCGTTGTAGCGCGCGACGATGTCGGCCGCGCGCCGCGCGGCGGCGTCCTCGGGCGCCAGCACCGACACGAACGGATGCCCTTCCTCGGCCAGGTCGCGCTGCTGCTTGACGAGGTTGAGCTCCTGGCCGATCGAGGCCAGCGCGCCCGCGTTCGCGATGTCGCGCTCGGCGCGTTCGCGCACCTCTTCGGCGGGATAGAACGCGACGTTGGGGAAGCCCGCCTGCTTCAACGCCTCCACGGCCGAGCGCGCGTCGCGTTCGGTCGGAAAGGAGGCGAGCACGTGGCCGACCGGCTTGAAGACGCCGTAGGCCGTCTGGGAGTGGCTGTCGTTCATGATGGATGCCCTTTCGACCAGCAAAGGGCAAGCCACGTACCGCCGCGCTCAGGCGGCGCGCGTCATCGCGTGCAACTCGTCCGAGATGCGGTCGTGCAGCCGCTGCGCGAGCGCGCGGCGGTCGAGTTCGCCGACGGGCTCGGCCGGCAGGAATCGCACCTCGACGACGAGACCGCGCGCCCGGCAGACCTTCATCAGGCTCTCGCCCAGCGTCGTGTCGCCGGTGTACTGCGCGGCGACGCTCACCGCATGGCCGGGTTCGCTGTAGCGCAGCGCGATGGGCTGCACGACCGTCGCGGTGACGATGGCGGCCTGCAGCAGGTTGGCGTGGAACGGCAGCACCTCGTAGCCGGCGCCCGTCGTGCCTTCCGGGAAGACGGCGACGGCGTCGGCCCGCTTCAGCGCATCGGCCACCTCGTGCACCACGCGCAGCGCGTCGCGCTTGCGTTCGCGCTCGATGAACAGCGTGCCGCCGGCGCGCGCGAGCCGGCCCAGCAGCGGCCAGTGCGCGATGTCCGCCTTCGACACGAACCGCGCCTGCGGCGCGCTCGCGTGCAGTGCGGGGATGTCCAGCCACGACACGTGGTTGGCCACCATCAGCACCGCGCCCGGATGTGCGGTGCCCGACACGCGCACTTCGACACCAAGGCGGCGCAGCATCTGCACGCTCCAGCGCTGCATGATCGCGCGGCGGCCGGCGAGGTCGCGCCGCGGCATCACGAGGCCCGCGAGCCACAGCCCGCGCGCCACCATGCCGACGACGCCCAGGATGCGCGAGATCGCGACGACGGTCCTCAAGCGGTGCTCGACTCCGAGGCCGCGCTGTAGGCCAGCGTGCCGGCGACGAGCGTGTGGCGCACGCGGCCGGGCATGCGCGTGCCGCTGGACGCGGCGTCGAACGGCGTGTGCTTGCCGCGGCTGCGCAGCGTCTCGGGCGTGACCTGCCACTCGGCGTTGGCATCGAACACGCAGATGTCGGCGACGCCGCCTTCGACCAGCCGCCCCGCGCTCTGGCCCAGCGAACCGAGCGCCTCGCCCAGCACGCGCACCGGATCGCTCGTCACGCGCGCGAGCGCCTGCGCGAGCGTGAGCTTGCTCTCGTTGCCCCACTTCAGCGCGAGGCTCAGCAGCAGCTCGAGGCCGGTCGCGCCAGGCACCGCTTCGCCGAACGGCAGCATCTTGTCGTCGTTGCCGATCGGCGTGTGGTCGGACACCAGCGCATCGATCGTGCCGTCGGCCAGGCCCGCGCGCAGTGCATCGCGATCCTTGCCCTGGCGCAGCGGCGGCGTCAGGCGCATGTCGGCGTTGAAGTAGCCGATGTCGACGTCGGTCAGGTGCAGCGAGTTGATGCTGACGTCGGCCGTCACCGGCAGGCCCTCGGCCTTGGCGCGGCGCACCAGCTCGACGCCCGCGGCGCTCGACAGCCGGCAGAAGTGCACGCGCGCGCCGGTCTGGCGCACCAGCTCGATGATGGTATGCAGCGCGATCGTCTCGGCGGCCACCGGCACGCCCGACAGGCCCAGCCGCGTCGCGACCGCGCCGCTCGCGGCCACGCCGCCGCTCAGCGACGGATCCTGCGGCCGCAGCCACACGGCGTAGCCGCGCGTGCTGGCGTACTGCATCGCGCGCATCAGCGTGAGGTTGTCCTTGAGCGCATGCTCGGCCTGCGAGAAGCCGACACAGCCGGCCTCGGTGAGATCGATCATCTCGGTCAGCTCGACGCCCTGCAGCCGCTGCGTCAGCGCGCCCAGCGGGAACAGCCGGCAGCGGCTCAGCTTGCGCGCGCGGAACTTGAGCATGTCGACCAGGCCCGGCTCGTCGAGCGGCGGATCCATGTCGGGCGGGCAGACGAGGCTGGTGACGCCGCCCGCCGCTGCCGCTTCCAGTTCGCTTTCCAGCGCGCCGGGGCCGGGCTCCTTCAGGCGCGCGGCGAGGTCGACCAGGCCCGGCGCGACGACGCAGCCGTCGGCCTCGATGGTGCGCTCGGGCGTGAAGTCGCCGGGCACGTTGCCGATGGCGACGATGCGGCCGGCGGCGATGGCGACGTCGGCGGCCTCGTCGCGGCCGCTCGCGGGGTCGATCACGCGACCGTTGCGAATCAGGATCTTCATGCGTCGTTCCCGGCAAGAATGGACATCACGGCCATGCGCACGGCAATGCCGAACGTGACCTGCGGCAGGATGACGCTGTGCGAGCCGTCGGCCACGCGCGAGTCGATCTCCACGCCGCGGTTGATCGGGCCCGGGTGCATCACGATCGCGTCGGGTTTCGCCAGCGCCAGGATCTCCTCGGTCAGGCCGTAGCTCTTGAAGTACTCGCCGGCGCTCGGCAGCATCGCGCCGCTCATGCGCTCGTTCTGCAGCCGCAGCATGATGATGACGTCGGCGTCCTTCACGCCTTCGCGCATGTCGTGGCACACGCGCACGCCCATCTCGCGCAGGTCGCCCGGCACCAGCGTCTTGGGGCCGACGGCGCGGATCTCGGGCACGCCCAGCGTGGTGAGCGCGTGGATGTCGGAGCGCGCGACGCGCGAGTGCACGATGTCGCCGACGATGGCCACCGTCAGCTCGTTGAACGACTTCTTGTAGTGCCGGATCGTGTACATGTCCAGCAGGCCCTGCGTCGGATGCGCATGGCGGCCGTCGCCGGCGTTGACGACGTGCACGTGCGGTGCGCAGTGCTTGGCGATCAGGTACGGCGCGCCCGACTCGCTGTGGCGCACGACGAACATGTCCGCGTGCATCGCCGACAGGTTGGCGATGGTGTCGAGCAGGCTCTCGCCCTTGGAGGCCGACGACTTCGCGATGTCGAGGTTGATGACGTCGGCCGACAGGCGCTTGGCCGCGATCTCGAACGTCGTGCGCGTGCGCGTCGAGTTCTCGAAGAACAGGTTGAACACGCTCTTGCCGCGCAGCAGCGGCACCTTCTTCACGTCGCGGTCGTTGACGGAAAGAAATGTTCCGGCGGTGTCCAGGATCTGCGTCAGGATCGCGCGCGGCAGCCCCTCGATGGTCAGCAGGTGGATCAGCTCGCCGTGGGCGTTGAGCTGCGGATTGCGTCGCGCGAGCATCAGGTGGTCTCCTTGACGGCGAAGGTGAAGCGGCCGTCGTTGCCGCGCGCGAGCGACAGGCGTTGCGAGGCGGGCAGCGTGAGCTTGGCGGCGGCGAACGCGGGCGCGATCGGCAGCTCGCGGCCGCCGCGGTCGACCATCACCGCGAGTTCCACCGAGGCCGGCCGGCCGTAGTCGAACAGCTCGTTGACGACCGCGCGGATCGTGCGGCCGCTGGCGACGACGTCGTCGATCAGCAGGATGCGCGCGCCGTCGATCTCGAACGGCAGTTCGGTCGTGGCCTCGACCGCGCCGAGGCCGCGCTCGCCGAAATCGTCGCGGTGCAGCGTGCTGGAGATCGTGCCGACGGGTCGGCCGGTCTTCAGGTCGGCATTCAGGCGCTGCGCCAGCCAGGCGCCGCCCGACCAGATGCCCACGAGCACGGTGTCGGGCGTCAGCAGACGGCCGACACCCGTGCGAAGCTCGCCGTACAGCTGCTCCGCATCAAGCAACAGATTGGTCATTCGTGTTCTCTGAAAAACTGTTCGAGGATCAGTGCTGCGGCAGCCGAATCGGCGTCGCGCGCGCCGGCAGCTTCCGCATCGACCGTGGTGTAGCGCTCGTCCACCTCGTGCACCTTCAGGCCGAACCGGCCATTGAGTTGGCGGCCGAACTTGCGGGCACGCTGCGTATTGTCGTGTTCGGCGCCGTCCGGATGGAAGGGCACGCCGATCACCAGCGCGTCGGGCGTCCATTCCTTGATCAGCGCCTCGATCGCCTTGAAGCGCGCGTCGCCTTCGAGCGCGAGCGTGCGCAGCGGCTGCGACATCTTCATCAGCGTGTTGCCGGTGGCGACGCCGACGCGCTTCGTGCCGTAGTCGAAGGCAAGAAAGGAACGGACGGCGCGAGAGCCGCCTGGAGCGGCCTCGGCGGCCGTCATGCGTGCCCCGCCTCCTGGCTGAGCATCCGCGGGTCGATTCCAAGCAAGGCCAGCGCGCGCTCGTAGCGCTTCTCGATCGGCGTGTCGAAGATGATCTCGGGCGCCGCGTCGACGTTGAGCCAGCCGTTGCGGCCCAGCTCGTCCTCCAGCTGGCCGGTGGCCCAGCCGCTGTAGCCGAGCGTGACCAGCACGCGACGCGGGCCGTTTCCCACGGCCATGGCCTCGAGCACGTCCTTGCTGGTGGTCATCTCGAGGCCGCCGGGCACCGACAGCGTCGAGTTGTACTGCGTCGAGCCTTCCAGGCGCTCGTGCAGCACGAAGCCGCGCTCGGTCTGCACCGGGCCGCCGTAGAACACGGGCTGCTCGGCCAGGTCGTCGCTGCTGAGCGTGAGGTCGACCTTCTCGAACAGGTTGCGCAGGCGGATGTCGACCGGCTTGTTGATCATCAGCCCCAGCGCGCCCTTCTCGCTGTGCTCGCACAGGTAGACGACCGCGCCCGCGAACGCCTCGTCCACCATCCCGGGCATCGCGATGAGGAACTGGTTGGTCAGGTTGATCGGTTCGGAGGCCATTGCCGCGATTTTAGGGCAGCGCCGGGCCGACAATCGGCCGCCATGGAGATCTCCCCCCGCAAATCCGTGGCGCGCGCGCTCGTCTGGTTCCGGCGCGACCTGCGCGTCGCCGACCATCCGGCGCTCGCCCACGCGTTGCGCACGGCCGAATCGGTCTGGTGCGTCTTCGTGCTCGACAAGGCGATCCTCGACGGCCTGCCGCGCGACGATCGCCGCGTCGCCTTCATCCGCGCCAGCCTGGCCGACCTCGACGGGCAGATCGCCGCGCTGTCCGGCGGCCGGGCGCGGCTGATCGTCCGTCACGCCGACGCCGCCGACGAGGTCCCGCGCCTGGCGGCGCAACTCGACGTCCAGGCCGTGTGCTTCCACCGCGACGACGATCCCGCCGCGCGCGCGCGGGACGCGCGGGTCCACGAGCGCCTGCGCGCCGACGGCCGCGCGATGCACGGCTTCAAGGATCACGTGATCTTCGAACGCCGGGAGATCCTGACCGGCGCCGGCACGCCCTACGGCGTCTTCACGCCCTACAAGAACGCCTGGCTGAAGGCCTTGCACGCGAGGCCGGAGCTACTGGGCGACTGCGACAGTGACGTCGACGGGCAAGCGCTGGCCGGCGCGCCGGCAAGCCCGTGGTGCCAGGACACCGCCGTGCCGGCGCTGGCGGAATTCGGCTTCGACGAGGCCGCGGCTTCGAGGCTGCAGGACGATCCCGGCCTGCGCCCCGGCAGCGCCGGCGGCGAGCAGCTCCTGGACGAATTCCTGGCCCGCCTCGACGACTACGACGCCACCCGCGACTTCCCGGCGAAGCCCGGCCCGAGCCACCTGGGCGTGCACCTGCGCTTCGGCACGCTGTCGCTGCGCCGCCTGGTCGCGCTGGCCACGCAACGCATCGAGGGCGGCAGCCAGGGCGCGCAGACCTGGCTGTCCGAACTGATCTGGCGCGATTTCTACCACCAGGTGCTGTTCCACCATCCGCACGTCGTCGGCCATGCGTACCGCGCCGATTGCGACGCCATCCCTTGGGAGCACGGCGAGCAGGCAGACGCCCACTTCGCCGCCTGGTGCGAGGGCCGCAGCGGCTATCCGCTGGTCGACGCCGGCATGCGCCAGCTCAACGCCACGGGCTACATGCACAACCGGCTGCGCATGGTCACCGCCAGCTTTCTCACGAAGGATCTGGGCGTCTCCTGGCAACGCGGCGAGGCGTATTTCGCGCTGCATCTCAACGACTTCGAGCTGGCCTCCAACAACGGCGGCTGGCAATGGGCCGCGTCGACGGGCTGCGACGCCCAGCCGTGGTTCCGCATCTTCAATCCGGTGACGCAGAGCGAGCGCTTCGATCCGCAGGGCGCGTTCATCCGGCGCTGGGTGCCGGAGCTGGCGGCGCTGTCCGGAAAGGCGATCCACGCACCGTGGCAGGCGAAGCCGGCGCAGCTCGCGGCAGCGCAAGTGGCGCTGGGGCAGGACTATCCGCCGCCGGTCATCGACCACGACGTCGCGCGCGAGAAGACGCTGGCGCGCTTCGGATCGCGCGGCAGCGGCTCGCCCGTCGTCAGCGCGGGTGATCGAGCTCCTCGCCATCGAACCCGATCGAGTTGCGGTTCCCGGTCGCGCAGAACGGACGTGGCTCGACGCTGCCCACGACGTTGCGATCGGCGCTCTTGAGGTATGGCCGTCGCGGCTGAGCTGCACCGACCATTCCGAGGACGAGACCGGGAACCCCGTCGAAGGCCGGAGGCCGAACCCCGCCGCTGCGGGCCCCGCGCTTGCTGCACGAGAAGGCCACCATAGGGAGACAACAATGATCAGCCATCAAGCCGACACGCGGGTCGATCGGCCACGCGTCGATGTGCAGGACTATTTCGAGCTGCGCGGCTGGGCCAAGCGGTTCGGCGTCACGGCAGGCGAAGTGCGGCGTGCCGTCGCGCGCGTCGGGGACGTCCCGAAAGACGTCGAAAGGTACCTGGAGTTCGAACATCAGAGTGCGGGCGCGAAACTGCCCGGCGACACCCGCTGCTGATCCGCCCTAGAACAGCTCGACGTCGCTGACGCGCGTGCCATCCTCGATGATGCCCTTGCGCATCAGCTCGGCGTGGTTGCTGACCTGGTCGCGGCCGTTGTGCTTGGCGTGGTAGACGGCGCGGTCGGCGCGCTCGAAGGCGGCGGCGGGGGTGTCGCCGACCTCGATGGCCGTGAAGCCGACGCTGACCGTGATCTTGCCGGCCTGCGGGAACGGGTACTCGCCGACGACGTGGCGGAAGCGCTCGAACGCGGCGGCGGCGTCGCCCTCGTCGTTGCACAGCAGCAGCACGACGAACTCCTCGCCGCCGAAGCGGTAGAGCTGGTCGGAGAAGCGGAACGCACCGCGCATGATGCGCGACAGCAGCAGCAGCACTTCGTCGCCGATCAGGTGGCCGAAGCGGTCGTTGACGGTCTTGAAGTGGTCGATGTCGACCACGCCCAGCCAGTAGCGCGAGCCGGAGGCGTGGCGGCGCTCGCCCTCGTCGAGCTTGGCGTCGAGCAGCGGCAGCGACGACACCTTGTAGAAGCTGTCGTCGAAGATCTTGCGATTGAGCAGGCCCGTCAGCGTGTCGCGCTCGCTGTAGTCGAGCAGCGTCTGCACGTTGCGGTAGATGCGCAGCACGCCGAACACCAGGCGGCGCGACTTGGTGCCGATGCCGCGGGTGTTCTGGATCTCGATGACGCCGACGGCGCCCGTATCGGACATCACCGGGAACAGCGTCGTGATGATGCCGTCCTCGCGCGATTCGATGATCTTGCCGGTGGTCAGGCATTCCAGCCAGGTCGGACGCTCGACGGCGCGCGGCAGCGAATCCAGGTCGACCCAGGCCGGGTCGGCGGTGGCCGCCGGCGAATCCGCCAGCAGCGCCGCGCGCGTCAGCCAGCGCTCCTCGCCCTGGTCGCCCACCAAACGGTAGACGGCCACACGCCGCGGCGCGAGGAAATCGCGCATGGCATGCGCCAGGCTGACGTCGAGCGTGTCGCGGTCGCGCAGCCCGGTCAGCGAGGCAAGGTGATCAATGATTTCCGACATGGATTTTTGGAGCGGTGATCCCTGTTATCGGTGGAGTATCACCCGGACTGAAATCCAAGAAGGTGTCAATAGCTCCAGCGCGCCTGCGATCCCGCCGGATTCGTCGACAACTTCTCAAGCAGGCATCGTCTTCGCGACATTCTCCTGAATCAGGGCGATCAACTGCTCTTCATCATACGGCTTGCCGAGATAGTGGTCGGCGCCGAGCTGGATCGCCAGGTCGCGGTGCTTCTGGGCGATGCGCGACGTGATCATGATCACCGGCAGGCCTTGCCAGCGCGGATCGTGGCGCACGTTGCGCAGCAGGTCGAAGCCGTCCATGCGCGGCATTTCGATGTCGGTCAGCATCACGGCCGGACGTTCGACCTCGAGCTGCTCCAGCGCATCGAGGCCGTCCTTGGCCACGGTGACGCGGAAGCCTTCGCGCGCCAGCAGGCGCTGCGTGACGCGGCGCACCGTCAGCGAATCGTCCACCACCAGGATCAGCGGCGCCTTGGCTTCCTGGACTTCCTCGATCACCACCGGCACCTGCGGCGCGCCGGCATCGGCCGTCGTGCGCTGGCCGTACACGGCCGCGAGCGCCACCGGGTTGTAGATGGGCACCACCTCGCCGGTGGCCAGCAGCGACATGCCCGCCAGGCCCGGCAGGCGCGCCAGTTGCGGCCCCAGGTTCTTGACGACCACTTCCTGGTTGCCCACGACCTGGTCGACGTGCAGCGCGACGCGCTGTTCGGCGCTTCGCACCAGCACGATGGAGGTGGTCTTGCCGGCCAGCACGCCATGCGGCGTGGACTGCAGCAGCGCGCCGAGCCAGAAGAACGGCACGTCGTTGGCGCCGTCGCTGAACTGGCCGGTGAGATAGGCCCGCTCGACGTCGGCGTTGGGGGTGCGGCGCACGACTTCCACCAGCGACGCCGGCATCGCGACGGTCAGGTCGCCGCAGCGCAGCTGCACGACGCGCGTCACGGCCGTGGTCAGCGGCAGCAGCAGCGTGAAGGCCGTGCCGCGGCCCGGGGCGGAGGCGGTCTCGATGCGACCGCCGAGCGCGGTGATGTCGGTGCGCACCGCGTCCATGCCGACGCCGCGGCCGGCCAGCTCGGTCACTTCGTCGGTGGTGGTGAAGCCCGGCGTGAAGATCAGGTTGGCCAGCTCGGCGTCGCTCGGCTTCGCGTCGGGCGCGATCAGCCCGTTGCGGCGGCCGCGCGCCTCGATGCGTTGCAGGTCGAGGCCGTGGCCGTCGTCGCGGATCTGGATCCGCACTTCGTTGCCCTGCTGCGCGAGCGTGACGTCGATCGTGCCGATCGGATCCTTGTCCTGTGCGCGGCGCACGTCCGGCGCCTCGATGCCGTGCACGACGGCGTTGCGCAGCAAGTGCTCGAACGCGCCGGCCATGCGGTCCAGCACGCTGCGATCCAGCTCGATGGACGAGCCCTCGACGTTCAGGCGCACCTGCACGGCGGTTTCCTTGGCGGCCTGGCGCACCACGCGATAGAGGCGTTCGGACAGCGCGTCGAACGGCACCATGCGCGCCCGCAGCAGGTCTTCGGACAGCGCGCGCGTCAGGCGCGCCTGCGCGGCCATCTCGTCTTCGGCCGACTGCACCGTCTGCGTGATGCTGCGCTGGACGGTGGCCACGTCGTTGACCGACTCGGCCATCATGCGGGTCAGTTCCTGGAAGCGCGTGAAGCGGTCCATCTCGAGCGGGTCGAACTCGACCGACGAGCTCTTGCTCGCCTCGAGGCGCGACGCGATCTGCGTGTCGGCCTGCAGCTCGATGTCGCGCAGCTGGCGGCGCAGGCGATCCAGGTTTTCCGTCAGTTCGCGCAGCGACGCGCGCATCTGCGTGACATCGCTCTCGAGACGCGAACGCGTGATCGAGACTTCGCCGGCCTGGTTCACCAGCCGGTCCAGCAGCGGCGCCTTGACGCGCACCGTGGCGGTGGCCGGGTTGCCGGCGGCCGTCTCGACGATGCGCTGGACGCGCGACGGATTGGTGGCGCTGAAGCGCGCCCAATCGATCGATGCGGGTGCGGCGTCGGACAGCGCCTTCGGCACGAACTGGCGGATCGTCGACTCGGGCACGGCCTCGACCGGCACGGCCGACACTTCCGGCGCGGCGGCTTCCACAACCGGCGCCGGTTGTTCGACGACGGGTTCGGCCTCGACCGGCACGACAGCCGCCGGCGCGGCGACCGGCTCGGGCGCGCGTGGCGCCTTCTGCAGGCGCTGGAACTCCTCGTCGAGCGCATCGACGCCGGTGTGCAGCATCGCCATCGTCGGCGGGTTGACCGAGCGGCCGCCAACGCGTTCCTCGAACGCCGACTCCAGGCGGTGCGCCAGTTCGCCCAGGCGCATCGCGCCGGCGAGACGGGCGCTGCCCTTGAGCGTGTGCAGCGCGCGCAGCGCGCCGAAGGCCTCGGACTGCGTCTCCGGCGATTCCTCCCAGGCTCGCAGGTGCGAGGCGAGCGAGGGCAGCAGTTCCTGCGCCTCTTCCGAGAAGATCTCGAACAGCTCGGGATCGATCGCGTCCTGCGCGTCCAGATCCTGCGCGAAGCCGGTGCCGTCGTTCTGCGGCTCGGCCACTTCGTGGCGCTGGCCGGAGTCGACGCGCACGGTGTCGTCCAGCACGCTGAACTTGACGGCGCCGAGGCCGGATTCGGGAATGGCGGCGGCGGCCGCCGGATGGGCCGTGGCCTCGGCCGGCGCGACGGCCGCGTCGGCGGCGGCGTTGAGCGCCTCGAACTCGTCGGCGCCGATCTCGGTGTCGGGCGAGTCGATGACGTCCGCCGCGGCGATCGGCAGCTCGGCGAATTGATGCTCGTCGGCCGCGGGAGCGGCGGCCTGCGCGGAGGCTTCGGCAGCCGACACGGCGTCCGCGGCGGCCTTGGCTTCGGCGGCGGCTTGCGCATCCGCGGCAGCCTTCGCTTCGGCGGCGGCATGGGCTTCGGCGGCGGCCTTCGCCTCGGCGGCAGCCTGCGCGGCCGCGGCGGCTTCGGCGGCCGCAGCCGCTTCGGCAGCGGCCCTGGCCTGCGCGGCAGCCTGTTCGGCGGCGGCAGCCTGCGCGGCCTGTTCGGCCTGCGCCGCGGCCTCGGCCTCGCGGGCACGCTGGACGCTCTCGTCGTGCGTGGCCTGCGCCACCTGGGCCTGCATCGACGACTGGAAGGCATCGAAGCGGGCCAGCAGCGGCGCCGCGGGCGCCTGCAGGAAGCCGGCGGCGAACTGGTGCAGCAGGCGGCGGATCTCCTCGGCGACGTCGTTGTACAGGCGCGCCTCGTCCGGCGTCACCAGGCGCGACTGCGAGACCTCGAGCGCATGCTCGAGACGGCGCGCGAGCGACGACAGGTCGGAATGCCCGACGGTGGCGGAGTTGCCGGCCAGCGAATGCGCCAGCGACACGGCCTCCTCGTCCACCGGACGCGGCAGCTCCAGCACCCACTCGGCAAGCGACGTGCACAGGCGGCGCGACTGCTCGTCGGCCTCGTTCAGGAAGATGTTGAACAGGCCCAGGCCGATGCGCAACGGGCCGATGACCTTGTAGTTCTCGGCGTCGTCCGCGGGCAGCTGGGCGCCGACGGTCAGCGTGTCGAACGCGTGCGTGCCGGTGGCCGGCGACGGCGCGACGGCGGCGTCGTTGGCGGCCGGCGCGGTGGTGCGTTCGTTCGGCAGCAGGTCGAACGAGGTCTCGTCGAGCGTGGACGGCACGGTGTCCGGGCCGGTGTCGACATGCTCGGGCTGGTGCGGCTCGGCACGCATGTCGCCGCGCTTCTCGATGACGGTCCTGTCGGCGGTCTTGTCGAGATCGCCGAGGTCGAACTCGAAGTTCGGCGCGGCGTATTCGGGCGCGTGCTCCATCGGCTGGACGACGGTGCGCTCTTCCATGAGCTCGGTGGCCGCGTGAACGTGTCCGGCCGTGTCCGAAGGCAGGTCCAGCGTGAACGCCGGCTCCTGGTGCGGCGCGGCGGCCTTGTCCGCTGCAGTCGTCAGTTCGCCGGGACCGGTCGACTGGAAGTCGTCGAGGATCTCGGTGTCGGGGGCCTCTTCCGGCGCCGGCTCGAAGGCGTCCTCGGGCGAGGGCGTCGGCGAGAGCACCGCGGTGGCATCGGCGGCAAACGGCTTGGCCTGGACCGGCTCGGCATCGGGATCGACGCCGTCGCGCAGCGCATTGGCGGCGGCGACGATGGGCGCGCTGTGGAAGCCGGTCGCGTTCCTGGCGACCAGCGCCTTGACCCAGCCCTCGAGCTCGTCGAGCACGTTCAGCGAGAACGAGCGCAGCTCCGCATCGGCCTCGATGACGTGGTCGGCCAGGCGCGCGTTGTACAGCTGCTCGCAGGCCCAGGCGGCTTCGCCGAAGTCCTTCAGGCCGACCATGCGCGAGCTGCCCTTGAGGGTGTGGAACGCACGGCGGACGGTGGAGATCGACTCGAAGTGCTGCGGCTCCTCGGCGAGCTTCTCGAGGCTTTCGCGGGCGCCGGCGATGACTTCCTCGGCCTCCTCGAAGAAGACGTCGAGCATCTCGTCGTCCTCGGCCGTGGCCGTGTCGGAGATGACCGCGGCTGGCGCGACCGACGGGGCCGGCGGCGGGGGCGGCGCGGCGAAGTCGGTCATCGCCTGCGCGAGTTCCTGGCGCACCTCGGTGGCGCCGGACTCGTCGCTGCGCGCGAGCGCCTTGCTCGCGGCGCGGGCGGCGTCGGCGATGCTCTTCTCGTCGGACGCGACGGCCTGGTGGGCCAACTCGTCGAGCTTGTGGATGATGTCGGCCTTGGAGGCGGCGTCGTCGCCGGCCGCGGCGGCCAGCTGCTGCACCTGCTCCAGCAGCTCGCTCTCGCCGGCAGCCGGCGCGTCGGGCTCGGGCGGCGCGACCTCGTCGGTGCGGCCCATGACGGTCTCGAGGCGGCCCGAGTCGGCGTCGAACCTGAACAGCGACTTGGCCAGTTGCGGCTGCACGCCCAGCAGGTCGATCAGGAAGCCGAGCGCGCCGACGTTGGCGGCCAGGCGGCCCACGGCCTGCTCGGACAGCGCGCGCGTTTCGGGCGCGGTCTCGGCGTCCTCGCGCGATTGCGCCAGCACGGCATCGACCTCGTCGCGCATGCGCACGACGGCCTGGCCGGCCTGGTCCAGGCCCAGCACGGACAGCACGCCGCGCATGGCCGACAGCTTGGCCGGCACCGGCACCAGCAGCTCGCGCTCGGCCGGGTTGCGGTTGAACTTGTCGAGCTGGCCTTCGACATCGGCCAGCGAGGAGCGCAGCTCCTGCACGACGCTGCCCATCGTCTGGCGATCGGACGCGCGGCGATACAGGTCTTCCATCCACGGCTCGATCGGGCCGGGCGTGCGGCCCTGACGCGCGAGATCGATGCGCTCGGCGAGCTGGTGGATGCGGGTGCCGAACGAGGCGTCGGCGATGTCGGCGTCGTCGAGCGCGGCGTCCAGGCACAGCAGGCTCGTCGCGACTTCCATCGCCAGGTTCGGCGACGGCACGGACGAGCCGTCGGCCACCTGCGTGACGGCGGCGTCGAGCGCGCGCGCCATGTGCTCGCCCTCGGGATGCAGCTTGCGCACCGAATCGGCCACCAGCGTGGCCTGTTCGCGCAGGCTAGCCGCGAGGCCCGACTGGCCGGCCGTGGCCTGCGACCACGATTCCTTCAGCGCCTCGACGCGGCGACGCGCCAGCGGGATCAGCGCCGGGTCGTAGCGGCCGAGCGCTTCCTGTTCGTAGTCGACCGGCTCCTGCGCGCCGAGCGCGAACGCCTTGCGCACGGCCACCAGGCGCGGGGCCTTGGCGTCGTCGCCCGGCAACGCACGGGCGCAGAAGAACAGCAGGTCCTGCGTGAGGCGATCGGACACCTCGGCCTGGCCGCGTTCGGCCAGGCGCACCTGGGCCAGCAGGCGCGACGTGAGGCGCTTGCTGTAGACGTCGGCCGACAAGCGGCCCTGCGCCTGCGCCTCGAAGAAGGCGGCGGCCACGGACCAAAGGCCCGACAGCTTGCCGCTGGCGCCGGCGGCGAGCCCGGCGAACAGCTGGCTCATCTGCGTGGCGGCCGGGCCCACCGGGCCGCGCAGCAGCGCGAGCATGCACTGCTCCATACGGCCACGGGTATCGGCGTCGGGCTGCAGCGCCATCACGTGCGTGCCGGCCGAGGCCTTCACGAGCGCCGGGGCGGCGTCGCCCAGCTGCGTGGCCTGCGAGTCGGCCTGCCAGAGATCGGCCGGATGGATGCGGTCGGCGCCGGCGAGGGTCTGCACCTCGCGGTATTGCGGGAACAGCGCGAGCGGCGACACGTCCTTGCCGGACAGGCGGCGGCGCAGGAAATCGAGCAGGGCGAACGACGAGCGTTCGATGGTGGTGACGGTATTGATGTCGAGCTGGCGCACCTTCTGCATCAGCCGAAGCACCGCCTGCTCGCTGGCGCGCAGCATGCGGGCGCCCTCGACCTGGCCGACCATGTCGAGCGCACCGGCGCTCTGGTGGAACAACGCGCGGGCCTGCTGCATCGCCGCCGAGGCGGTGCCGTCGATCTCGGTGCCCTGCGGCGCGGCCTCGGTCTCGCGCACCTGGCGCCGCAACGCCTTGTGAGCGTTGTCGAGGGTACGGCGAAGCTCGTCGGCCACCCAGGCCAACGCGCTCAGATCTGCAGGCACTGCGTGCGCTGTTTGTTCACTCAACGTCATCTCCAGCGCGCCGCCTCGTCGAGGCGTACGTGCAAGGGTATTCAACCGTCCATGAAGGAAAGCGGCTGATGATCAGGCGATCTTGAACCGCGAAACCGACTGGCGCAATTCTTCGGCCGTGCGCGACAGCTCGCGCACGATCTGCGCGGTGGAGCGCGTACCGTCGCCGGTCTGCTCCGTCACGGCGAAGATGTGCTGGATGTTGGACGCCACGACGTTCGCCGACTGCGCTTCGCTCTGCGCCTGCGCCGAGATGTTCTCGACGAGTGCCGACAGTTCGCGCGTCACACGGTCGATGTCGACCAGCGCCGCACCGGCCGCGTCGGACAGCTGCGCGCCCTGCACCACACCCTGCGTGGAACGTTCCATGGCGGCCACGGCGTCGCCGGTGTCGGTCTGAATGGCTTTCACCAGTGCCGCGATCTGTCGCGTGGCGTCGCCGGAGCGTTCGGCCAGCCGCTGCACTTCTTCCGCGACGACCGAGAAGCCGCGACCCGCATCGCCGGCCGATGCCGCCTGGATGGCGGCGTTCAGGGCCAGCACGTTCGTCTGCTCGGTAATGTCGGAAATCAGCTCGGTGATTTCGCCGATCTCCTGCGACGACTCGCCCAGGCGCTTGATCCGCTTGGAGGTTTCCTGGATCTGGTCGCGGATCGAGTTCATGCCCTCGATGGCGTCCTGCACCGCGCGGCGGCCGGTCTGCGTCACGTTCAGCGACTGCTGGGCGGCTGCCACGGTTTCCTGCGCGCGCTGCGACACGTCGTTGATTCGGCCGGCCATCTGCAGCACCGACTCGCCGGTCTCGCGGATCTCGTGCAGCTGCTCGGTGGAGGCCGCGAGCAGCTCGGTCGACGTCTGTTCGACCTGGCCCGTGGTGTCCGTCACCCGGTTGGCCGTGCCCTGCACCTGCGCCACCAGCGTGCGCAGCTCTTCAACCGTGTAGTTGACCGAGTCGGCGATGGCGCCCGTGATGTCCTCGGTAACGGTGGCTTGCTGCGTCAGATCGCCCTCGGCGACCGACTGCAGTTCGTTCATCAGCCGGAGAATGGCGGCCTGGTTGGCGTCGTTGACGCGCTGCGCTTCGCGCTGGCGCGATTCCGATTCCGTCCGTTGCGATTCGGCGGCCGTCGCGCGCTGGCGCTGGCTGGCCACGAATAGGCGCAGGATGCCGAAGACGCCGATGACGAGCAGCAGCAGCGACACCAGCAGTGCCGCGATGTAGCCGATCGACAGCGTACCGACCTGGGTCAGGCGGTTCTGCACGCCTTCGAGGCCCTTGCGCAGCGGCTCGCTGTCGCCCACGATCTGCGCCTGCGCTTCGCGCGCGGCCACCAGGCCCTGCAGGTTGGCCAGAATCGCGCTGGACTGGCTGCGCGTCTGTTCGTACTGCTGGATCAGCTGCTCGAGGCGCTCGCGCGTGGCGGGCTCCTTGGTGCCGGGCAATCGCAGGTCGGCGTTGCCTTGCAGCAGGCCGTCGGCGATCTCGCGGAAGGTGTTCAAGTCCTTGCCGAGCAGGAACACCGCCTCGGGGCTCACGCCTTCGTAGGTCAGGAATTCGTTCGCGCTCTTGCCGATACGCTGCGTCAACATGACGAGCTGGCCGACGGCGGAGATCTCGGCCGCCGAGGCGCCGCCCTGCAGCTTCAGGGACGACACGGTCTCGGCCGTCTCGAGCAGGTCGGACGACTGGCGATTGATGGTGCGCAGCGCCTGTCCCACCTGGGTCAGCGTCTTCTGCTGCGCCAGCACGATCTGCGAGTTCTTCTCGGCACGGTCGACCAGCGACATCAGCGGCGCGACGGTGTCCTGCACGCTGTTGGGCACGGCGCTGACGGTGTCGTTGCCCGTATGCAGGCCGCGCACGTTGGTGGCCAGCACGGTGCCGCTTTCCTTCACTTCCGGGAAGGCCGAGGGGCTGCCGATCATGGCCTGCGAAACCGACTTGGCCAGACGCTGCGACTGCATCAGCGCCGCACCGGTGGCCTCCACCTGCTGCGAGTGCGAGGTGGCCGCGTTGAAGGCGCCGGCGCCAGCGCCCAGCAGGCCGATGATGCCCAGGGCCGTCAGCGTGAACACGAAGCGCTGCTGGTAGCTCACCGAGCGGCGGCCGATCAGCGGCAGGCCGGTGTTGTCCTCGTCGATGGGGGCCGGCTCGGCCTCCGCGGGCTCGGCATCGAGCAGGCGCGTGGGCGCGGCATCGGCGTGGTCGGGCACCAGCGTCGACGCGTTCATCGTCGCCGTGTCGACGCCTTCGAGCGGCAGGTCGATGGACAGGTTGTTCTCGGAGTGCACGGCGCCGTGGTCGTCGTCCTGGCCGGGACCGGCGCCGTCGAGCGGGAAGGCCGAATGGCCCATCGCGTGGACGTCGAGATCCAGCGTCGGCACCGCGCCGCCGGTGGACAGCGCGTGCGTCGGATGATCCTGGTGGCCGACGCCGGGACCGTCATGCGAGTCGTGCAGCGACTGCCGGTGCGAATCGACCGCGTCGCCGAGGTCGACATCCGCCAGCGCGACGCTGCGTGCGTGCGCGCCGGCCTCCGAAGCGACGGGAGGATAGACGTTCTCGAGGCCGCCCTCGGTGTGGGCGCCATGCTGCTTGAGCACGTTGCCATTGCTTTGGTCTGACAAGTTCATCTCGCCCTCTTCACGCTAGATTTCAAATCCCAACTAATCCCGAACGGTCGCCCGACGCACTGCGTGCCTTGGCGCCGTTGGCACGGCGCGTCGTCGCGACCGGCCCTCTTCAGCTCATCACATCGAGGAACGCGCCATCGACGGCGAGCGCCCCCAGATCGATCTCCTGCCAGGACGCGCCGAGCGCATCCTTCCAGCGGCCGGCCGCGAACGCCGGCCGGGCGCTGACGCTCTCGGCCGGCTCGGCCTCGCGCGTCAATTGTTCTTCGCCGCGCAGGCCCGCCAGGCGGTCGACGCGGAGTGCGGCATTGACCTGCAGCGACGGCGCCAGCATCACGAGCTGGCCGTCGAGCGCTGCGGGGTCGTTGGCCTTCGGGGCACGCAGTCCCAGGAAGGCCGCGAGGTCGATCACGGTGTACAGGTCGCCCCGCAGCTGCGCCACGCCCGTCATCCAGGGCTTGGCGTGCGGCAGCTTCAGCAGCGCGCGCAGCGGGAAGATCTCGCCGGCCTGGGCCAGCGGCAGCAGCAGTCCGACGCCGGCGCATTCGACGGCGAGCCAGCCTCGCGCGCGCGGCTGCGTCTTGGCGGCTTGCAGGCGGCTCGCCAGCCGGGTTTGCAGTTCGCGCAGGGCATCTTTATTGGCCATGGATGGGTGCGTGCCGGATTTGCGTACGTGAGGGTCGGATCAGTCGCTCGGGTTCAGCCGAGGGACTTGATCTTGGCCATCAGGTCGTCGGTGTCGACGGGCTTCACGACGTAGTCGCGGGCGCCTTGGCGCAGGCCCCAGACGCGGTCGGTTTCCTGGCCCTTGCTGGTGCACATGATCACCGGCACGTCGGAATAGCGCGGATCGCGCGTGATCGAACGGGTCAGCTGGTAGCCGTTCGTCCCGGGCATCACGACGTCCATCAGGATCAGGTCGGGCTTGCCCTCGGCCAGGCGCTTCATCGCGTCTTCGCCATTCTCGGCCGTGCGCACGGTGAAGCCGCGCTTGGCGAGCAGATCGGAGAGATAAGCCAATTCGGTCTTCGAATCATCGACCAGGAGAATGTGCTGGATCGGCATGGTGTGTCCTTGGAAACGCGCTTGAGCTGCGCTGTGGTCCGTTTTCAATTCGGCCGCACGGGCGGTCGTCAATATCCCGGACGGGAAACTTCTACTGTTCTGCGGAAAGTCGAGCCGGGTGGTATTGAGCCACCGCGCGCAAGAGCTGTTCCTTCGTGAAAGGCTTGGTCAGGTAATCCTCGGAGCCGACCATCCGCCCGCGCGCCTTGTCGAACACGCCGTCCTTGGACGACAGCATGATCACGGGCACCGCGGTGAAGCGCGGGTTGCGCTTGATGATCGCGCAGGTCTGGTAACCGTCGAGTCGCGGCATCAGGATGTCGCAGAAGATCAGGTCGGGCGTGTGGTCGTTGACCTTGGCCAGCGCGTCGAAGCCGTCCTCGGCCAGCACCACTTCGTGCCCGCCCTGGCGCAGGAAGATCTCGGCGCTGCGCCGGATCGTGTTGCTGTCGTCGATCACGAGCACGCGTACCGCGGGCTGGGCCGGTGCGGCGGCGGGGGCCGGCGTGGCGTCAGCCATTGAAGCTCTCGTTCAGAACATGCGCCATCGTGGGTTCTTCCATCAGATGCGGACCATCTCGAAATCTTCCTTGCGTGCGCCGCATTCCGGGCACGTCCAGTTCATCGGAACCGCGGCCCAGGGGGTACCCGGCAGCAAACCAGTTTCGGCATCCCCGGCAGCTTCATCGTAGATCCAGCCGCAGATCAGACACATCCAGGTTTGAGGTTCGTTCACAGTCGTTCGCGTTCAGGGTCACTACAATCGTCTGGATTGTAGCCATGGCCCCGAGCGGTTAACGACGCGTTAAGGGCCAAACTAATCACATTTTCCGGGCAAGCTTCACGGCTTACCCCCCACCGGACATGGCAATGGACCTCCCTCCCGGCGCGGAAACGCCCGACGAAATCGCTGAAGAAGCCAGCGCTCCGGCCTGCATCCTGACTTTCAACGCCAGCGACGCCAGCGGCGCGGGCGGCATCGCGGGCGACGTCGCGACCATCGCCGCGATGGGCGCGCACGCCCTTCCCGTGGTCACCGCGGTGCTGATGCGCGACACCGCCGAGATCTTCGACCAGCACGTGATCGACGCCGACGCCGTGGTCGAGCAGGCCCGCTGCATCCTCGAGGACATCACCGTCTCGGGCATCAAGGTGGGCTTCCTGGGCAATACCGACAACGTCAGCGCGGTGGCCGAGGTGCTGTCCGACTATCCCGACGTGCCGGTCGTCTCCTACCTGCCGGGCTTGTCCTTCATGGAGGACGACGACCAGAACACCTACCTGGACGCCTTCCGCGAGCTGATCCTGCCGGCCACCGAGGTGCTGATCGGCAACCACAAGACGCTGACCGACTTCCTGCTGCCCGAGTGGGATTCCGACCGACCGGCCTCGCCGCGCGAACTGGCCGTGGCCGCTGCCGAGCACGGCACGCGCTTCGTGCTGGTGACCGGCGTGATGCTGCCCGCCAAGGGCGCAGGCCAGTTCATCGACAACGTGCTGGCCTCGCCGCAGGGCGCGCTCACCGGCGAGAAGTTCGAGATGTTCGAGGCCACCTTCGTCGGCGCCGGCGACACGCTGTCGGCGGCGATGGCCGCGCTGCTGGGCGCCGCCGCCGAGCTGCAGGCGGCCGTCGGCGAGGCGCTGCAGTTCCTCGACCAGAGCCTGGACGCCGGCTTCCGCCCCGGCATGGGCGGCGTCGTGCCCGACCGCTTCTTCTGGGCGCTGCCGCCCGGCGAGGACGAGGAAGGCAACGAGACGATCGAAGAGGCGCTGTCGGACGACGCGACCGAAGTCGGAGGCTCGCGCAGTGTCCACTAATGACGCGTTGTTCGAACGCGCCCAGAAGGTCATCCCCGGCGGCGTGAATTCGCCCGTCCGCGCATTCCGCGCTGTTGGCGGCACGCCACGCTTCATCGCCCGCGGCGAAGGCGCGTACATCGTCGACGCCGAAGGCAAGCGCTATGTCGACTACATCGGCTCGTGGGGCCCGATGATCCTGGGCCACGGCCACCCGGCCGTGCTCGACGCCGTGCTGCGCGCCGCGCGCGACGGCTTCAGCTTCGGCGCGCCCACCGAGCGCGAGGTCGAGCTGGCCGAGGAGATCATCCGCCACGTGCCCAGCGTCGAGCAGGTGCGCCTGGTCAGCTCGGGCACCGAGGCGTGCATGAGCGCGATCCGCCTGGCGCGCGCCGCCACCGGCCGCTCGCGGCTGATCAAGTTCGAGGGCTGCTACCACGGCCACGCCGACGCGCTGCTGGTCAAGGCCGGCTCGGGCCTGGCGACTTTCGGCCATCCGACCTCGGCCGGCGTGCCGCCCGAGGTCGTGCAGCACACGACCGTGCTCGACTTCAACAACGTGGAGCAGCTCGAACAGGCCTTCGCCGCCTACGGCGACGAGCTGGCCTGCGTCATCATCGAGCCGATCGCCGGCAACATGAACTTCGTGCGCAGCAGCGTGCCGTTCATGACGCGGCTGCGCGAGCTTTGCCACCGGCACGGCGCGTTGCTGATCATGGACGAGGTGATGACGGGCTTTCGCGTCGCGCTCGGCGGCGCGCAAAGCCTCTACGCGCGGCGCATCCCCGGCTTCGTGCCCGACATCAGCGTGTTCGGCAAGGTCATCGGCGGCGGCATGCCGCTGGCGGCCTTCGGCGCGTCGCGCAGGATCATGGCGCAGCTCGCGCCGCTCGGCCCGGCCTACCAGGCGGGCACGCTGTCGGGCAACCCCGTCGCCACCGCCTGCGGCCTGGCCACGCTGCACGAGATCGCCAAGCCCGGTTTCCACGATGCGCTCGGCGCGCGCACGCGCGAGCTGGTCGACGGCCTGAAGGCGGAAGCCGATGCAGCCGGAATCGCCATGACGGTGGACTCGGAAGGCGGCCTGTTCGGCTTCTTCTTCGCCGATACGTTGCCGCACAACTACACCAGCGCCGTCGCGGTCGACAAGGAGCGCTTCAACCGCTTCTTCCACGCGATGCTGGACGCCGGCGTCTACTTCGCGCCGGCGCTCTACGAGGCCGGCTTCGTCAGTTCCGCCCACGGCCCGGCCGAGATCGAACACACGCGCAAGGCCGCCCGCGCCGCCTTCGCCGCACTGCGAACCTGACACCCGTGGCTTCCGCAAAACAGACCGAATACAACGGCCACCCCGCGGTGGCGCTGCAATCCTCCGACGGCGCCCGCGCCACCGTCCTGCTGCACGGCGGCCACCTGGTGAGCTGGATTCCGGCCGGGGGCCAGGAGCAGCTCTACGTCTCGCCCACCAGCGAGTACGGCGAGGGCCAGGCGGTGCGCGGCGGCGTGCCGGTGATCTTTCCGCAGTTCTCCAGCCGCGGCACGCTGCCCCGCCACGGCCTGGTTCGCACGCGCGGCTGGCAACTGGCCGACACCACCTCGCATGGCACCCACGCACAGGCCGTGCTGCGCTTCGTCGCCGACGACGCCACGCGCGCGCTGTGGCCGCACGAGTTCGAGGCCGAGATCACCGTCAGCATCATCGGCCAGCAGCTCGACGTCGAGTTCGCGGTGACCAACACCGGCGACACCGATTTCGAGTTCGCCGTGGCGTTGCACGCCTACCTGCGCACCAATGATGTGCTCAAGGCCCAGCTCGAGGGGCTGCAAGGCGTCAAGTACGAGGACAACACCACGGGCCAGTGGCAGCAGCAGTGGGGCGACGTCACCCAGGTCGTGGGCGAGGTCGACCGCCTGTACCACGACGCCCCGAGTCCGCTGACGCTGCGCGAGCTGGGCCGCAGGCTCTCGATCGCGCACAGCGATTTCACCGACGTCGTCGTGTGGAACCCAGGCCCGGTCAAGGCGGCCCAGCTGAGCGACATGCCCCCCGACGATTGGCAGAAAATGCTGTGCGTCGAGGCGGCGCGGGTCATCGATCCGGTCACCCTGGTGCCGGGCGATGAATGGGCCGGCATGCAGACCTTCATCGCCGGCTAGCCGCAAAATATCCTTGCGCCGGGGCGGTCCAGCCGCCCGCCGGCCGAAATCCTGGAAGCCGGGCGCGAAACGTGCATGGCCTCGCAGGACCGAACAAGAACGATTCCGTCATGCACATCCATATCCTCGGCATCTGCGGCACCTTCATGGGAGGTCTCGCCGCCTTGGCGCGCGAGGCCGGCCACAAGGTGACCGGCTGCGACGCCAACGTCTACCCGCCGATGAGCGACCAGTTGCGCGCCCTCGACATCGAGCTGATCGACGGCTACGGCACCGACCAGGTGGCGCTGGCGCCCGATCTCTTCGTCATCGGCAACGCCGTCTCGCGCGGCAATCCGCTGATGGAGGCCATCCTGGACGACGGCCTGCCCTACGTCAGCGGCCCGCAATGGCTCGCCGAGCACGTGCTCGAAGGCCGCCATGTGCTGGCCGTGGCCGGCACGCACGGCAAGACGACGACGACGGCGATGCTCGCGTGGATCCTCGACCAGGCCGGGCTCGAGCCCGGCTTCCTGGTCGGCGGCGTGCCGCGCAACTTCGGCGTTTCGGCGCGGCTCGGCAAGACGCACGGCGACGGCGGCGCACGCACGCCGTTCGTCATCGAGGCCGACGAGTACGACACCGCCTTCTTCGACAAGCGCAGCAAGTTCGTCCACTACCACCCGCGCACGGCGGTGCTGAACAACCTCGAGTTCGACCACGCGGACATCTTCCCCGACCTCGCCGCCATCGAGACCCAGTTCCACCACCTCGTGCGCACGATGCCGTCGCGCGGCCGGCTCGTCGTCAACGCGCGCGAGGAGTCGCTGCAGCGCGTGCTCGATCGCGGCTGCTGGAGCGAGGTGCAGCGCTTCGGCGCGCGCAAGGAAGAGCCGGGCGCGCTGCGCGCGCGCGGCGAGCCGCACGCGTTCGACGTGCTGCGCGGCTCGATGAAGATCGCGCGCGTCGAGTGGCACCTGCTCGGCGAGCACAACCAGATGAACGCGCTGGCCGCGATCGCCGCCGCCGAGCACGTGGGCGTCGCGCCGGCCACGGCGGCCAAGGCGCTGGCGTCGTTCGAGAACGTCGCGCGCCGGCTCGAGTTGAAGGGCGAGGTCAACGGCATCCGCGTCTACGACGACTTCGCGCACCACCCCACCGCGATCCGCACCACCATCGACGGCCTGCGCCGCAAGGTCGGCGCGCAGCGCATCCTCGCCGTGTTCGAGCCGCGCTCCAACACGATGAAGCAGGGCGCGATGAAGGCGCAGCTGCCGTGGGCGCTCGAGGAGGCCGACCTGTCGTTCTGCCACGCCGGCGGGCTGTCGTGGGACGCCGCCGAGGCGCTGGCGCCGATGGGCAAGCAGGCCGTGGTGTGCGACACGATCGGCGCGCTGGTCTCCGCCGTGACGCGCGCGGCCAAGCCCGGCGACCACATCCTGTGCATGAGCAACGGCGGCTTCGGCGGCGTCCACGCGAAGCTGCTGACCGCGCTCGAGGCGCCGCACACCTGACAGGGTCTCGTGCTGACCCATCTGCTCTATCTGCACGGCTTCCGCTCGTCGCCGCAATCGGCCAAGGCGCGCTGGATGGCCGACTGGGTCGCGGCGCATCGTCCCGATCTCGTGTGGGCCTGCCCGCAGCTGCCGCCGTCGCCCGCCGCAGCGCTAGACGACGTCCGCGCGATCACGGCCAGCTGGCCGGCGGCCACGACGGGCGTCATCGGCAGCTCGCTGGGCGGCTTCTACGCGACGATCTTCGCGGAGTCGCTGGGCTGCCGCGCGGTGCTGGTGAATCCGGCCGTCGACCCCGCGCGCGACCTCGCGGCGCACATCGGCCGCCAGACGATGTACCACGCGGCCGACGAGAGCTTCGACTTCCGCGCCGAGTACGTCGACGAACTGCGGGCCATGGCGCCGCCGGATCCGCTCGTGCATCCGGGCAACATCCTCGCCATCGTCGCGAAGGGCGACGAGGTGCTCGATTGGCGCGAGATGACGGCGCGCTACGCGCTGGGCCCGCTGAAGCTGATCGCCGGCAGCGATCACGGGCTGTCGGACTTCGCCTCGCACGTGCCGGACCTGCTGCGCCACCTGCAACTCTGAGGCCCCGCGTCGCGCATACAGCCAGGGGTATGTCGCAGTTCAGCCGACACCAGTCTCGGGCCGCTCCGGTGTGACTTCGGTCACGTTTCGCGCACACCCTTTTCGGGGAGGGTAATCCCCCTCCTGTTGTGTTAACTTTCAGCCCGCGAGTCGACATCGACTCGCGGGCGCCGGGACCACGTTTCGGCGACCCGCAGCGTCAGAACAATCAGATCCATTCAAGGGGTTTCCATGAAGAAGTTTGCAGCAGCCGTTTCGCTGGCTGTCGTGGCCGGCGCTGCCAGCGCCAGCGCCATCACCTACCAGACCGGCGCCGGTTTCAAGTCCGACCTGGCCGATGCGGCCGCCTACGAAAGCGCCGTCACCGCGCTCGTCGGCGCACCGACCGCCCTCACCAGCTTCGACAACGCCCAGTTCCACCTGAGCAACTCGGCGTTCGAAGCGACGATCACGTTCGACGTCACCGCACCGACGGCGTACGACTTCCGCGCGGGCGTCGACCTCGGCGGCGGCGGCACGCTGGTCCTGGACGGCACGGCCATCGACACCCGCAGCAACAACATGTGGTGGAACTACAGCTACTCGGACGCCAGCCAGTTCCTGGCCGGCAGCGGCGACCTGTCCGTCGGCGTGCACACGCTGCAACTGTACGGCTTCGAAGACTGCTGCTCCGGCAACATGCAAGTGCAGTTCAGCACCAACGGCGGCACGTCGTACACCTCGTTCGGTGCGACCGACGGCCTGCCGGCCGTGCCGGAAGCACAGAGCTTCGCGATGCTGCTCGCCGGCCTGGGCCTCGTGGCCACGCTGGCGCGTCGCCGCTCGAACAAGCAAGCCTGAGTCTTCTCGCGCTCGCTCGACCAACGGGAGCTTCGGCTCCCGTTTTTCATTGGGCGCCGCCTTTCCCGATGGCGCTGCCATCGAGCAGGACGTGCGAATCCCGCCGTTCGGCGTAACAGCCGCAACGCCCGTCGCATTCCGGCCTCCGGCGAGGCGCCGGCCGGCGGAACTCGGCGACAATCGCCGGGTGAATTACGCTCTCTTTGATGACTCCGGGAAGTTCCTCGCCGGACGGGTGATGTCCGAGGCGGACAGCTCGATCCAGGTGGAACTCGATTCCGGCAAGCGTGTGAAGGTCAAGTCCTCGCACGTGCTCCTGCGCTTCGAGAAGCCGCAGCCCGCCGAACTGATCGCGCAGGGCCAGGCGCTCGCGAGCGCGATCGACCTCGACCTCGCGTGGGAATTCGCCGCCGAAGGCGAGTTCGGCTTCGCCGACCTGGCGCGCGACTACTTCGACAAGTCGGCCGGTCCGGTGCAGCAGGCCGCGGCGCTGTTCCGCCTGTTCGACGCGCCGCACTACTTCCGCCGCATGGCCAAGGGCGTGTTCCGCAAGGCGCCCGAGGAGACGGTCAAGGCCGCGCTGCTGGGCATCGAACGCAAGCGCCTGCAGGCGCTGCAGATCCAGGAGTGGGCCAAGGAGCTGGTCGCCGGCCAGACGCCGCAGCCGATCCGCGACCAGCTCTACAAGATCCTGTTCCGTCCCGACAAGAACGCGGCCGAATACAAGGCCGTCGTCGAGGCCAGCAAGCTGGCGCAGCGCTCGCCGCTCGATCTGCTGAAGGCCGCCGGCGCCATCTCGAGCCCGTACCAGTTCCACTGGCGCCGCTTCCTGTTCGAGGAACTCACCAAGGGCACCGGCTTTCCGCCGCTCGAGGCACCCGCGATCAAGGACGACCTGCCGCGCGCCAGCGTCGCCGCGTTCTCGATCGACGACTCGCAGACCACCGAGATCGACGACGCGCTGTCGGTGCAAGGCCTCGGCACGGGCACCGTCGTCTTCGGCGTGCACATCGCCGCGCCGGGCCTCGCGATCCTGCCGGACAGCCCGATCGACAAGGTCGCGCGCGACCGCCTGTCCACCGTCTACATGCCGGGCTGGAAGATCACGATGCTGCCGGACGGCATCGTCGAGAAGTACACGCTGGCAGAAGGCCGCGACTGTCCGGCGCTGAGCCTGTACGTCACGTTCGACGAGGCGACGCTGGAGATCAAGTCGAGCGAGACGAAGCTGGAGCTCGTGCCCATCGTCGCGAACCTGCGCCACGACAAGCTCGACGCCTTCGTCACCGAGGACTCGCTGACCGGCGCCGCGCCGGCCGACTATCCGTTCGCCACCGAGCTGGCGTTCACGTTCCGCCTCGCGCGCCACCTGAAGGCGCTGCGCGAGATCGCGCGCGGCAAGCCGGAGAACTTCAACCGGCCCGACTACAACTTCCGCCTCGAGACCGCCGACGGCCACTCGCCGACCAGCGAGCCCAGGGGCGACGAGAAGGTCACGATCAGCGAACGCCGCCGCGGCGCACCGCTCGACCTCATCGTGTCCGAAGCGATGATCCTGGCCAACAGCACCTGGGGCGGCTGGATCGCCGAGATGGGCGTGCCGGGCATCTATCGCAGCCAGGCCAGCCTGGCGCCCGGCGTCAAGGTGCGCATGGGCGTGCGCCCCGCGCCGCACGCCGGCATGGGCGTGGCGCAATACACCTGGGCCACGTCGCCGCTGCGCCGCTACGTCGACCTCGTCAACCAGTGGCAGATCATCGCGTGCGTGCGCAACGGGCGCATGGCACCGCTGTCCGCGCCGTTCAAGCCCAAGGACGCGACGCTGTTCTCGATCATCTCCGGCTTCGACACCGCATACGCCGCCTACAACGGCTTCCAGACCGGCATCGAGCGCTTCTGGACGCTGCGCTGGCTGCAGCAAAACGAGGTCACCGAGCTCGACGCCGCCGTCTTGAAGGACGGCCTGGTGCGTGCCGACACGCTGCCGCTGGTCTTCAAGGCCGCCGGCTGCGACAGCCTCGCGCGCGGGACGCACGTGCGCGTGCGCGTCGACGGCGTCGACCTGCTGACGCTCGATCTGCATGCCCGTCTCGTCGCCAAGCTCGATGACGACGAGCCCGCGGCCGGTGTCGCCGAAGAGGCCGACGACGTCGAGGAAGCCAGCGCCGGCCCGCTGACGCTGGCCATCGACGTCAACGAAGAGACTCCGCCCGCCGAGGGCGCTGCCACGCCGGCCTGACGAAGCCGGACGAACCGCCCACGCATGGACAAGAACTTCAAGCCTCCGAAGCCGCGCGAGATGTTCGCACAGGAGCCGCTCTCGGTGCGCATTCGCGCCTGGCGGCCGAGCGTGATGCAATTGGCGCTCGCGATCTCGCTGTCGTTGCATGCCGCCGTGCTGGGCGTGCGTTTCGTCGATCCGGAAGACTTCAATCGCGTGTTCCAGGACACGCCGCTCGAGGTCGTCCTCGTCAACGCGCGTTCGACCGAGGCGCCCACCAAGGCGCAGGCCATCGCGCAGGCCAACCTCGCCGGCGGCGGCGAGGCCGAGGCCGGCATCGCCACGTCGCCGCTGCCGCCGTCGCCCAGCGAGCTGATCGGCGACGACCAGTCGGACGCCGCCAAGGCGATCCAGCAGCAGCAGCAGGAACAGCAGCAGTTGCTGTCGCAGATCCGACGCGACGTCGCCGCGATGCCGGTGCCCGATCCGCGCAAGACCTCGATGACGCAGTCCGAACGCCAGACCGAGGAGCTGCGCCAGCAGAAGCTGCGGCTGCTCGCGGTGATCGAGAAGCGCATCAACGAGGAGAACGCGCGCCCGCGCCGGCGCTACATCAGCCCGGCCACGCGCGAAGAGGTCTACGCGATCTACTACGACAAGCTGCGCCACAGGATCGAGGACAAGGGCACGGCCAACTTTCCGACGCTCAACGGCCGCAAGCTGTACGGCGAGCTGACGGTCAACCTGACGATCGACGCGCGCGGCCGCATCGTCGAGTCGGAGATCATCCACAGCTCGAACTCGCGCTTCCTCGACCAGCGCGCGCTGGCCATCGCCAACGCAGCGGCGCCGTTCGGCAACTTCAGCGACGACATGAAGCAGAAGGCCGACCAGATCGTCGTGACGTCGCGCTTCCGTTTCACGAAGGCCGAGGGCATGCAGGCCACGATGACCAACAACGGAGGCTGAGTCTTGAGCGCGACAGATCCCGTTCGCCTGGCCGTCGTCGGCAACCCCGTCGCCCACAGCCGTTCGCCGCAGATCCACGCGCGCTTCGCCGCGGTATCGGGTCATGCGGTGGACTACTCTCGCATCGAGTCGCCGCTGGACGGCTTCGCCGCCACGCTGCGCGCGTTCGCCGACGCCGGCGCGCGCGGCTGCAACGTCACCGTGCCGTTCAAGGGCGAGGCCTTCGCCGCGTGCGCGCGCCTGAGCGAGCGCGCGCGCCGCGCGGAGGCCGTCAACACCATCATGTTCGAGGCCGGCGGCTGGTTCGGCGACAACACCGACGGCGCCGGGCTGGTGCGCGACATCGAGCTCAACGCCGGCGTGACGCTGCGCGGCAAGCGCGTGCTGGTGCTGGGAGCCGGCGGCGCCGCGGCCGGCGCGCTCGATCCGCTGCTGGCCGCGCGGCCAGCGGCACTGGTCGTCGCCAACCGCACGCCGGCGAAGGCGCAGTCCTTGATCGAACGCTTCGCGGCCAACGCCGCGCGGCTCGACGTGCCCTTGTCGGCCACCGCGCTCGAGACGCCCGGTGCCGATTTCGACGTGCTGATCAACGCCACCGCCGCCAGCCTGCAGGCCGCGGTGCCGCCGCTGCCGGCCGGCACGTTGCGGCCCGGCGGGCTGGCGCTCGACATGATGTACGGCGCCGCCGCCCTGCCTTTCCTGCGCTGGGCGCGCGCGCAGGGCGCGGTCGCGCGCGACGGCCTGGGCATGCTGGTGGAGCAGGCGGCCGAGGCCTACTTCGTCTGGATGGGCGTGCGCCCGGGCACGTTCCAGCTGCTCACCGAGTTGCGGCGCGAGGTCGACGCGGCGGCCAGGGCGACCGAGTCCGGAGCCGCGGCTTGAGCGGCGGCCTTCGCGGCATCGGGCGACTGGTCGGCATGCTGGCCGTCGCGGTGCTCGCGCTGCAGCTGTTCTTCCTGCTGCGCGTCGCGCTGATGCTGGTCGTCGCACCCGAGTCGACGTCGTTCCAGCGCAGCGAGATCCGGCGCATCGTCGTCGAGAAGCACCAGCTGCCGTGGTCGCAGGAGAGCGTGCCGGGCAACCGCATCTCCGACAACCTGCGCCGCGCCGTCATCGCCAGCGAGGACGCCGGCTTCGTCGAGCATCACGGCGTCGAGTGGGGCGCGGTCGAGAAGGCCTGGAACAAGAACGAGAAGGCCGAGGCGCGCGTCGAGGCGCAGCAGGGCCGCACGTCCACGAGGCGCGGCGCCGACGGCAAGCCGCGCGTGGTCGTGGCCAAGGTGGTCGGCGGCTCGACGATTTCGCAGCAGTTGGCCAAGAACCTGTTCCTCTCGGGCGAACGCAACATCCTGCGCAAGGGCCAGGAACTGGTGATCACGTTCATGCTCGAATTCGTCCTGGGCAAGGAGCGCATCCTCACCACCTACCTGAACAACGTCGAGTGGGGCGAGGGCGTGTTCGGCGCGCAGGCGGCCTCCGAGCACTACTTCCGCACCAGCGCGGCGACGCTCGGCCCGGCGCAGGCTGCACGACTGGCGGTGATGCTGCCGGCACCCAAGCGCTTCGAGAAATCGCCGGCCTCGCCCTACGTGCTGGGCCGCTCGGCCACCATCGTCGCGCGCATGGGTGGCGTTGATTTGCCATGATGGGCGACTGACCGGCGAGCCATCATGGAACTGGATAGAGAACAGCAGGAAGTCGCCCAGACGGCGGCCCGGATGATCGTCGAGGACGGCCTCGACTACGCCAGCGCCCGCCGCAAGGCATTGCAGGAACACGGCGACGGCGGACGCCGTCCGCGCGATGCGCCGAGCAACGAGGCCATCGAAGACGAAGTTCGCGCCCACATAGCGATCTTCTGCGCCGACACGCAGCCGGCCGAACTGCGGGCGCTGCGCGAGACGGCGCTGCGCTGGATGCTGCGCCTGGCCGAGTTCCGGCCCTATGTCGGCGGCGCGGTCTGGCGCGGGACGGCGACGCGGCAGTCCATCGTCCGCATCGACCTGTATTGCGACGACATCAAGGCGCCCGAGATCGCGCTGCTGAACAAGGGCGTCGACTACGAAACCGTCAGTGAACCGCTGGGCCGCGGCGAGCATTCACTGACGCTGGTGCTGGCCGAACGCAGCGCTGCGCTGGCCGACTGGGTCACGATCCACCTGAACGTCCTCGACCTGGACGATCTGCGCGGCGCGCTCAAGCCCGACGCCGGCGGCCACACCTGGCGCGGCGATGCCGCCGCGCTGCAACGACTGCTGGAAGAACAAGCATGAGTGCATTGACACGTCGCGAATGGGTCGCGGGCCTGGGGCTCGGCGCCGTCGGGTTGGGCGTCGGCGCCTGGATGCGCCATCGCCAGCCGCCGGTCGAGATGGGCGACACCGCCGCCGCCGCGGCTTCGGCTGCGGGCATCGCGCTACCGCCGCTGACGCCGATTCCGTCACCGATCCAGACCACGGACGGCCGCACGCTGAGCAACGCGGATATTGGCGGTCGCTTCGTCGTGCTCAATTTCTGGGCGCCATGGTGCCCGCCCTGCGTGCGCGAGATGCCCGACATCGACGGCTTCGCCCGTTCCGCGGCGGGCAAGAACGCGCTGGTGATCGGCCTGGCCATCGACGAACAGCCGGCCGTCGACAAGTTCCTCGCGGCGCATCCCGTGTCTTACCCGATCTCCATCCTCGGGTATGCGGGGCTTGCCTGGGCGAAGCGCCTCAGCAATGATCCGAACGTCGCCCTGCCGTTCACGGCCGTCTTCGATCGCTCGCAGCAGCTCGCCCAACACAAGTTCGGTGCGACCAACGCGGCCGAACTGACGAACTGGGTGCGCGTTTCCTGAACGTTCTCGCAGCAACCGGCTCGCCGGTTGCTCCGGATCGGGGCCGAAAGGCGCTGACTGGCGCTCATCCGCGTTGCCAAGCGCGGCCTGAGTTGTCAAGTACTCTTTTTAGGGTAAATTCTCGCTTAGTGGCGTGAACGGCACTCAACAAAGCGTAAAGTCCGCTTCTTTCGAATTGACACAACCGGCTCCCGACGCCGCCTGCGCACCGCATGAACGTCCTCGTGCTTCACGGCCCCAACCTGAACCTGCTCGGCACCCGCGAGCCGGCAGTGTATGGAAGTGCCACGTTGCCGGACATTGACCGCGAGTTGGCGCAGATCGCGAAAGAAGCCGGATGCGGCCTGCAGACCTTGCAGAGCAACCATGAAGGCGTGCTGATCGACCGCGTCCAGGCGACGCGCACGGACGGCACCGACTTCATCGTGATCAATCCGGGCGCCTTCACGCACACCAGCGTGGCGCTGCGCGACGCGTTCGCGGCCGTGGCCATCCCGTTCGTCGAAGTCCATTTGTCGAACATCCATCGGCGCGAGCCGTTCCGGCACCATTCCTATTTTTCCGACCTCGCCGAAGGCGTGATCTGCGGTCTCGGCGCCCAGGGCTATTCCCTGGCGCTCAGGTTCGCCCTGGCGCGCGCGCCCGCGCGCAGCTAGCTCGCCCATTCGGCCCGGCGCCACGAGCGCCGTCAACAAGCCTTTCTATCCAGGAGACCGTTCCATCATGGACATGCGCAAGCTCAAGACCTTGGTCGACCTCGTTTCGGAGTCCAACATCTCCGAACTCGAAATTACCGAAGCCGAAGGCAAGGTCCGCATCGTCAAGGCCGGCTACGGCGTGCCGACGACGATGATGATGCAGCCCGCAGGGCAGATGATGATGCAGCAGGCGCCGCAGCAGCACGCCCCGGCCGGCGAGGCCGCCGCGTCCGCCCCGGCCGCCGAGGCCGCGCCGGCGGCGCCGACCGGCCACGTCGTCAAGTCGCCGATGGTCGGCACCTTCTACCGCTCGGCCAGCCCGGGCTCGAAGCCGTTCGTCGAGATCGGCAGCGCGATCAAGGAAGGCGATCCGATCTGCATCGTCGAGGCGATGAAGATCATGAACGAGATCGAGGCCGACATGTCCGGCACGGTCAGCAAGATCCTGGTCGAGAACGGCCAGGCCGTCGAGTTCGGTCAACCGCTGTTCATCGTCGAATAAGCGGACCCGCGTCATGTTCAAGAAGATCCTGATCGCGAATCGCGGAGAGACCGCCGAAGGCGGCGCGGCGCAGCCGCGATGCGCTGCGGGCGAAGCCCGCCAACGCGACTGAGCCGAGCACATCATGTTCAAGAAGATTCTCATCGCCAATCGAGGCGAAATCGCGTTGCGCATTCAGCGAGCCTGTCGCGAGATGGGCATCCAGTCCGTCGTCGTCTACTCCGAGGCCGATCGCGACGCCAAGTACGTCAAGCTCGCCGACGAGGCCGTGTGCATCGGCCCGGCGTCGTCGATGCTGAGCTACCTCAACATGCCGGCGATCATCTCGACGGCCGAGGTGACCGACGCCGAGGCGATCCACCCCGGCTACGGCTTCCTGTCCGAGAACGCCGACTTCGCGGAGCGCGTCGAGAAGAGCGGCTTCGTGTTCATCGGCCCGACGCCCGAATCGATCCGCATCATGGGCGACAAGGTGTCGGCCAAGCAGGCGATGATCAAGGCCGGCGTGCCGTGCGTGCCGGGTTCGGAAGGCGTGCTGCCCGACGACCCGAAGGAGCTGATCCGCATCGCGCGCGCGGTCGGCTATCCGGTGATCATCAAGGCGGCAGGCGGGGGCGGCGGACGCGGCATGCGTGTCGTCCACACCGAGGCGGCGCTGGTCAACGCGGTGCAGATGACACGCTCCGAAGCAGGCGCGGCGTTCAACAATCCCGCCGTCTACATGGAGAAGTTCCTCGAGCATCCGAGGCACATCGAGATCCAGATCCTGGCCGACCAGCACAAGAACGCGGTCTGGCTGGGCGAGCGCGACTGCTCGATGCAGCGCCGCCACCAGAAGATCATCGAGGAAGCGCCGGCGCCGGGCATCCCGCGCCGCGTGATCGAGAAGATCGGCGAACGCTGCGCCGCCGCCTGCAAGCGCATCGGCTACCGCGGCGCCGGCACCTTCGAGTTCCTCTACGAAGACGGCGAGTTCTACTTCATCGAGATGAACACGCGCGTGCAGGTGGAGCATCCGGTCACCGAGCTGGTGACGGGCATCGACATCGTGCAGATGCAGATCAAGGTCGCGGCCAACGAGACGCTGCCGTTCACGCAGCGCCAGATCCAGATGCGCGGCCACTCGATCGAGTGCCGCATCAACGCCGAGGATCCGTACAAGTTCGTGCCGTCGCCGGGCCGCATCACGATGTGGCACCCGCCGGGCGGCCCGGGCGTGCGCGTCGACTCGCACATCTACACGAACTACTACGTGCCGCCGAACTACGACTCGATGATCGGCAAGATCATCGTGCACGGCGACACGCGCGACCAGGCGCTCGCGCGCATGCGCGTGGCGCTGTCCGAGACGGTGGTCGAAGGCATCCAGACCAACATCCCGCTGCACCGCGAGCTGATGGTGGACGCCAAGTTCATCGAGGGCGGCACCAGCATCCACTATCTCGAAGGCTGGCTGGCCCAGCACACGCGCTGATGTACGAACTGGTGCTGCAAGCGCCCGAGTCGCTGGTCGAGTCGGTGTCCGATGCCTTGATGGACGAACTCGACGCGCTGTCCGTGTCGGTGGAGGACTCCGATGCCGACACCGACGCCGAGCACGCGCTGTTCGGCGAGCCCGGCATGCCGCCGCCCAGCGCGGGCTGGCAGCGCTCGACGCTGAAGGCGCTGTTCGAGACCGAGGCCGCGGCCAGTGAGGCGGCCACGCTGCTGCTCGCGCAGGACTGGGCCACGGTGCCGGGCTCGAGCGTCAGCATGACGGCGCTGCACGAGGTCGCCGAGCAGGACTGGGTGCGGCTGACGCAATCGCAGTTCGATCCGGTGGAGATCACGCCGACGTTCTGGATCGTGCCGACCTGGCACGAGCCGCCGGCAGCGGCGACGCGCCTGATCCGCCTCGACCCCGGGATGGCCTTCGGCACCGGCACGCATCCGACCACGCGCATGTGCCTCGGCTGGATCGCCGCGCACGAGGCCGACATCGCCGGCCGCCGCGTGCTGGACTACGGCTGCGGCTCCGGCATCCTCGCGATCGGCGCGGCGCTGCATGGCGGCGCGCCCATCGACGCGGTCGACATCGACCCCGCCGCGATCACCACGACGGCCCAGAACGCCGCGGACAACGACGTGACGCTGCGCTCCGGCGCGCCGGACATGGCCTCGGGCGAGTACCCGCTGGTGCTGGCCAACATCCTCGCGACGCCGCTGAAGATGCTGGCACCGCTGCTGTGCGGCCACGTCGCGCCGGGCGGCCACCTGGTGCTGGCCGGCATCCTCGACCGCCAGGCCGACGAGCTCAAGGCCGCGTACGCGCCGTGGATCGCGCTGGAGGTCGGCAACACGGTCGACGGCTGGATCCTGATGACGGGACAGAAGACGGCCTGATCGCCGTTACGGCACGTGACCATCTAGTACCCCGTGGGGGTATCGTGTGATGGTTCTTCCGCGCCGGAATCGCCCTCATCGCATCGTATGATTCGAGCATGAGCCTCGCCACCCGCTGCCCCGCCTGCGGCACGATCTTCCGTGTCGTGCAGGACCAGCTCAAGGTCTCCGAGGGCTGGGTTCGCTGCGGCCAGTGCCACGAGGTTTTCCACGGCATCGAGGCCTTGTTCGATCTCGACAGCGACCCCGCCGTCGCGGCCCGCCGCGCCGCCGCGCGCCCGCCCGCGGCGCCGCCGCCCACGCGCGTGTTCGCCGACCAGCGCGCGAGCGCGCCCATTCCCATGGCGACGCCGCCGGCGGCCGCCCCGTCCCCGATCGCCATTCCCGCGCGGTCGTCAGCGCCGATCGGCGCCGCGCCGCGCTCGGTGCCGGCCACGCCGTCGGCGTTCGGCACCTCCGGCCTTCCACCGGCGCCGCCCGCCATCCGGCCGGGCTACACCGGCTTCACGCCCGCGACGCGGCCGATGCAGTCACCGCCGGCGCCGCCATCTCCGTTGCCGCCGCCACCGAGCCCTGTCGCGCCGGTCGCGACGCGCAGCACCATCGCGCCGCGTTTCGCTGCACGGCTGGCCGAGGAGTCGGCGCGCACGCAGACACCGCCGCAGCCGACACCCGAGGCGTTCGCACCGCCGCCGATCATGCCCGTGTCGGCCGCGCCTGCAGTCGTTCGTGCGCCCGAGCCTGCCCCCGCGCAGACTCCGCTCGTCACGCCGATCGCCGTGCCACGGCCCGCGCCGAGCGCGGCGGAGCTGGCCTCCGACTTCGCGGCCCCGGCGGGGGCGCCCGAGCCCGCGCCTGCGGCCGCGTCCGACGTTGCGCCGGCCGTCGGCGGCTCGATGCCGCCCAGCCGGCCGGCCGACGATGCCGACGACGATCCGCGCGCCGGCCCCCCGACCTTGGCGTCGATGCTGCCCGAGGACGCCGGCGAGTGGCCGCCGAAGCGAACGAGGAAACGCGCCGCCGACGCGACGTCCGCGTCGACCGAGGTCGCGCTCGTCGACAAGACCAAGGATCCGCGCTTCCTGCGCGAGGCCCGCAGCGGCGCGCGCTGGCGCAAGCCCTGGGTGCGCGCCGTGCTGAGCGTCGCGTTGCTGGGGTTGATCGTCGGCGCGGCCGGCCAGGTGGCCTGGCCGATGCGCGACACGCTCGCCGCGCGCTGGCCCGTCACGCGTCCCGCCTGGGACTGGCTGTGCGAACAGGCCGACTGCCGCATCGAGGCGCCGCGCGCGATCGCGAGCCTCGCGCTCGACGGCAGCTCGCTGACGCGCACCGACACCGAACACGTGCTGCTGTTCTCCGCCGACCTGCACAACCGCGCCGACCACGAGGTGCGCGTGCCGTCGTTCGACGTCACGTTCATGGATCTGAACGGCGAGATCGTCGCGCGCAAGGTGCTCACGCCGGAGCAGATCGGCATCCACCAGGACGCGCTGCCGCCCGAAGGCGAACTGCACGTGCACGCGCGCCTGCAGGTCGGCTCGCTGCCGGCCAGCGGCTTCCAGGCCGACCTGTTCTATCCCTGACCTCGTCCTTCGTTGGACTTCCGAAAGCTCCCATGGCCAGCCTCGTCTGCGGTTCCCTTGCGTTCGACACCATCACCGTCTTCCCGGGCAAGTTCGCCGACCAGATCCTGCCCGAGCAGTTGCACATCCTGAACGTGTCGTTCCTCGTGCCGACGCTGCGGCGCGAGTTCGGCGGCTGCGCCGGCAACATCGCCTACACGCTCAAGCTGCTGGGCGGCGAGCCGGTGGTGCTGGCCGCGCTCGGCAACGACGGCGCGAGCTATCTCGATCACCTGAAGAAGCTGGGCATCGCCACCGACAGCGTCTACGTCGCGCAGGACAACTACACCGCGCAGGCCATCATCATCACCGACGCGGCGAACAACCAGATCACCGCGTTCCATCCGGGCGCGATGATGCAGGCGCACGAGACAGGCCTGCCGACCCGCGGCGACATCAAGCTGGCCATCATCGGCCCCGACGGCCGCGACGCGATGATCCGCCGCGCCGCCGACCTGGCTGCCGCGAAGATCCCGTTCGTGTTCGATCCGGGCCAGGGCCTCCCGATGTTCGACGGTGCCGACCTGCGCGCGTTCATCGCGCAAGCCACCTGGGTCACCGTCAACGACTACGAGGCCAAGATGCTCAGCGACCGCACCGGACTGAGCCTGGCGGAGCTGTCGGCCTCGCACCTGAAGGGCGTGATCGTGACGCTCGGCGACCAGGGCTGCGAGGTGTGGGAGCAAGGCCAGCGCACGCACGTGCCCGGCATGACGGCGACCGAGGTGCTCGACCCGACCGGCTGCGGCGATGCGTTCCGCGGCGCGCTGCTGTACGGCCTCGAACTCGGCTGGCCGCTGATCGACTGCGTGAAGCTGGGCAACAGGATCGGCGCCGTGAAGATCGCGTATCGCGGGGGGCAGAACCACCCGGTCGACAAGGCGGCGCTGGGCGTCTGAGGCCTACTCGCCGCCGTCGCTCAGCACCGCGACCAGCCACGCGGCGGCGACGTCGTGCGACACGGCGATCGCGACTTGCTTGCGTCGACTCGACTCGCCGCGCAGCACTTCGATGTGGCGCCTGGGCACGTCCAGCGATTTCGCGAGCCACGCGATCAGCGCCTCGTTCGCGCGGCCGTCGATCGGCGGCGCGGCGAGCCGCACGCGCAGTGCGCTGTCGTGCAGGCCGTCAATCTCGGTGCGCTTGGCGTTGGGCATGACGCTGAGTTGAAGTAGCACACCGCCACTTCGGATCGAGAGGCAGCGCAGCGGATCTCCAGCGTTCATCGGGAGTCTTCAGCGATCGGTGGCGCGCACGACGCGCCTCAAAGAAAAAGCCCGGCCGAGGCCGGGCTTCCAGTGAAGCGAGAACGCTTCCCTTTAGGGCTTGTTGCCCGTCGGGAACGGCCAGGCAGCTGCCGGGCTCAGAGCGGTCTTCGCAGCCGGCGCAGGAGCCGGAGCAGGCGCAGCGGGCGCCGCGGGCGCCGCCTTCTTCGCAGCGGCCTTCTTGGCAGGCGCCTTGGCGGCAGCCTTCTTCGCAGGCGCCTTCGCAGCAGCCTTCTTCGCAGGCGCCTTCGCAGCGGCCTTCTTCGCAGGCGCCTTGGCGGCCGCCTTCTTCGCCGGCGCCTTCTTGGCAGCGGCCTTCTTGGCGACCGGCTTCTTCGCAGCCGGCTTCTTGGCCGCAGCCTTCTTCGCCGGTGCCGCCTTCTTGGCCGGAGCCTTCTTGGCGACAGCCTTCTTGGCCGGAGCGGCCTTCTTCGCCGGCGCCGCCTTCTTGGCCGGAGCCTTCTTGGCCGCGGCCTTCTTCGCCGGAGCCGCCTTCTTGGCCGGAGCCTTCTTTGCCGGAGCCGCCTTCTTCGCGACCGGTTTCTTCGCAGTTGCCATTTCAATCTCCTTGATCAAGTTGCATGAAACGCCGCCCCAAAAACCGGTGCGGCATTCATCGCCCGCTTGCCTTGCCCACCGCACGAGGCAGCAGGTGGTTTGCATGACGATGAACTGGGTTGCGGTGCCAGCGAATCGCATCTGACGGCGATTCTTCTGGCTCCGCGGATCTTGATCTCTCTACAACGCCCTTGAACCGATCGCGTCCGCCTCGGGCGGACGAGGACGATCAGTCCCAGGACAGTGCGCCACCGGATTGGTACTCGATGACGCGGGTTTCAAAAAAGTTGCGTTCCTTCTTCAGGTCGATCATTTCGCTCATCCACGGGAACGGGTTTTCCTCGTTCGGGAAGAGCGCCTCCAGGCCGATCTGCTGTGCCCGCCGGTTGGCGATGTAGCGCAGGTAGCCCTTGAACATCGACGCGTTGAGACCGAGCACGCCGCGCGGCATCGTGTCTTCCGCGTAGCGGTATTCGAGCTCGACGGCCTTCATGAACAGGCCCTTGATCTCTTGCTTGAACTCGGCCGTCCACAGATGCGGATTCTCGAGCTTGACCTGGTTGATCAGGTCGATGCCGAAGTTGCAGTGCATCGACTCGTCGCGCAGGATGTACTGGTACTGCTCGGCCGCGCCGGTCATCTTGTTCTGGCGGCCCAGCGACAGGATCTGCGTGAAGCCGACGTAGAAGAACAGGCCCTCCATCAGGCACGCGAACACGATCAGGCTGCGCAGCAGCGTCTGGTCGTTTTCCGGCGTGCCGGTGTGGAAGTTCGGATCCATGATCGCTTCGATGAACGGGATCAGGAACTGATCCTTGTCGCGGATCGAGGCGACTTCGTTGTACGCGTTGAAGATCTCGCTCTCGTCGAGACCGAGGGACTCGACGATGTACTGGTACGCGTGCGTGTGGATCGCTTCCTCGAACGCCTGGCGCAGCAGGAACTGGCGGCACTCGGGGGCGGTGATGTGGCGATACGTGCCGAGAACGATGTTGTTGGCGGCCAGCGAATCGGCGGTCACGAAGAAGCCGAGGTTGCGCTTGATGATGCGTCGCTCGTCTTCGGTCAGACCGTTCGGGTCCTTCCAAAGCGCGATGTCGCGCGACATGTTGACCTCTTGCGGCATCCAGTGGTTCGCGCACGTGGCGAGGTACTTCTCCCACGCCCACTTGTACTTGAACGGCACCAGCTGGTTGACGTCGGTCTGGCCGTTGATGATGCGCTTCTCGGCGGCCGTGACACGGCGCGCGGACTTCGTCGCATGCGTCGAGGCGATCGAGATCGCGGGCGAGACTTGCGGCTCGGAGTGCGGTACGGCGCGAGAGTCGACTGCTTGCGTCAGCACCGGTGCAGACTGCACTTCGCGGAGAGACGGGGAGGCCGTCCGTCCATCGTTGTTGAACGCGGTGGACGTCGGCGGCAGTGAACTTTGTGGAGACCGGAGGTCGTCTTCCCAGACCAGCATGTGTGTGCTTCCTATGCTCTGAATTATCGGAGTGTTGTGTTGAAACACCAAGCACTTATTGACAGCGAGCCGCTCTCGTTGTTGCGGCCTCGCATCGAAGAAGCGTCGTCGGACTCATGTGCTTCGCAGCATTTCGAGTGATCGCGATCGTGCTCGTCACGCATCCGCGGCGCGTGCGAATCGCGAGCGTGTGCGGGTACATGAGTGAGGTATCGCATGAGTCGTTTGTGCGTCGCTTCTCGCGTCGCCATCACGCGCCGCGGCGCGTGATGGTCTCGCTGTCGCGAAGCCTTATTGGCAGGCCTCGCAGGTCGGATCGTCGACACCGCAGAACTTGATGTCGGTGGCCGGAGTCGAGCTTTCGGATTCAGTGAGCATGGCCCGTGCCTGGGCTGCCGCGATGTCCATCGCGGACATGCCGCCGGACGACGAACCGGACGACACCGAGTTCAGCTGCTTGCGGTCGACCGTGCTCTTCTCCGCGTGCGTCGCGCCCATGGTGCGCAGGTAGTACGTGGTCTTCAGGCCGCGCAGCCACGCGAGCTTGTAGGTCTCGTCGAGCTTCTTGCCCGACGCGCCCGACAGATAGATGTTGAGCGACTGCGCCTGGTCGATCCACTTCTGGCGGCGCGCGCCGGCTTCGACCAGCCACGTCGCGTCGACCTCGAACGCCGTGGCGTACAGCGCCTTCAGTTCCTCGGGCACGCGATCGACCGCGCGCAGCGAGCCGTTGTAGTGCTTCAGGTCCATCAGCATCACGGAGTCCCACAGGCCCAGGCGCTTCAGGTCGCGCACCAGGTACTCGTTGACCACCGTGAACTCGCCCGACAGGTTGGACTTCACCGACAGGTTGCCGAA
>Ga0302314_10000506_pt1 | contig 72847 bp, 68 predicted proteins | sample III_Palsa_N2_3_FD_200533 | JGI IMG/M metagenome (GOLD analysis project Ga0302314, IMG submission 200533) | Peat permafrost microbial communities from Stordalen Mire near Abisko, Sweden - III_Palsa_N2_3 | ecosystem: Environmental > Terrestrial > Soil > Palsa > Peat permafrost | place: Sweden...
GTAATCGGCGATGTCATGCCAGGACACGGCGGCGAGTTGGATCGGGGCGGTAGGGGTGGTGGGGTTGTTGGGGTTGGTGTTGGGGTTGTAGGCGGGGTTGGCGGCCGGGTTGTTGGCGTAGTTGAGGAAAGTGATCATGTCCGGGATCACGCCACCACTCTCTTGCGACTCAGCGTCGCCGTATTGCGCAAGCGACGGTCCGATCACCTGCGCGCTGGAATCCACGGCCTTGATCGCGTTGTACGCGTAGAGGAACTGCTCGAGCAGATCCGCAGTCGTTGTGCCGCTATAGGTGGCGCCGCTCGGCTCGTTGTAGGGCTCCCAGTAGGTCACTGTTTGACCAGTCGCGATGACCTGCTTGACGGTCGACTCCACCCAACTGGAGTATTGGGTCCAGTTCGACCAGGGTGCGGTGTTTGGGTAGGCGGTCTGCCACCACGGTGACAGGATCAGCGTTGTTTGCACGGCCTTGTCGGCGGTCACTACGTCCCAGTCCTGCCAAGAGGTGGAGGTCAGGGCGCCGGCGCTGGTGACACTCGGATCGCCTCGAAACGAAGTTGTGTTCAGGTGCGCAATGTCGGCCTGGTCATTGCCCACCGGGTATTCCGAGTCCAGCAGGCCTGAGGCGGCGTGGATCGGAGATCCGGTCAGCGGAGTGGTGGCATTGAGCGACACGCACGCGCCGACGGCGCAGTTGCTGGTTGACGAATAGGTCGCGGATTTGTCCGCGGACGCTTCGTTGGTGGCGTTATCCGCGAACACATAAACGAGATAGCTCGTACCAGGCGTCAAATACCTGAATGTGGCGCTCGTACAGGAGTTTGCGCAAGAGATGTAGGTCAGGTACTTGTCGGTCGTGCCCGAGACGGAGTACAGCTCGATGATCGCCCCGCTGGCAGCCGGGCCTGTCGTTGAATACTTCCAGCTGAACGTCAGGTCAGTAGTGACGACTGCGTTTGGCGCGGCGCTGATGCTGGTGACCGGGAGTGGGCCGCCCGTACCCTGAGGGTCGGTCGGGGCAAACGGGGCCGTGCTTCCTGTCTGAAAGCCAAGCGGGTTCGTCACCGTGATCGAGCTGGCACTGGCCGCGTGCGAGAACGAGATCGAAAGTAGACCTCCGGCAGCGCAGGCTGCAACAGCACCTAGAACAATCGCCCGTGTCCCCCGTAGGTTCAACATTCCCAACCCCCCTCAGCAACGAGAACCAGGCAAAGATACACCTGCGGCGCCGTGTCAACACCCCGTACTGCGCACCCGCTCGTGCAACAGGCATAGGATCTCGCTGCAGATCCCAGAGACGGAGGGTCAGATGCTTGAAGGGCTCGTACAGAATGACTACCAGCTGACGATCGGCTCGATCCTCGAGCGGATGCGCTCCGTCCACCACGGCTCGAGCGTGGTCACCTTGCGCGAGCCTGGACGCCTGACCCGGATCGACTTCGGTGCCCTCGCCGAGCGGGTTGACAAGCTCGCCGGCGCACTGCAGCAGCTGGGCGTTCAGGACGGCGACCGCGTCGCGACGTTGATGTGGAACACGCAGGAGCACCTTGAGCTCTACTACGCGATCCCCTCGATCGGTGCCGTGCTGCACACGCTCAACCTGCGGCTGTTCAGCGAACAGCTGAGCTACATCATCAATCACGCCGAGGACACGATCATCTTCGTCGACGACTCGCTCGTAGAGGTGCTGGCGAAGGTGATCGGCGACGCCACTTCGGTTCGCCACGTGGTCGTTGTCGGCGACGGCGACGGCGAGTGCGCCGAGCTGCCTGGCGCGCTGCGCTACGAGGAACTGCTCGCGGCGCAACCGGCAGGCTTCGATTACCCGCAGATCAACGAGCGCGCTGCCGCCGGGCTCTGTTACACGAGCGGCACAACCGGCAACCCCAAGGGGGTTCTGTACTCACACCGTTCAAGCGTGCTGCACGCGGTCGGCGGGTGCATGGCCGACACCCACGGGATCTGCTGGCATGACCGGATCCTGCCCGTCGTGCCGATGTTCCACGCCAACGCCTGGGGGCTGCCCTACGTCGCCGGCATGGCGGGCGCGGACATGATCATGCCGTCGCGGTTTCTGCAACCCGAGCCGCTCGTCACGCTGATTGAGACCGAGCGGGTGACGGTCGCCGGCGCCGTCCCGACGATCTGGTGGGACGTGTTGCGCTACGCCGACCAGCATCACTCCGATCTTTCCTCGCTGCGGACCGTGCCCTGCGGCGGCGCAGCGGTGCCACGCTCGCTGATGGAGGCGTTCCACGAGCGTCACGGTGTGGAGATCGTGCAAGCCTGGGGAATGACCGAGATGAGCCCGATCGGCTCCGTCGCCAGGCCACCGCGCGGCGTCACCGGCGAGGCCGCCTGGGAGTACCGCTCGACCGCCGGGCGGGTGGCGCCGATGGTCGAGGCGCGGATCGTCGATGCCGATGACCAGGTGCTGCCGTGGGGCGACCCGACGATCGGCGACCTCGAGGTCCGCGGACCGTGGATCGCCTCGGCGTATTTCGGTGACGACTCCGGGGAGAAGTTCCATGACGGCTGGCTACGGACCGGCGACATGGCCTCGATCGACCTCGAGGGCTACATCCGGATCGGCGATCGCTCCAAGGACGTGATCAAGTCAGGCGGCGAGTGGATCTCCTCGGTCGAGCTCGAGAACGAGCTGATGGGGCACCCGGCAGTGCTTGAGGCCGCGGTGATCGCCAAGCCGGACGAGAAGTGGTCCGAGCGTCCGCTGGCCTGTGTCGTCCCCGAGCCGGACGCCTCGCTGAGCGCCGAGGAGCTGACCGAGTTTCTGCGCACGCGTGTCGCCAAGTGGTGGCTCCCTGACGAGTACGCGTTCATCGACGAGGTACCGAAGACAAGCGTCGGCAAGTTCGACAAGAAGGTTCTGCGCGCGCGTCTGGCGGCCGGCGAGCTGGCCGGCCGCGTCAACGTGCACCCGTAAATGCGGCGATGGACCGTCGCAGCAGCGGTGTTCCTGGCTGCCGTGCCGGCGGCTCGCGGGCTCGCCGGCACGGGTGGGGGCGGGCAGCTAAAGCTTCCTGCCGATGCCAGCCAGCTGATCGTTGTCTCAAGCCCGACGGCTGACCCGCGGAACTACCTGGCGACGTTCCGTGCGTATCTGCGCAGTGGTGATTCGTGGCGGCGCGTGTTTGGGCCGTGGAGCGCCGAAATCGGCTCAGGGCATCTGATCCTCGCGGCTGACCGGCGCGAGGGGGATCACGCCACGCCGATCGGCGTGTTCGGGATCGGCGCCACGATGTACGGCAACGCGAGCAATCCAGGTGGTCTGCACTACCGCTACCACCACTTGGTCTGCGGCGACTGGTGGAATGAGGACCCCTACAGCGCCAACTACAGCCGCTTCGTCCATGTCCGCTGTGGTTCGACGCCGGATTTTGCTGCCTGGTCTGAGCCGCTGTGGACCGAGACCGTGCCCTATCCCTACTTTGCGGTGATCGAGTTCAACACCGACCCGGTGATCGGCGGTGCACAAGCTCGCGGCTCAGGGATCTTCCTGCACAGCTGGATGGGTGGCGCGACCGAAGGCTGTGTCGCGCTGCCGCGGGCGCGGCTACTGAAGGTGCTGCGCTGGCTGAAGCCAGCCGACCATCCGGTGATCGAGATCGGCACCGACCGGCAGGTCGTCAGTTAGCAACCGTAGGACCCGGGGTGGTCCAGTCAGACCACCCCCGGGAACTCCCCGGCCCGGAGCCGGCCGCGCAGCTCGGTGCGGCGGATCTTGCCGCTGACCGTCTTTGGCAGCTCGGGCAGGAAATGAATCTCGCGCGGGTACTTGTACGGCGCGGTGTTGCCCTTGACGTGGTCTTGCAGCTCGCGTGCGAGCTCCGCTGATGCCGTGTATCCGGGCGCCAGGATCACGAACGCGACGACGATCTGAGTTCGCTCGTCGTCGTCCTTGCCGACGACCGCTGCCTCCATCACCGCCGGATGCTCGATCAACGCGCTCTCGACCTCGAACGGGCCGATCCGATAGGCGCTTGAGGTGATCACGTCGTCACTGCGGCCCTCGAACCAGAAGTAGCCGTCTTCGTCGATCGCCGCCTTGTCACCGGTGAAGTAATAAGGCGCGCGGAACGCCTCGGCGGTCGCATCCGGGCGCTCGTGGTACCCGGGGAACAGCCCGACAGGACGGTCGGGCTCGTAGCGGACGACGATGTTGCCGACGGTCCCGACCTCTGTCGGCCGCCCATCGTCGTCGACGACAGCCATCTCCCAACCGGGTACCGGGCGGCCCATCGACCCGGGCCGGACCGCCATCGAGCGATAGTTGGCGATCAGCACCGAGGTCTCGGTCTGGCCGTAGCCGTCGTGGATCTGCAGTCCGGTGCCAGCGGTCCAGGCGCGGATCACCTCCGGGTTCAGTGGTTCGCCGGCGCTCGTGCAGTGCCGCAGCGCGGACAGGTCGTACTTGCTGAAGTCGCCCTGAACGAGTAGCCGGTAGAGCGTCGGCGGTGCGCAGAACGAGGTCACTTTGTGGCGGGCGAGGATCTTGAAGATCGTGTCTGCGTCCGGGCGGCCTAGGGCCACATTGAGGATCGCCGCCCGCTCGTGCATCTGCCCAAACAGCGTTCCCCAAGCTGCCTTCGCCCAACCGGTGTCGGTCACCGTCCAGTGCAGGTCTCCGGGTCTTAGGTCGTGCCAGAAGCGCGCAGTCCCGACATGGGCGAGGCCGTAGGACTGGACGTGCTGAACCATCTTCGGGTGCGCGACGGTGCCGCTCGTGAAGTAGAGGAGGAGTGGGTCTTCGGCGCTGGTCGGGTCATCGGGCAGCTGTTGGCCGGCGCCTCGTGTTGGGAGCTCTTCGAAGGGGATCCAGTCGGCGGTGGGTGGTGTGCCGACGGTGATGCGGACGTCAAGGGGCTGGCTTGCGTCGTCAACCTTCTGTGCGCCGCTGGCGTCGGTGATCGCCACCTTGGCGCCGGTCTGTTTTAGTCGGTAGGCGATGTCTTTGGCGGTCAGCAGATTCGGGCCGGGCATTGGGATCGCGCCGATCCGCATCGCGCCAAGCAGGGCGGCATACCACTGCGGTAGCCGCGGCAGCATCACGAATACGTAGTCGCCTTTGCTGACGCCTAGCGCGAGCAGTCCGCGCGCGGTCTCAGCGGCGCTCGCGGCGAGTTCGCTCGCTGATTGGGCGGCGACAACGTCGCCATCGGCGTCGAGTGAGAGCACGGCGAGCGCGTCCGGGTCCTCTGTGGCCCAGCGCTCGACGATCGCGATCACGGCATTGAACCGTTCGGGGACATCGACGCGGTAGGTAGCCCGTTCCGCGGCAAGATCGGTCATCCGTGGCGCGCAGTCCCGGTCTGGGCGCTTCAGTTCCTGCGGGTGGCTCATCGGCTGTCGCTCTCCTCGGTAGCCGATTCAGACTAACGTGAAGGGGCGCCCCGAACCCGACCTTTGAGGAGACCGCCTTGCCACGCCCCACCACCGCATACGCCACCGCTGGCCCGCGCGCTGCGTTTGAGAAGACGACGATCGAGCGCCGCGATCTTGGCCCCAAGGACGTACTGATCAAGATCCACTACGCGGGTATTTGCCACTCAGACATCCACACCGCGCGCAACGAGTGGGGGCCGGCGATCTTCCCGCTGGTGCCAGGCCATGAGATCGCCGGGACGGTTGAGGCAGTTGGCTCGTCGGTTTCGAAGTACGCGGACGGCGATCGTGTGGGCGTCGGCTGCATGGTCGACTCCTGTCGTGAGTGCGGTCCCTGCGTCGCCGGCCTTGAGCAGTACTGCGAGAACGACATCGTCTTCACCTACAACGCGATCGGTAAGGACGGCCTGCCGACGGCGGGCGGCTATTCGACCCACATCGTGGTTGACGAGGACTTCGTCGTGCGGATTCCCGAGGCGATCGGGCTTGACGTCGCGGCGCCACTGCTGTGCGCCGGAATCACTTTGTATTCGCCGCTGAAGCATTGGGGGGCCGGTCCTGGTAAGCAGGTGGCGATAGTTGGGATGGGCGGTCTCGGCCACATGGGCGTGCAGATCGCTCACGCGCTCGGGGCTGAGGTCACCGTCCTGTCGCAGACGCTCTCGAAGCAGGAAGACGGGCTACGACTCGGTGCCGATCACTACTACGCGACCAGCGACAAGGCGACGTTCAAGGAGCTGCGAAACCGCTTCGACCTGATCATCAACACCGTCTCAGCCGGGCTGCCGATGCACTCCTACCTTGGGATGCTGAACCTAGACGGCACGATGGTCAACGTCGGCGCGCCGTCTGAGCCGCTCCCCGTCCAGGTGTTCTCGCTGATCGGCAAGCGCCGCAGCTTTGCGGGGTCGAACATCGGCGGGATCCGCGAGACCCAGGAGATGCTCGATTTCTGTGCCGAGCATGGGATCGGTGCCGAGATCGAGGTGATCGGCGGCGAGCAGATCGACGAGGCCTGGGAACGAGTGCTCGCGAGCGACGTTCGCTACCGCTTCGTGATTGACACCGCCACGTTCTAGATCGGATCGATGTCGGGCCAGATGGTGCCCTCTAGCAGCGCCCGCTGCTCGATCTGCTGAAGGGTGTCGTCGGTGATTCGCTCGGCGACCATGGCTTCGAGGGCCTGCTTGATGTCGCGCGCCCAGATCTGCCTGGTGACCGCAGGTTCGCCGAGCTGTTGCCACTCGATCAGGATCCGGGTTCGTGAGGGCTCGGGCGCGTCGTCAGGTAATTCCTCGGCGGAGCTGAACATCAGGATCTGCGCCTGCCAACCGTCCGGGCACAGTTCGTCCATCATCGCTCTGGCACGAAGCTCTACCGCCGCCGCGGCGCGCAGTCGTTTGTGGCTCCTCAGCGCCCGGCGCACGCCTGGCACGACTCGCTCCGCCAGCTTCAGCAGCAATCCGCCGATGATTGCGGCTCCGACGAGCGTCAGTGCCGGGTAAAGCAGGTTTGCCGGCGGGTGTTTGTCACCTTCGCCGAACTGGACCGCGAGCGCGAGCACCGTTGGAAAGCTATCTGGTCAGTGGGCGCGTTTGGCCATTACTGTGTCGGCTTCGAAGTCCAGAAGCGCGAACCGAGGGAGCCAGTGTCGTGACACTCGTCAACACCCAGTGCCGTCTGGCGGCACGTCCGGTCGGCCTGCCGAAACGAACCGACTGGGAGATCGTCGAGGAACCGCCGGCTGAGCCCGGCGAGGGCCAGGTGCTGGTGGAGGTGCAGTACATCTCCGTCGATCCCGCGATGCGCGGCTGGATGAACGCCGGGCGCTCCTACGTGCCGGCGGTCGAGATCGGCGAGGTGATGCGCGCTTCCGGGATTGGTCGCGTGGTCCAATCGCGCAGTGCCGACTACGCAGCGGGCGATCACGTCTACGGCATCTTCGGCGTGCAGCGGTTTGCGGTTGCTTCGGGGGAGGCGCTGACGCGCGTCGAGATCAGCCAGGCGCCGGCGCCGGTGCAGCTCGGGGTGCTCGGGATCAGCGGCCTAACCGCCTACTTCGGCCTGCTTGATATCGGCAAGCCCGAGCCCGGCCAGACCGTTGTCGTATCGGGAGCAGCCGGGGCGGTCGGCAGCGTCGCCGGTCAGATCGCGCGGATTCAGGGCTGCCGGGTGATCGGGATCGCGGGTGGTTCGGAGAAATGTCGGTGGCTGGTTGAGGAGCTGGGCTTTGATGTCGCGCTCGATTACAAGGCCGAAGGGCTGCGGAGTGAGTTGCGTAAAGCGGCGCCTGACGGGATCGACGTCTACTTCGACAATGTCGGTGGCGAGATACTCGAGCTGGCGCTCTCGAACCTGGCGCGCGGTGCCCGGATCGTGCTGAGCGGCGCGATCTCGCAGTACAACGCGACCGAGGCCCCGCGCGGTCCGGCCAACTACATGCAGCTGCTGGTCGCCCGCGCATCGATGACCGGCTTCGTGATCTTCGACTTCGCCAAACGCTACGGCGAGGGACGCGAGGCGATGGCGGGGTGGCTGAAGAGCGGTGAGCTGCGCTCCCGTGAGGAGGTCGTCAGCGGTGGGGTTGAGGATTTCCCCGACGTGCTGTTGCGGCTTTTCCGTGGTGAGAACACCGGCAAGTTGATGCTCGCGCTGGGCTCGTCGAACTAGGATCCGGCGTAATGGTTCTCTACACCTGCGCAGTTCGTAGCTATGGGGCTCATACGCCAGTGGTTCAGCACCCCTGCGGCCTCGCCGCCGAGGCGCTGAGCGCGGCCGGCTACGACTACAAGATCAAGGTGGTCGGCGGCTTCAAGAAGGTGCCGTTCAGCCGCCGCGGCAAGCGTCGCGAGATCCAAGATCTGACCGGGCAGGAGGACGTCCCGGTGATGGTCACCGACGACGGCACCGTGCTGACCGGCTACCAAGCAATCGTCGCTTGGGCCGCCGAGCAGGCCTCCGCCTCGGCCGGCGAGCACTCCTCCGCCTCGACTTCACCTTGATTTCAGCCGTAGCTGTGCGGGACTCGCCGTTGCGCAGCTTCGCGGTCAGCGTGACCCGCCAGTCGTGTCCCGGCCGCTCAAAGGCTCCCGCTGCACCGAGTTTCCGCCACGCGGAGCCCGGCCATGCCCCGAGGGTGAGCTACTCAGGCCCAAACCCACTTTCGACGGGGATGCCGCTGGCGAAAGTGCCCTTTGGCCCCTCGCTGCTGGTTCAAAAGGGCGCTCTCGAACACATGATTTGGAGACGAAGTAGGAAAGTGGTTCTGTGAGACACCCCTCAGCTCTTTCGATTCTTGAGGTATCTCGAAAGTGCGATTTGGAACCCTAAACGCGCTTTCGGCTCGCTGCGGGCGTCGAAGGTGAGGTTTTGACCCCCGCCGATGCATTGAGCGGGGAAGCCGCGCGAGCTAGGCCAAGGATGCGCGAGCTAAGGCAAGGCTGCGCGAGCGAGACCGTCGACGCCATGCTGTTGAGCTCGAGGATCGTGGCTTCGAGCTCGACCAGCGCAACCGCGTTTGCCGGCGGGATGTCACCGTTGTAGGTCGTCAGCTTGCCGCTCGAGTTGTAGTCGCTTTCATGGCCGTAGCGGCGGACAGTCCGGCCAGTCCGGCCCCGACGACGACGACGTCATAGACCCTGCGACGGGTGCCGTATTTGGCTGGCGGCCCGCTGGCCGCCAGCGCCGATTCAGCGTCGGCGAGAAGTCCGGCTGATGCTGTCGTGATCCCGCCGGTGATCAGCGCGCGGCGCCGGATTCCCCAGGCCCGCCTGTCCTGCGTGCCCTTGCCATCAGCGAAACGTACTAGCTGGCTTCGGCGATCTTGACCGGCACGACCCCGTAGGGGTCGATCCGGTAGACCAGTGAGACGCGGTGATATCCGTCGGCGATGTCGGCCTTGCCCTCGCCGTTGATCACGAGTACAGGGCTCAGCTTGCGGCCCTCGATCACCTTGACCAGATCCTTGACGACCCCCGGGTCGTTGAGCTCGGCTGCGCTCAGCCCCGCCGCGCGCAGAATGTCGTTGGCACGGCGGCTCGTCAGCTTCGCCTTGCGCAGGCGGCTGACCGCCTTGTCGGTGGTGTCCTCGTCGAACTTGATCGAGAGGTAAGCCTCGGCTGCGGCGTAGTCATGGTCGGCCACATCAGGTAGCCAGCCAATCGCGACGCCGCCGAGGTCGGGGGCGGCCACAGCCTCCGATTGTTTGCTCTTCGACATCAGACTTCGCTCCCCTCGGCAGCCATTGGCTTGTATGACTCTAGGCGACCTGAGGCCGCTGCCCGGGCTGTCGCGTCGCCGCCGGGGCCGCGCAGGATCCAAGCACATCCGAGCGCCAACAGCGCGCCGATCGCCGGGCCGGCCACGTACGCCCAGTAAGCGGTCCAGTCGCCGGAGACAAGCGCCGGGCCGAACGACCGGGCGGGGTTCATCGAGGTGCCGCTGATCGGCGCCGCCCACATCCCGGCGAGCGCGATGTAGCCGGCGACGCCGAGGGCACCGAACGTACCGACGTTCTGCGCCTCAGATGCAGTCCCGAGAATCACGCTGACGAGGCCGCCGGTCAGCACGATCTCCATCAGAAACGCCTGCCACGGCTTGAAGCCCGGACCTGGCAGCGTCGCGCCGAGGTGGTGGACGTTGCCGAGGACAGCGAGTAGGAACAGGCAGGCGAGGGTGGCGCCGAGCAGCTGGGTAACGATGTATCCGGGGACCCGCTTCCACTCGAAGTCACCGCGGATCGCAAATGCCAGCGAGACCACCGGGTTCAGATGCGCGCCGGAGATTGCGCCCATGAACAGGATCACCGCCATCACGGTCAGCGCCGGCGCGACAGTCGCGGGGGTCAGGGCGATCAACCCCTCGGCATGCAAGACGCCGCCGCCGGCGGCTGCCAGCACCAGCATGAACGTTCCCAGCAGTTCGGAGAACAACCGGCGGTACCAAAGCTTCGGGTTGTGAAAGTCCTTTGCCGATCCATACGCCAACGCATGGCGGTAGGCGATGCGCTCGGGCGCCGCGATGATCGGCTCTCGCTTGGTGTCGGCCATCCGGCGTACTTCGGCGTGCGCCGCGCTGACCCTGCCCTCGCTAGCTTGTGCCGCGTGAGCCGCGGTTTCATCGTCACTCTCCTCGCGACGGCGGCCTTCGTGGTGTTTGCGTCGGCTGCCAGCGCCGACGTCCCGGGTGTGCGCGCGATCCTGCCGATCGGCGAGGGCGGCTCCGCGTCGCTGCTGCAGCTCGGTCAGTTTGAGCTCGCCGGCACGGTGCCGGCGTCGTTCACCGAGTTTGAGGCGCCGTTCAACGATCTCGTTGCCGACGCCCCGCACATGACCGACGCGCTCATTCAGCAGGACTTCCCGGCCTCGCAGATCGGCCTCACCGCTACTCCGGCGAGCGTCGAGTCCCCGCTGCCAGGAGTCGTGATCCGCTGGAGCGCGCAGGGGGTGCCGTTCATCACAGGGGCGACCGACTACGACGTCTGGTTCGGTGCGGGTTACGCGCAGGCCCAAGCGCGGCTGTTCACGATGGACGTGCTGCGTCATCTCGGCTCCGGCACGCTGACGAGCTTCATCGGCCCTGGCGCCGACGATTCGAATGTGCTGATGGACGAGAGCGTGCTGGTCCAGTCCGACTACGACGCGGCCGAACGCAATGCTCAGGTCGCGGCGCTTCCCTCGCAGTTCGGGGCGGCCGGAGAGCTGGCGCTCCAGGGCGAGGAGGCATACACGGCCGGGATCAACGCGCGGATCACCGCGGACAAGGACAACCCGCTACTGATGCCCGCCGAATACCTGGCGACCGGCAATACGCCGAGGCCGTGGACGGTTGGCGACTCGGTTGCGATCGCCGCGGAGATCAATGAGGGCTTCGACCTCGGCGGGGGTGCGCAGGCGATCGACGCCGAGATCCTCAGTGAGTTGCGCGACCGGCTCGGCGCGCGCACCGGCGGGCGGGTGTTCGACGACCTGACGTTCCAGGACAGCCCGCTGTCACCGACAACCACCTCAACTCCGTTCCGCTACCCCGAGCCCGACCGAATCGACCCGGCCGCTGTAGCGATGCCGGACCCCGATTCGGTGCAGCCGATCAACCCGGTCGTGGCGGTAGGTAGCTCGGCCCAAGCGGCGGCCGTACGCGCTCAGATCGCGAACCTCTCATGGGCTGGACGGCTGGGGCAGTCACGGCTTGCGCGCAAGGGCGGCGACTCGTATGCGGTGCTGGTCGGCGCGGCTCACTCGCGCTCGGGCCATCCGATCGCCGATATGGGCCCCCAACTCGATTTCTTCTCGCCCGAGCTACTGCTCGACGAGTCGCTGCAGGGGCCTGGGATCAGCGTTCGCGGCGGTGCCTTGCCGGGCGCCGCGCCGGTCCCGATCGTCGGTCACACGAACTCGTTCGCCTGGAGCGTGACGATCGGCGTCGGCGAGCACATCGACATCTACGCATTGAAGCTCTGCAACCTGGATGGGAGCGCGCCGACGCGCTCCTCCGACGATTACTTCTACGACGGCCACTGTGTGGCGATGCTGAAGCGGACCGAGGTCGAGCACACAGTGTTCAGCGTCGATAACCCGGAGCCGGCGCAGACGTTCGAGATCAACACCTTGCGCAGTATCTACGGGCCGGTGATCGCCACCGGCACGGTCCACGGTCAGTCCGTCGCGTTCGCGCGGGCCGATGCGACGTATGGGCATCTGGCGGGCACCGGCGTCGTGCTTGCCGAGCTGGCAACCGGCGCCGTCACCTCGCCGCAGTCATTCGTGCGCGTTGTCCGCGCGGCGCCGTTCTCGCTGAACTGGTTCTACATCGACCGCAACAACATCGCGTGGACGCTGTCCGGCAGCTATCCGACCCCGCCGAGCATCACGGTCCATCACGGCCGCGACAGCTATACCGAGGGGCCATCGCCGATGGCACCGATCTGGGGGACCGGCGCCTGGAACTGGCACGGCTTCAAATCAAACGCATTGACGGGCCTGACCTATTACGGCGGACAGGATGTCCCCGGACCCGAGATTCCGCACGTGATCGACCCCAAAAGTGGCGAGATCGTCAACTGGAATAACAAGCCGGCGCCACAGTGGCGCGCTTCCGATGACGACTACTACTTCGGCCCGGTTCAGCGTGTCGGGATGTATCGCGGCGCGCTAGCAGCCGCGTACAAGGCGGGTCACGGGCGGATCAACGAGGCGCAGCTCGTCTCGCTGGTCGAGAACGTCGACACGATGGACATCCGTGGCGCGCTGTTGCTGCCGTGGCTGCTGAAGGTGATCGGCCACAGCAACAACCCGCAGACGACGCAGCTGCTGTCGATCCTCCGCGCCTGGATGCTGGCCGGCGCCCACCGCAGCGACACCACCGGCGACGGGTATGACACCTACGGTGCGGCGGCCCGGCTGATGGACGCATGGTGGCCACGGCTGGTGCCGGCGATCTTCGAACCGGTGCTCGGCACGGACGCCTACGAGCAAGCGACGAGCGTCACGCCAATCGATGATCCGCCGCCGCTCGACGCCGAGGCCTGGTACGACGGCTGGTACGGGCAGGTGCAGCAGGACATGCGTGACCTGCTGAACCACCGCGCGAGTGGGCACTTTTCGCGGATCTACTGTGGCGGCAGCGCGCGTAAGCAAGGGACACTGGCGCACTGCCGCAACGTTTTGTTGGGCAGCCTGCTGGCTGCCGCGAACGCCGTGGCTTCGGCGCAGGGGAAGAGCGACCCCAACGACTGGACGCTGCCGGTGACATGCCCGATCCCGGACACCGGCGTGCCCAACTGCGACGAGATCGTCTTCTCGGCGACAGGCGCAATCACCACGCCATCGGTCCCGTGGCAGAACCGCCCGACGTATCAGCAGGTCGTCGCGTTCGGCGGCTGAGGCGATAGACGACAAAAGTCACAACTATTACTTGACTTCTGTCCGCCTGATCAGTTACTGTCGCGGACAGTTCCAAACCCACAGGGGTTTTCACCAATGACACGCACGCTCAACACCACTACGAACATCGCCGCCGCTGCCACGGCGCGTGTTGACGCACGCCCGCTGGCGATGACCGGCACGGTGGTGTTCGCCACGACTTCCCTCGCTGAGAGGTGCTTGCGCTGAGAACCAGCGCAGATACTGCCGTTCAGCGAGGGCGACCCCACCGGGGCCGCCCTTTTTTTGTTCCCAATCGAATCGAGGTGCCACCAATGAAGCTGACTTCCAAGAACTGAGCACAGGCGGCTGCGTCTAGGCGCAGCCGCCGCTCAGCACCTGAAGTAACTACCCGAAGTAACTACTCGTAAAGCGTGTCGCTTCACGCTGCGTGAAAACAGTTACTGAAACAGTCACACATAAGTGACACAAATCGAAAGAGAAGGACGGCTATGCAAAGCCGCTCGATCCATTCTGGTTTGTGGTCGCTCGGAGGACTCCTGCGCCTGCCGCAGTGGCTTTCGCACGACCGCATGCCGCGGGTGTATGACCCGGGCCGCAGCGCTCGGATCCATCACCGTGTCGAGGCCCATCGGCGGGCTGCAGAACGACACATGAGTGCCCGACGGTTCTAATGAACCGTGACCACGATCTCGGTCCCGGGGGGCCGGTCAGCCCCCCGGGACCGCAGCATCCGTACTCTTCAGAGCATGGGATACGCCGACAAGTTGAAAGAGCTTCGCTCACAGGCAGTGAAGGCGGTTGCCGACAACCACGACAAGATCGTCCAGGGGATTGACACCGCGGCGACGAAGCTCAACGAGCAGACCGAGGGTAAGTACGAGGACAAGCTGACCGCGTACGGCACCAAGGCAGTCGAGGCTGTGAACAAGGTCGCGGAGCAGGCTCCGCCCGCTGACGAGCAGTCTTAGGGGCCGCCGGGCGGCCCATAACCGCCGAACCCGCCGAAGCCATGGTGGGCCTGCTGTAGCCGCTCGGCCCACACCGCTTGCGCACCGAGGTCACCGGTTCGGTAGACGAGGTACACCGACACTAGCGCCAGGATCACGAGCACGACGCGTAGCGCGTTGTAGACCGTGACCGAGCCGAGCGTGCGGTCGGCGATGGCCAGGCCGGTCGGGCGCCCGCCGGAGATCCGGTGGGCGGAGAAGGTCAGGATCAGCGCGGCGGTGAAGAGGATGAAGTCGTAGGCCAGCAGGTGCGCCATGTGGGAGTGGCGTGAGATCAGCTCGGCCGCTTGGCCCTGCAGGTTGAGGTCGCCCTCGAGCGCGGCGCCGGCGCGCATCGCCAGAAAGATCGACGACATGCCGACGATTGCGATCCCGCAGAGCAGGATTCCGTAGGTCTCGAACCATTTCGGCCGGGCGATGCAAGCAAGCGCCCCAAGCACGCTCAGCGGGATCAGCACCACCGGCACGTGGATGATCAGCGGATGGGCGGGCAGGCCGCTCCAGATCGTGTTGATCCGGATCGCGATCGTGATGAAGCCGCAGAAGGCCAGCGCCGTGAGGATGAATTCGGCGCGGCGCCAATCGACGTTGGCAGGGCTTGGTGGGGTTGCTTGCGTGTCGGTGGTCATTGACTCCGATTGAACCATCCCGCGCAGCCCGTAGGCTTGGCGCATGACTGAGCTTCAGGCAGGTCCGCTAGCGGCCACCGTTCTGCCTGAGGTTGGGATGGTGATCAGCTCGCTGCGTTTCAACGGCCAGGAGGTGCTCGGTCAGCGTGACGGGGTGGAGGCGTATCGCGAGCACGGATCCACGTTTGGGATCCCGCTGCTTTATCCGTGGGCGAACCGACTGGGCGGATGGGGGTACACGTTCGGCGCCAAGGAGGTCGTGCTTGACCCGGAGAATCCGCTGATCCACGTCGACCCCAGCACCGGTAATCCGATCCACGGCGTACTTGCGGCGAGCCCGCACTGGACGGTTGTCTCAAGCACCGAGCAGGAGATCAGCGCCGAGCTCGACTGGGCCGCGGTCCCCGAATACATGGCCGTATTCCCGTTCGAGCACCGCCTGACGATGGACCTTTCGCTGAGCGAGGGCGCGTTGGTGGTGCGGCTGACCGTCACGCCGACCGGCGATGGCCACGTGCCGATCTCATTCGGCTTTCACCCGTATCTGACGATTCCAGGCTCGGAGCGCAGCAGCTGGCTGCTGGCGATGCCGGTCGATGGCGGCATGCACAACGGCCGGATTGAGGACAGTCAATTTGACACACCGTTCAACGAGCTGACCGGTCGGCCGCCGACGTTCAGCGTCTCGGATCCGCGGATCCGCCTGTCGGTCGCTTTGACCAGCGGATACCGAGTCGCGCAGGTCTACTCCCCTAGGGAAAGTGACTTCATCTGCTTTGAGCCGATGACCGCGCCGACCGACGCGCTGCGCACAGGGCGGGGTCTGCGCGCGGTGGCGCCTGGGGCCAGCTTCAGCGCCGAGTTCTCACTCGCCGTCGTCTGAGGCGGGTTGGCCTACTTGTGCGGGCAGGTGTCCGGCGTTGATTGTCCTGCGAAGCGAGCCGTGAGGTAGTTGATAGCGATCGGCTGGCCGACCGTCTCAAACTCAATGTGCTCGCCGCCCGGTTGGGTGACCTGGTCGATCGTCGCGCCGCGCGCGCACCACTTCGCGACGGTCGCAAGTGCGTTGGCCAGCGGTGCGAACTCGTCGTCGCGATCGTGGTACTCGAGCACCGGGATGATCGGCCGTCCTGGCATGTACTCAGGGCTGATCGAGTCCAAGAACGATGTGACGGCGGGGGTCTGCAAGGCGTCAGGCGTTGCCTCCCACTCGCTGATGTTGGCGAACGGGTGTTGCTCCGCTGCCTGAATCAGGCACGCCTGCGAACTCTCCTCGACAGCTGCCCGTCCGGCGGCGTTGAGGTACTGCCCGAGATTGACCTTGGGGTATGCGCGTTCAAGGGCGGCGATTGCCATCGCGATCGCCCCGCCGCCAATACCGCCGCTGAATGCCTTCAGCTCGGCGGTGACACTGACAGCCGGCGAGCCGATCGCGGCCGCGGTCAGGTGCAGCCTGGGGGCGTACTTCGCTTGAGCGAGCACCGCGACTGCAGTGGCGTAGCCGCCGCCTGAGTAGCCCATCAACGCGAACGGGTTCTTCGTGCTGAACCCCGCGGGTTTGAATTGCTGCGCTGCCTTGATCCCGTCAAGCACGCCGTGCGCCTCTTCGGCGGCGGAGAAGAAGTAGGAGCCGGGGCCTTCGTAGTCAGGGATCGCGAGCGCCCAACCCTTCTTGATCAGCGGGTCAAGCAGCTGGGTCTCGGACGCGGCGTTGCTCTCGGTTTCCTCTGAGGCGAGGCCGGCCGTTAGGGCGTAGGACGGAGTACATGAGGTGCTTGAGCCGTCCTCAGCGAATTGGTAGGAGACGACCGGGCGCGGGCCCTTGCCAGTCCAGGGCGCGGTCGGGACGAGCAGCGTCGTGACCATCGCCGTCGGCTTGTTGTTGACGTCAAGCGTCTTGTACTCGAGCTGCCATGCGGTGACGTGGAGCGGCGAGCCGTCGGCGCTGACGCTGACCCTGCGGGATTTGAGGATCGTGCCGTTGGCGACGTGCGACAGGTGGGCCGGGACCGCATAGAAGGGGTCGTTGGCGGGGAGTGTGGCGCCGCCGGCCGCTGCTGCGGTGGCGAGAGCGACGGCGGTCAGCGCCGCCGCAGCCGCGAGCGTGCGTGCTCGTCTCATTTCAAACCCCTCTCCATGCGGTGCGGACGATACTGGCTTGTTGATCGTTCAGCAAGCTGGCAGGGTCAGCACGACCCGGGCCTGACTGCGGGACGCTCGATCGGGGTGGCAGGTCTCACGAGTAGGCTGGAATGATGAGGACACAAGTCATTCCTTGCGTGCTGGCTTTGGTCGTTCTTGTCGTCGCGGCCGATCTCTTGTTGTTCCAGCACCACACCGCGGAGCGACTGATCGCAAACATCGCGATTGTTCTCGTATTCGGGGCGCTCTATCTGAGGCTCGTCAGGCCCGGCATCATTTCGTCCGCAAGCGAGTAAGCCGGCGGAAGCGAAGCTGGGCTGAGGCTCGTCTAGCTCGTCCCGGTCCGCCCATTCGAGCAGCGGTTCGATCGAGCAGATCACCTCCTTGCCGTGGGCACGGTCGCTGCGACGGAGATCGCGGTGACAGGTGCTGTAAAGGCACCGGTCTCGGGTGCCTACGTTGGCCTGAATTGCATCGCCGAGCACTCGGGTCAGAGCTATGAGCACGAAAACATCACAGCGACCAAGGTCGCGCAGATCAATATCTTTTAGGAGCCCGGCCGCAAGTCTGACGGCTCCCGCTGTGGTGCCCTACGCGTCGTCGTCGGCTAACGACTCGCGGTCCGCCCACTCGAGCAGCGGCTCGATCGAGAAGACTGCCTGATCGATCCCGGCATGTAGGTCGCCGAGTTCTGCGAACCGCGCGGGCACAGTGGCGATCGTCAGCTCCCGCGGGTTGATCCCCGGAAGCTCGTCCCAAGCGAACGGGGTGGACACGGTCGCAGCCGGATTGCCGCGCACCGAATACGCCGAGGCGATCGTGTGGTCGCGGGCGTTCTGGTTGAAGTCGATGAACACCTTCGTGGGATCGCGGTCCTTACGCCACCAGGTCGTCGTCACGTCCTCAGGCACCCGGCGCTCGACTTCCCGCGCAAACGCCAGCGCGGCGCGGCGCACGTCGGCGAAGCCGTAGCGCGGCTCGATCCGTACGTAGACGTGGATCCCGTCGCCGCCGGAGGTCTTCGGCCAGCCAACCGCGCCCAGCTCATCGAACACCTCGTGCACGACCCCGGCAACCCTCCGGACGCGCTCAAACGGGCAGTCCGGCATCGGGTCGATGTCGATCCGCCACTCATCCGGCATCTCCACATCAGCCCGCCGCGAGTTCCACGGATGGAACTCAACGGTCGACATCTGCACCGCCCAGATCACGCTCGCCAACTCGGTAACGCACAGCTCATCGGCTGTGCGTCCAAATCGCGGAAAGTAGATCTCCGTCGTCTGTACCCAGTCGGGGGCACCACGCGGAAGGCGCTTCTGGTGAACCTTCTCGCCGCTGATCCCGGTGGGGAAGCGGTGCAGCATGCATGGGCGGTCACGCAGGGCGTTGACGATCCCGTCGCCCACAGAGATGTAGTAGTTCACGAGGTCAAGCTTCGTGAATCCGGGTTCCGGGAAGTACACCCGGTCCGGATTGGAGATCCGCACAACCCGCTCGCCGACCTCCAGTTCGACCGCTTCGCTCACAGCGATCGTCTGCTCTAGTTGTGTTCGATCGCGGCGACAAGGCTCCGCGCGAATTCATCGGGGCGCGAGAGAAACGGGTGATGCCCGGCACTGAACTCGACCAGGCGCGTTTGATCCTTGAGCCGTCTTCGTTGAACAACGGCCGGCGTTGCAAGATCCTCGGTGCACACGAAATACGTCGAGGGCTTCTGCCGCCAGGCGATCTGCCGCGGCGCCTGCGTGAACGGCATCAGCGCCTGGCGGGTGAGACGGCCAATCGCCTGCTCAGTCGTGCTCTCGTCGCAGTCTTGCAGGAAGAACTCCCGGATCATGTCGGGATCCACGCCGACGGTGCCGTCCTCGCCGGGCCGCATCCAAGGTGCCGGCTCAGAGCCAATCATCTCCGCTTGGGACTGTCCGGCGTCCGGCATCACCGAAGTGACATAGAGCAGCTGGGTGACGCGGTCATCAGCGCCAGCCTCGGTGATCACCATCCCGCCGTAGGAGTGTCCGCACAAAACGACCGATCCCTCGGACGCGCTGATCGCCTCGCGGCACGCGTCAACGTCGGCGTAGAGATCACCGAGTTCATCACCAGCCTCTCCGCAACTGGGCAGTGGCACAGCGGCGGTAGTGACTCCGTGCGCGGCGAGGGGTTGGACCATCCGTGCCCACCACCACTGGGCGTCGCGTACGCAGGCACCGTGCACAAAGATCAGAGTTGTCATCGCACGGCGAATCCTAAGGCCGACATCTTGAACGCCCGCCGCCGTGGTGGTACAGTCACGTACCATGACCGCTCTAGCCGACTCCCCATCCTCACAGAAGCCCTCGGCCGCGGCGGAGTCCGCGAGCGCCGCAAACCTTGAACCGCGCTACGCGCCGTCGCCCGCACATCAGGTCGACGAGGATGTGCCAATCAACCTCCCGATCGGCCCGACTGGCTCGACCCTCCAGCAGACGATCGCCTTCGCCCGCGATCCCTACGGCTACGGCCTCGAGAACCAGGGTCGCTTCGGCGACGTCTACGCGATGAAGCTGATGACGCGGAAGGAGACGATGCTCGCCTCCTCGCATCCGGACCACATTCGCTCGGTGTTCACCGCCTCGCCGGCCGACATGCCGTCGCTGACCGGAGATTCGCCGCTGCGGCCGATTGTCGGGCCGTACTCGGTGCTGACCCTGGTCGGCCCCGAGCATCTGCGCCAGCGCAAGCTGCTGCTGCCGCCGTTTCACGGTGATGCCGTCGACCGCTACGTGAAGATGATCGAGGAGGTGACAGCGAAGGAGATCGACAGCTGGAAGCCCGCTTCGACCTTCCCGCTGGCGCCGCGGATGCAGGCGGTCACGCTCGACATCATCATGAAGGGCGTCCTCGGGATCGAGCAGAAGGGGTCATGGGCGACGCCTCAGCGCCGCTTCCGTGAGGCGATCCGTTTCTTCCTCAACGCCTCGAACAACTCAGCCTTCCAGGTGGCGGAGATGATGACCGCCCGTCGGCGTGAGCCGAGCGGCCTGCTCAAGTTGTTCGTCTCAACGATCGATCGTGAGCTATATCCGCTGATCAAGGCTCGCCGGGCGCAGGAGACCAGCGCCGAAGCTCACGACGTCTTCTCACTGCTGCTGGCCGCGCGTGATGAGGACGGCAACACGATGAGCGACCACGAGCTACGTGACGAGCTGCTGACGCTGATCCTGGCCGGCCACGAGACGACCGCCAACTCGCTGGCTTGGACGTTCGAGCGGCTGGTCCGCAACGAAGGTCCCTACACCCGGCTGCGTGAGCTGGTCCGCGGCGACGATCAGCAAGCCGCCGACGCCTACGTGGAGGCCACCGTTCACGAGGGCATGCGCGTGCGCCCGGTGATCTCATTCGTCGTACGGATGGCTGAGAAACCGTGGCGCTTTGGCGAGTACGTCGTGCCGAAGAAGACCCCGGTCGCGCTCAGCATCACCGGCGTTCACCACCGTGAGGACGTCTATGCAGACGCGCACGCATTCAAGCCGGAACGGTGGATCGGCGAGGACGGGACGTTCCAGAAGCCGGGCACCTACACCTGGATCCCGTTCGGCGGCGGGATCCGTCGCTGTCTCGGTGCGACCCTGGCGATGGCGGAGCAGCGGATCGTCTTGAAGCAGATCGCCGAGCGCGTCGATCTGCAGATCTCCGACGCACCTGCGGAGCGGCCGCGCCAGCGCAACGTAACCTCAATTCCAGCCGATGGCGGAATTGTCACAGTCGCTAACAGACGTTGAAACGCCGCGGGCGCGGCTGATCGACGCGCTCGCCAACTCGATCGAGGAGAAGGGCTACCGCGACACGACCGTGGCCGACATCGTGCGGCTCGCGAAGACCTCACGCCGCACCTTCTACGAGCAGTTCGCCGACCGCGGCGAGTGCTTCCTCGCGCTGTTTGAGCGTTTCACCATCGACAAGATGGAGTTGATCGCCGAAGCGGTCGATCCCGAGGCGCCGCTGGAGGACCAGATCGAGCGGGCGATTGACGTTTACATCGACGGGATCGTCGCCGACCCCGATCTGCAGCGCAGCTTTGTCCGTGAACTCCCGGCGCTCAACGAGGCCAGCGCCGACGCGCTACGGCTGACGCTGGAGCGCTACGCCGGGATGCTGACGGGACTCGTCAGCGCCGCCCGTGAGCGCCATCCGGAAATCAAACTACGCCCGCTTAGCCACGACGTTGCGCTGATCCTTGTCGGGGGCCTGCGCGAGCTGATGGTGATCTCGATCCAGCAAGGGCGTGACCTGCACGAGCTGCGCGACAGCTCGCTGGAAGTGGTCAAGGCGCTGCTGCTGTCGCTCAAAACTGACTAGCGGCAGATCCCAACGTGGCTCACACGGCCGGCAGATCCGTCTGGGTGAAGTCGTCGCCCTTGAACAACAGAGGCAGGTTGGCGAGTGAGGCGGTGGCGTAAGCGAAGCAGTCGCCAAAGTTGAGTCCCGCCGGATGCCGGCCTTTGCCGAACCGGCGCCAGGCGTCTGTGGCCGCTCTGGAGTGCGCTTCGTCGACTGGCGCGATGCGGTCGACCACACCGCTCACCAGCAGCTCTAGGTCTCGGCTGGCATCGGCTCCCTGCCGGGCTTCCGTGACGATCGAAGCTTCTGTCAACGACACGGCGGAGATCGTCACCGAGTCGGATCGCAGCGCGGCGAGGCAGCGCTCTGCCTCGGGTTCGCCAAGAACCACCGCGACCAAGGCCGACGTGTCGGCGACGATCACCGCGGGACGCCCTGCCGGTCATAGCCGAGGATCTCGTCCTCCGGGCGTGCGTCGACGATTGTTCGGGCTCGTCCTCGCGTGATGATCGCGTCGAGCCCGGGTGGGCTGACGCGGGAGTGGGACCGCAGCAGCACCAGGCGCTCCTCGATCGCCTCGCGCACGGCGGTGGTGATCGGTACCCCGGAAAGCTCAGCGAGTTCGCGAGCCAGCCGGTCCGTTTCCGGATCCTTGATGTTGAGCGCCATGGAGGAAGATTAGCATCAGTAAAGGAAGAAAGCTATCTGCCTGCACGCTCTCCGCCGAGCCGCCTAGCGACCCCTAGCCGCCGCGTCCGCGTCGCCGGCCAGCTTCGCGTCGACACCCGCATCACCGGCGACCGCATGCAAGTGCCGGAACGGGCGGCCGTCACGCAGCTCGCGCACAACTCCCTCGACCAACCCGGCGTCCGGCAGCCCACGCCCATCGGTAACCGCGTCGACGATCTGGCGTTTGCGCTGGATCAGGCGCGCCATCGTCTCATCGATCGTCTCGGCCGCCAGCAGGTACCAGGCGGTAACCGCGTCGCGCTGGCCGATCCGGTGGCAGCGATCCTCGGCTTGATCGTGGATCGCCGGCGTCCACTCGAGCTCCAAAAAACACACATTCGATGCCCGGGTCAGCGTGATGCCCTGCGCCGCTACCCGCGTCGCGCCAATGATCAGCTGCGGGCCATCAGGCTCCTGGAAGGCGTCGATCGCTGCTTGGCGCTGCAGCTCGGAATCGGCCCCGAGGATGTGCACCGCGTCTGGGAAGCGCGCGAGCACCGCCTGTTGCACCTCGATGTGGCGCGCGAACACAACCAGCGCTTCGCCGGATTCAAGGAAGTCGTGGATCCAGGCGATCGCCGCCGCGAGCTTGCCGCGCGCCGCCAGCCGCTGCAGCGCGGTCAGCTGCGCCAGCCGTTGCGCCCGCAGCGCCGCGGCGATCTTCGCGTCGAGTTGCTTGAGATCGATCGGCTGGGTCCGCAGCCACTCGATCACGTCGTGCTCGGCCAGGCGGTACTCGGCCTCGTTGTTCAGCGACACCGGCACCACCACCTGGCGTTTAGCCGGCAACTGCGGCAGCACCTCTGACTTCAGCCGGCGGATGAAGCAGTAGCGACGCAGATGCCAGTGCAGCCGCTCCTCCGACAGCGGCCCCTCGAACTGACGTTTGAAGCTGGCGCCCGAGCCGAAGTCGTCAAGACGCCCGATCACGCGCAGCTGCGCGATCAGCTCGTCGGCGTGATTGAGCACGGGCGTACCGGTCAACGCCAGCCGCAACCCGTCCTCGGCGACCGAACCCGCCAGCCGCCGCACCGCTTTCGTCCGCTTGGCCTGCGGGTTCTTGCAGTAGTGCGACTCATCCGCAATCAGCGCCTTGAACCCCCGACGGCTCAGCGCCTCAAGCTGGTACTGAACGAGTTCGTAGTTGAGAATCGTGATGTCCGCCCGCTCCGGGAAGCCGCTGCGGCCGTTGACGACCGTGGTCGAGCGGTGCGGCAGCCACCGCGCCGACTCGCGCTCCCAGTTCAGCTTCAGCGACGCCGGGCAGACCACGACCGCGGGAAACGCGTCGGCTGCCTCGAGCGTGGCGAGCGCCTCAACCGTCTTGCCGAGTCCCTGCTCGTCGGCGAGAAAGCAGCGCTTGGCCTCGAGCGCGTAGCGCACGGCGGCCCATTGGAAGGGCTGTAACGCTTCATTTCCGTCGCTGCCTAGCCGGGCAGCGACGTCACCTAGCGGCTCTGCGCTGGTCGCCCTGGAGGACGCCACGGCCTTCAGCGAGTCGCGATGCTCGGCCGCGAGCTGCGCCAGTGCCTCGGAGGCAGCCTCCGACATTTTGACCTCGTGGCGGATCACGAACTCGTCAAGTTGATCGGCGATCCAGGCGTCGAGTTTCAGCTCGCCGGCGCGCGCCCCCGGCAACTCGTCAAACGCCGTCTGGATGTCAGGGTCCCAAAACGTCTCCAGCACAAATCGCTCGCCGACCACAGATCGCGTCAGGATCAACTGTGCCGCTGGCGGGTTGAGATCGCCGCCCTCGACGGCCTCAAGGCAGCGCCGCGCGCCGATGCTGATCCGCGGATTGCGCAGCCGCAGCAACGCCTCGGCCGCCTGTTCGCTGAACGGAACCAGCCAGCGTCCTTCGAGTTCAATCGCGTTCTCCGTGAGCGCTTCCTCCGGCGTGCCGGCGAGCGTGTCAAGCGTCCACCAGCCGCGGCCGTCGTAGCGGGTCGTCCGGATCTGGCCGATCCAGCGCTTCTCCGAGGCGGCGAGCCAGCGATCAAATCCGGTCGAGCGGGTCAGGTCGGGGTAGGCCTTGAGGATCTCCTGCAGCCGCGCTGCCACCCAGTCATCGGCCGGGGCGCGCCACTCACGCGTGTCCCAGTCGAACTGGCGACCGGGGATCGTCCTGACCGCGGCGACCAGGTAGCCGTCGTACGGGAACTGGAGCACGACCTCGTACAAGCCGCCGACGCCTGTGCGCAGCTGGACGTTGGGTTCATCGTCGACCGCTTCCATCCGTCTGACCTTAGATGTCCTTTCGTCGCGTGTCGTTCGTCGTCTGTCTGTAAGCGACAAAGGCAGGCGTGATGCAACGGATTGATTTGATGACCAGGCAGCGGCGGATCGCTCAGCGCGTGGCAGCGTCACGCGAGCGTTACGTTCGCCAATACGCGACGATGCGGCTAAGGGGTTAAGCGATGAACTACTTGATGATGATCACGTCGGATTACGTTCACAACTCGGAGCGCAACGCGACGATGCGGCGCGAGATCCCCAAGTGGATCGATGAAGGCGACGCCCGTGGACGCAAGTTTGGTTTCCCGTTGAAGCACCCAAACGAGGGTGTCAGCGTTCAAGTGCGCGACGGCGCGACGCTCGTGACCGACGGTCCGTTCGTCGAGACGAAAGAGTTCTTGGGCGGCTTTGACGTGATCGATTGCGCGAACCTTGACGAGGCGATCGAACTCGCCGCCAAGCATCCATCGTCGTGGTACCACACGATTGAGGTGCGCCCATTCTTTGAGGCGGGCCCGGAACTGCCGAGCAAGGTCGATCCGCCCGCGGCGGGGCGTCAGCGCTATCTGCTGCTGATCTACGTCGACGGCGTCCCTGAGCCGAATGGCGAGGACGCGGAGATCATGCGTGAGGGCCTAGCGTGGGGCGAGGCGGTTACAGCATCAGGCCATCAGGTGTTCGGCCACGCGCTGCACGGGCTTGACACGGCCACCAGCGTTCGTGTGCGCAACGGCGAGACGGTCCTGACCGACGGTCCGTTTGTCGAAACGAAGGAGTTCATCGCCGGGTTCGACATTCTTGACTGCACGAGCCTCGAGGAAGCAACTGCTCTGGCCGCCAAGCACCCGATCGCGCGGTACCACCACATCGAGGTCCGACCGTTCGAGAGCGAGGATGCAGAGCCCGACTCAAGCGGCCGTTGACGCCGTTTTCCGTGAGGAGTGGGGCCGAATCGTGGCCAGCCTGATCCGGCACACCGGCAATTGGGATCTAGCGGAGGAGTGCGCTCAGGATGCGTTTGCTGAGGCGCTCCGCCGCTGGCCGGTCGAGGGTGTGCCGCGGCAGCCGGGTGCGTGGCTGACCACAGTCGCCCGCAACCGCGCGATCGACAAGCTGCGCCGCGCCAAGCGCGGCGACGAGCTGCTTGAGCAAGTTGGGCGCGACCCAACCCTGACCGGGCGCACGGACGACCCCGCTGATACGGGAGATGAAGTTGACGAGATGATCCGCGAGAGCGGGATCGAGGACGACCGCCTGCGGTTGATCTTCACCTGCTGTCACCCGGCGCTGCCGCTGGAGGGACGGGTCGCGCTGACGCTTCGCGCCCTGGCGGGTCTGACGACGGGCGAGATCGCCAAGGCGTTTCTGGTCAGTGAGCCGACGATGAACAAGCGTCTGACCCGGGCTAAGGCAAAGATCGGCGCCGCCGGGATCCCCTACCGAGTGCCACCCGGCCATCTCTTGCCGGAGCGCACCGGCGGCGTGCTGGCGGTCTTGTACCTGCTGTTCAACGAGGGCTACGCGGCCTCGGCGGGAGAGGAACTTGTCCGCCGCCCGCTGTCGGACGAGGCGATCCGGTTGACGCGGCTGCTGGTCAAGTTGATGCCGGACGAGCCAGAGACAGCGGGACTGCTGGCGTTGATGCTGTTCTCGGACTCGCGCCGCGAGGCGAGGGTCTCAGCGGTAGGTGAGCTGATCACGCTCGAGTACCAGGACCGCTCGCTTTGGGACCAGTCGCAGATCGTTGAGGCACAGCAGCTGCTCACAGGCGCCCTGCGCCGTGGCACGCCGGGCATCTACCAACTCCAGGCGGCGATCTCCGGGTGTCACGCCGATGCTGGGAGCGCAGCGGAAACCGACTGGCACCAGATCACGGTGCTGTACGACCTGCTTTTGGCGGCGTTGCCGTCACCGGTGGTACGTCTCAATCGAGCCGTGGCCGTGGCGATGGCAGGCGATATCGACGGTGGCTTGAGCGAGATCGATTTGCTGTCGGCGGACGGCGCGTTGGCCGACTACCACCTGCTTGAAGCTGCCCGCGCCGACCTGCACCGCCGACGCGGTGACAACGCTGAGGCAGCCGCCGCCTACCGTCGCTCGCTATCGGCGGGGCCGCCGGAGGCCCAGCGCCGCTTTCTTGAGCAGCGCCTGGCCGAGCTAGAGCGCTGAGTTAGTCCGGACGGGGCTCCGCGAGCCCTCGTGCAAGGGTGCAGATCGCCCGGTTCACGGGTCAGCGACGCGTTCAGTGGAACCGAGACCCGCGCAAACGACTAATACATAGCAATGAGATTGTCTAGGGCACGCAAGCTGAGCGAGGATGGTGGGGCGATAGCGAGATCGCTCCTTGACGCCGAGGCGTTCACCGATGTGTTCGACCGTCATTTCGTCGCCGTGTACCGCTACATCGCGCGTCGCGCTGGTCGCGATGTTGCCGAGGATCTAGCGTCGCAGACGTTCACGCTGGCGTTCGCCCACAGAGGGCAGTACCGCGACGATCTTGGGACCGCGCGCCCGTGGCTGTTCGCAATCGCGACGAATCTGCTGCGTGCGGGACATCGCGGTGACGAGCGACGCCTGGCCGTCGTCGAACGGTTGCGCAACGAGGTGGTGGCTTCTTCGTCGGGGCTCGCGCTCGGCGCTGCGGCCAGGAGCCTCGAGCTTGAAGACGAACTCAGCGAGGCGTTAGCCGAGCTGCCACCTGATCAGCGCGAGGCGCTCCTGCTCCACGTCTGGGGCGAAATGTCATACACAGAAGTCGCCTCCGCGTTGGAGATACCGATCGGGACCGTGCGGTCGCGGATCTCGCGAGCTTGCGCAGCCCTCCGACTGCAACTCGAACCACCGGCGGCTGCCGGCCAAAGGAGAAGCCATGCTTGATGAACTGGAACGCGTCCGCGCCTACAGATCTGAGGTGTCCGATCCGAATGCCGCGTCGGTCGCCCGCGCGAGAGCGGAGCTGCTCGAGGCGGTCCGGAATGAGCCGCATCGCCGTCCGGCCGCCGACAAACGACTTGCGCGAGTGGGGAAGCTGCAGCGCAGACGGCGGTTCGTGCTGGCTGGCGGATTGGCAACCGCCGCTGTCGCCGTGGCCGGCGTTCTCGGGCTCAGCCCTGCTGCGGCCCCATCCAGCGCACTTGCTTCCGAGATGAATCAGCTCGCGCAGGTTGCGGCGAGCCAGGCCTGGGCTGGCATTCCGGGTCCCGGTCAGTATCTCTATACCGACTCGGAGGGCCTGACCGAGAGCGATACCTACGCCGGCGGACGGACCTGCGTCGTCGACCTGATCGACCATCGGCGGATCTGGATCGCTACCGACGGCTCAGGCGCGCTTGCAGAGACGCTCAGCGGAGCACGATTCACCCCCGTCTCCGGTGAGATGACGCTCGCCGAGGATCAGTCCAACTGCGCTGATCTGCAGATCACGGACCCAGCCTCGCAAGACAGCTCGAGCACCAACACCTTCGCGGCAGGGGGACTGAGCTTCCCGACCGAGAATTGGAAAGCGCTCTCAACAGATCCGGCGACGCTACTCAAGCAGATCCATCAGCTTGACGGCGGCCCGAATGATCCGGGTGAGCTGTTCGTCAACGTCGGCGACTTCCTGCGTGAAAGCGACGCTCCGCCAGCAATCCGTGCCGCGCTGTACAAGGCTGCTGCGCTGATTCCCGGTGTCCAACTGATCGGTCAGCAGACCGATCAGTTTGGCCGCACAGGTTTGGGACTTGACTTCCCCTACCCGAATGGAAAGGTCCACTCAGTCCTGATCATCGACCAAAGCACCGCGGCTCTGATGGCGGAGGAGTACTACGCACCCGACGGCACGCTCAGTAGCTGGACCGCCTACCGGCCGTCAAGGATTGTCGACACGCTGCCGGACTATCCGCAGCAGCCAACCTCAAATGGCTCGTCGGACCCGTCTGGGACCCAGCACGCTAAGTCGTCCACGAGCTCCAATGCAGGTCCCGCCGCCGCGGCCGCAACCGCCACAACCTCAACTCCGAGCGCCAACGCGAAGTAAGCAGGAATCGAGCACCACCGCGGCCTGAAGCAGCTGCGCTCCGATCCTTGGCGCGCGCGCGTACATTGCTGACGTGAGCGATTCACTTGGCGACCGCGGCCAGCGCTGGAGTTCGCCGCAGCCGAACGTCACCGGTCTGGGCCTGATCGCGTCGTATGGCCCGCGGTTCTGGTCACTCGTGATCGTGATCGGAGCGGCCGCCGGGCTGTCAGCCGCCGGACTTGTCGGTCTGCTGCGGCTGATCGAACACCTGACCTACGGCGGGCACTACGGGAACCTGTTGGCCGCGGTCGAACACGCCGCCTCGTGGCGGCGAGTGGTTGCGCTGATGATCGCGGCGGTGGTTGTTGCGCTCACGCTGCGTTTGCTCGGCCGCCGCTCGACCGGCGGCACCGAGGTGTCAGAAGCGATTTGGCGACGCTCCGGTGAGATCGACCTGCTGCGCAGCCTGGTGCGTGGATTCGTCTCGATCGTCACAGTCGGGATGGGTGTGTCGCTTGGCCGCGAGGCGGCACCGCAGCTGTATGGCGCGGCCGTCGCGAGCAAGCTCAGCGTTTGGGCGGGTCTGCCGACCTGGCAACGGCGGCTGCTCGTCGCCTGCGGCGCCGGTGCCGGGTTCGCTGCCGTCTACAACGTGCCGCTCGGCGCCGCCCTGTTCGCGGTTGAGGTGATGCTTGGAACCGTTGCGCTACCGCTTGTACTTCCGGCGCTGTTGGCCGCCGCCACCTCGACCGCCGTCGCCTGGATCTTCCTCGGCCACCGTCAGCTCTACCACGTCGCCAACTACACATTCCGCGGCCCTGAGCTTGCCTTTGCGGTGCTGATCGGCCCGATCGTCGGACTGCTTGCCGTCGGCTGGACCCGGCTGATCACCGCCGCCAACCACGCGCGACCGGAAGGGCGAGCGCGTTACCTGGCGCCGTTCGGCGCTTTTCTGGTGCTCGGACTGGTGTCGCTGCAGTACCCGCAGCTGCTAGGCAACGGCCGCTCGATCGTCCAGCTCGGGCTGGTCGCAAACCTGTCGTTTGGCTTAATCGTTGTGCTGCTGTTGCTGAAGCCGCTGGTCACGGCTGCGTGTGTCGCGTCGGGCGCGCCGGGAGGTCTATTCACCCCCACCTTCGCAATCGGGGTGCTGATGGCCGGCGCCTGCGCGACGATCTGGGCACACATCTGGCCGGGGCCGCCGGTCGCCGCCTACACCTTGATTGGGGGCGGCGCATTCCTCGCAGCGGCGATGCAGGGACCGCTGTCGGCGACGGTCCTGGTCGTGGAGCTGACCGGCCATCTCGGGACGTTGATCGTGCCGACGCTGGTGGCGGTGGTGGGGGCGATTGTTGTCTCACGGCGGCTCGGTGCGCAGTCGATCTACTCGGCGCGGCTGGCCGGCGGTGGGATCGAGGAGGCAAGCCCGGTTGCCAACGCGGCCGCCTTGGCGATGCTCCGCGCGCTTGATGAGTCGTCCGCACTCGAGGGGATCGAGCAGCCACCGGGAGGATCCGGCTGATGGCCGATTGGGTTGCGATATCCGAAGTGGCGACGGCCGGCGGGACGATGATCCTGGCGGTTGCCACGTTCTCCTCGGTCCGTTCGGCGAGCGCCAGCACAAAACTCGCTGAACGGTCGCTGATGGCGACCCAGCGGCCGTTGCTACTCCCCTCGAATGTGAACGATCCATCGGAGCGAATCCGCTTCGGCGACGACGTGATCGTCGACATCGTCGGGCACAAGGGTGGATTGAAGATCCACCAGGACGGCGTCTACATGGCGCTGTCACTGCGCAACGGCGGGGCGGGGTTGGCGGTGATTCACAGCTGGCACATCTTTGCCGAGCCCGTGGCGTTCGGGGAGCTGTCGGGCCATCTGGAGCGTCCGGCGGACGTCGAACAATTCCGCCGTCAGCAACGTGACCTGTACATCCCTGCCGGATCCACAGGCTTCTGGCAGGGCGCGATCCGTGACTCAACCGACCCTGACAACGTCGCTTTGCGTACGCAGGCGGCCGCTGGTGCACGCATCTTCATCGATCTGCTGTACGGCGACATGGAGGGCGGCCAGCGTTGCATCGCCCGCTTCGGGCTTCCGACCGACCCCGACGACAACGATGGCCGGGTCGAAGTGATCCGCTACTGGGCGATCGACGGGGTCGACCCGCGCTAGCCGCTTCAAGCCCGTGCTGTGCGACTTTTACTTGCATAACAAGGAGAACTCGTACAGCGTGAGCTGAAATCGGCAGGTCAGCGGATTTGCGGTCGCTGCCGGGGCTCGCGCTATGCGGCAGATGCGGCCGGGCGCAGCTTCGGGCGCCGGTGCAGCCGGAGCTCCAGGTCGGCCGGCGTGACGTCGTGACCCTCGTCGCAGCGCAGTACCGCCTTGACCTGCTCGCCGCAGCCGACGTGGCTGATCTTGCCGCGTGCATGACCGTCGAACACCCAGCGATCGCCCCAGGCGACCATTGCCACGAGCACCGGCACCATGTCGCTGCCCTTGTCGGTCAGGCGGTAGCCGTCGCGGCTGCGCTGGCCCGGCTCCTGATAGGCAAAGCGCTCGAGCAGGCCGGCGTCCACCAGTTCCTTTAGCCGAGCGGCCGCCACCGGCTCAGAGATCTCGGCGCGCTCGACGAACTGGTCAAACCGTGTTGCGCCGTAGAACGCCTCGCGCAGCAACAGGAAGGCGGTACGGGTCCCGACGACCTCAAACATCTGCGCCATCGGGCAGTGCTCGTTGATCGCCAGCCACTGCTCACGCGGGGGCAGCGAAGAAAGCGCGATTTGCGGTTGGCTCATGCCGGGGAGTATAGCTGACACAGCAAAAACTAAGTCAGGTCTGCTAGGGTGCCTGGCTATGACCTACCTAAGCCAGCTGCGAAAGCGCGATGCCAGTCCGTCGTTGGTGCTCGTGATTGTGTGCGCGGGCGTCGTGCTCGCCAGCCTTGACCTGTTCATCGTCAACCTCGCGCTGCCGAGCATCGGCCGTGACCTGCATCAGCCCAACCTGACCGATCTCAGTTGGATCCTCAACGGTTACGCGATCGTCTACGCCTCGCTACTGGTGCTGCTGGGCAGGCTGTCGGAGCGATACAACCGCGAGGCTGGCTTCCTTGTCGGCACGGCACTGTTCACGATCTCCTCGGCCGCCTGCGGGGCGGCACCGAACCTCAGCGTGCTGGTCGCGTTTCGGATCGTGCAGGCTGTTGGCGCGGCACTGCTGACGCCGACATCGCTCAGCCTGATCCTCGCGACCGCCGCACCCGAGCGGCGGCAATCGTCGGTGCGAGCGTGGACGGCGGTCGGCGGTGTGGCGGCAGGCCTCGGCCCGGTGCTTGGCGGGTTACTGATCGCTGCATCTTGGCGCTGGGTGTTCTTCGTCAACGTGCCCGTTGGCATCCTCGCGATCCTCGTCGGCTGGCGACGGCTGCCAGCGGTGCCCGGACACCCCGTGCCGCGGCCCGACGCCCTCGGTGCCGCACTGATTACGGCGGGCGTTGGTGTGCTGACGCTGGGCCTCGTGGAAGGCAATAACTGGGGCTGGGGCTCCGGACGGGTAATCGGTGCCCTTGTCGCCTCGATCGTGCTGCTTGCGGGATTCGTTCTCCACACAGCGCGTAACGCGAACCCCTTGCTCGATCGCAGCCTGTTCCGCGTACGGACGTTCAACGCGTCCTCCGTCGTCGCCCTGCTGTTCTCGACGGCGTTTGGGGCGATGTTGCTGTCGGTCGTGTTGTGGATGCAGACCGTCTGGGGGTGGTCACCGCTACACGCCGGCTTAGCGTTTGCGCCCGGCCCGCTATTGGTTCCGGTGTTCGCCTTCGGAGTTGCCGCGCGCGCGATCCCGCGGTTCGGCGCCGGTCGTGTGATCGGTGTCGGCGCAACTATCTACGCGGTCGGTGCGACCTGGTGGGCGCTACGCACCGGACTACACCCGAACTACCTCGGCGAGGTGTTGCCCGGCACGATCCTGACGGGTGCCGGAGTTGGACTGACGCTGCCGACCTTCATGGCCGCCGGCACATCCGCGCTGCCACCGCAATCGTTTGCGACCGGTTCCGCCGCGATCAACATGCTGCGCCAGGTGGGTCTGGCCGTCGGTGTCGCGGTGCTGATCGCGCTGCTTGGGAGGTCACACGCTGGGCCGGCAGTCGTCAATGCGTTCCATCACGGCTGGTTCGCGATCGCGGCCTTCTCGTTCGCCGCGGCCGTGGCCGGGATGGTGTTGTTGCGAGTCCGCTCCGCGGGCACCGTGCCTGAGACGAGCTCCGCGCCGGCGGCGCGGACCGCCGGCGTGCTTGCCGGTACCGTGGCCGAATGACCGCACCCGAAAGCTGGGGTAAACCCGCATCAAGGACGATCAGCTGGTATCCCGACCACAGCCTGTACAAGCACGCGGCTGGGATGAGCGGGCTCGAATTCACGCAGGCGATCGTTGAGGGGCGCTTCCCGCCGCCGCCGATCGCCAGCATCTTCGGCTTTGAGCTGGTTGAAGTGTCGGCTGGCGAGTCCGTGTTCCGGCTCTCCCCGGACGGCAGCATGCTGAACCCGCTCGGGCTGGTCCACGGCGGCACTCTGTGCACGCTGATGGACAGCGCGATCGGCGTTGCGGTGCAGACAGCTTCTCCCGCCGGCGTCGGCTACGCGACAATCGAGTTGAAGGTCAGCTTCCTGCGACCGTTGCCTTACGACGGCGGCGTGATCGAGGCTCGCGGCAAGGTGATCCAGCTCGGGCGCAAGGTCGCCTTCGGCGAAGCGCACTGCTACAACGCCGACGGCAAGCTGGTCGGCCATGCCACCTCGTCGCTGGCGGCGATCTGACGCGCTAGGCAGCTCGCCGCTGAGTGCAGCGGTCACAGATGCAGTGGTGGCCGTGAACGGGCGAGATATCAAGCCCGCGCATCGCCGGATGGCGATGCTCACTACCTGAACCGGCGGTTTCTCCAGTGCTCGCGGCACGGCCTACGGCCGGGGCGCTGGGGGCGTCGGCGTTACGGCGGTGGTGGAACAGGTGGGGGCGATTCATACCGAACAAGATAGTTATTGGATCGGCGGCAGAACCTTTTAGCTTGAGCCGTCGGACTGATTCAGGCTGCGGGCTCCGTCAGTTGCGCCGCGATCAGCAATCCAACAACGTCCGAAACGCTGCGCAGCTGCGCGCCGGTGCGCTCCTCGATCTTGGCGATCCGGTAGTGGGCGGTGTTGACGTGGATGTGCAACTGCTCAGCGGTGCGCCTGACGTTGAGATCGGCAGCGGCGTATGCGCGTAGCGTTTCCAGCAGGGCGCTCCCAGCGGCACGGTCTTCGGCAGCAAATTGCGCCACCGAGGCGGGGATCAGGCGCTTGGCGGTCGGATTGCTCTGGCGCACGAGATAGTCAAGCGCCGTCATCGTCGGCAACGCCACCAAGCCAGGTTGCTCACTGAGCAGTCCGCGGGCTTCGATCGCCTCTGCGTAGGCGGCCGGGACCTCAGCCAAACAACAGTGAACAGTGCTCACCCCGATCGCCAGCGATACACCGCGTTCGGCTAAGCGTCGTTGCGCGATCTCCAGTCGGGCGATCACCCCGTCCGCCTCACCTGGACGGATCGGAGCGACGATCACGATCTCCTCGTGGCGCACCACGCTGAGCGGCGGTGCCGCGCGCTGGTGCGTCCGCGCGAGGCTGGCGGCGGCACTTCGCAGCGCGTGGACGTCGTCGACCGCGGCCGTAGGCGTGGCAGAGATCACCAGGCAGTCACCCGCTGGATCCAGCCCCGCCTCCCTGAGCGTTTGAGCATGGGAGTCAGATATCAGCCCCGAACCTGCCAGCAGCTCCTCCAGGGCATCTCGCCGCAACCGCTCTCCGGTGGCACTTAGCAGCTGTTCGGCCTCCAGGTAGACCTCGGCTGCATGGGTGATCGCCACCTCAAAATATTGTGTGATGCTCACCACCACGCTGAGCACCGCCTGCCGGCTCTGATCATCGTCGGCCTGTGCGACGGCCGCTTCCCAGAGAATTCGCTGACCGATTTGGAACGCGTGGATGAAGTTTGCGACGGAGATCTCGCCGACGCGCTGAGCAGCGTGGCGGCGGATGAACAGCAGGTCCTCCGGGGCAACCCGACCACCGCGACGCAGGCTGGTGAGCGTCGCGCTGATGTGCTCGCCGACATGCTGGCGGACGTCCCGCTCGACGCTCGCCACGAGATTTCCCTGATAGGCCGGTATCTCGGCGAAGATCGCCGCTGTGGCCGCGTCGACGAGTACCTCCTGTTGCGCCTCGAGCCGTCCGAGCACTGCGCCGAGAGCACGCTCGCCGCTGGGCCCGGCCGATCGGTGCGCCGTGGTTCCCGTCACTTCGCCTCAACGACCAGTGTACGGCACGTCGTTGTGTGTTTCTCACAACGTGGCCGATCTAATTTCAGTGAACCCACCTATCGCAGCGGACTCTCATAAGCGCGAAGCTTCTGGGTGAGAGATGAGCAACCGGAGAGGGCTTGAGATGAACGCGCTTACGTCGAAGGAACAGAACGGCCGTGGGCCACGTGCGGCGGGCCAAGCGGCGCTCGATGTGATGCTGACCGATGCTGCGATCGACCCGGGCGCGGCGCGGCGACTGGTTCAGCCAGGCGCGGCCCTGAAGCTCGTCGGAAATTTGGCTGCGAAGCCGCAGCAGGTCGCCGATCGGCTCGGGGCCCTTGCCGCTGAGTTGGCGCGGGTCGCCGCAGGCAACTCGGAGTTGGCTGCGCCTAAGGGCGATCGCCGCTTCGGCGACCGCGCATGGGAGCAGAGCTGGTTGTTCCACCGCCTGATGCAGGCCTACCTCGCCGTGGAAGACACGGTCGACGGTCTGGTTGATGACGCCGAGCTTGATTGGCGCAACAACCAGAAGGCCCGCTTCATGCTCGACAATCTCCTGAACGCACTGGCGCCGACCAACTTCCCGTTGACGAATCCCCAGGTACTGAAGGAGACGATCGACCGCGGTGGCAGCAACCTCGTGCGGGGTGGGCGGCGGTTCGTCCGCGACGCCAGCAAAGGCCGTCTGCCGGCGATGGTGGACACCAGCAAATTCCAGGTTGGCGGCAACCTCGCGGTGACCGACGGCTCGGTCGTCCTGCACACGGACGTGTTCGAACTGATCCAGTACCGGCCGACGACCGCCCAGGTTTACGCGACTCCGCTGATGATCGTGCCGCCGACGATCAACAAGTACTACGTGCTCGACCTCGCTCCGGATCGCAGCATCATCGAGTACATGGTGGCCCAGGGGTATCAGGTGTTTGCGATCTCCTGGCGCAACCCGGACGCGGCACAGAGCCACTTCGACTTCGACACGTATGCGCAGGCTGTACTCGAGGCCCGCGCCGCAGTAGCCGAGATTGCCGGCGCTTCGGCGGTCAACGTGATGGCGGCGTGCTCCGGCGGGATGATCACCGCGGCGGCGCTCGGTCACCTCGCGGCTGAGGGGCTACTTGGCGACGTTGCCTCGCTCACGCTGCTCGTCTGTGCGCTCGATAACGCGCGTGCTGGAATCACCGATGCGATGACGAGTAAGCCGGTTGCGGCGGCGGCGATCGCTGAATCGGCACGGCGTGGGTACCTTGACGGCGAAGCGCTCGCGAGCGTGTTTGCCTGGATGCGGCCAAACGACCTGATCTGGAACTACGTGATCAACAACTACCTGCTCGGCAAGGAGCCGCCGGCGTTCGACATCCTGTTCTGGAACCAGGACACGGTCCGGCTGGCAGCGGGGCTGCACCGGGACTTTGTGATGATGGCGCTCGATAACGCCCTGGTGAAGCCCGGCGCTCAGCGTGTGCTCGGCACTGATGTCGACCTCGGCAAGGTCGACGTCGATAGCTACATCGTCGCCGGCTCGGCCGACCACATCGTGAATTGGAAGAACGCCTATCGCTCGACGCAGGTACTCGGCGGCGACAACCGGTTCGTGCTCTCGACCAGCGGCCACATTCAGGCGCTGATCAACCCGCCTGCCCCGGACAGCCGCTCCACATACCGCACCGCGCCGAGCAATCCGGCCGACACGGAAGAGTGGGAGGCGACGGCGGTGACACACCAGGGCAGCTGGTGGGGCGACTACGTCACGTGGCTCGGGACCCGCTCAGGCGAGCAAGTGGCGGCACCGAAGAAGCTCGGGTCGAGGGTTCACAAAGCGTTGGCCAAGGCTCCCGGCACTTACGTGATGGCTGCATGAGCGCGGCAGCTGACGCGCCGCTTCCGTCCCGCCCGTGGCGGGGCAACCCGCTCGGCGAGACGCGCTGGCTGCTCGAGGCGATGCGCCTGTCGGCTGATCCGGTGTTCCTGCCGGTCGGGCTGCCGCGCGGCGACGGTCGTGGTGTGGTGTTGGTCCCCGGCTTTGGGGCCGGCGACCAGACCCTTGCCGTGTTGGCGGGCTGGCTCTGGCGACTGGGTTACCGCCCCGCCGTGTGCGGGTTCATCGCCAACATCGACTGCTCGGAGCGCGGACTCGAGATGGTCGAGCGCCGCGTCGAGGGGATGTACGCCAAGACCGGACGCCGAGTCGCCGTGATCGGCCACAGCCGCGGTGGCCACTACGCGCGGGCGATCGCCGCGAAACGGCCGGACCTCGTCTCCCACGCGATCTCGATGGGGGCCGACCTACAGGCGATGTTCGACATCAGCTCGGCCACCGCCGCAGCAGTCGGATTGGCCCGCGCCGGTCTTCACGCCAGCGGCCGCGCCCGGCGCGCAGACTGTCTGACAGTTGGTTGCCGCTGTTCCTTTACGGACGCCTACAACAAGCCGTTTCCTGACGACGAGGTCCGGCTGACGAGCATTCACTCAAAGGGCGATGGTGTTGTCCGCTGGGAATCCCAGCTCGTGCCTTACGCCGACAACGTCGAGGTCTCGGGCAGCCATGTGGGCCTTGTCTTCAACCGCAAGAGCTATCGGGCGATCGCCGACGCGCTGGCGGAACCCGAGCTCGTGACCTAGCCCGACCAGAGACGTTTCACGGCGAAGCAACCCCAAAGTCAACAAACCCCGCCCGGCTAGCGGGGGTCGTGGACTTAGTGCTGCCCAGCAACCCTTTCTGCACCATCCCTTCGGAGCGGCAGGGGGGTCGTGCACTTGGGTCGCCTCCGCTGGGTCAAAGAACGCTGTCGACGATTTGCCTGACCTTCGATAGCTCGTTTGGTGGCAGCCCACGAGCCTGGACGTAGGCCGCCGCAATGTCTTGCATCAGGTTGCCGGTCGTGGCGCCGCGGTGCTGACCGGCCATGTACTCGCTGACAAAGCGAGCGACGTCGTCCCAGTCAGGAATGGGGCTCACGGCGTTGCGTCCCACAGCCGCTCGCGGAGTGCCGTGGCGCGGGCGACAGGCCGCTCGATCGCGGCACGCAGCGACGCCTCGCTGCCGACCACCAACAGCCGTTGCTGAGCGCGGGTGGCGGCGGTGTAGAGCAACTCGCGCGACAGGAGGCGTGAGGTGGGATCGGGGAGCAGGACGGTGGCGATCTCAAACTGCGAGCCCTGGCTCTTGTGGATCGTCATCGCGTAGACCGAGTCGACGTCGGCGAGCCGGGAGGGGGCGATTGAGGTCAGCTCGCCGTCACGCTCGAAGCACGCTGCCACGCCCTCAGGCGTGGCGATCAGCACGCCGGTGTCGCCGTTGAATAGGCGCAGCTCGTGGTCGTTGGCGGTGACCAGCAACGGGCGCCCAACGTAGTCCCCGGATATGGCATCGATCGTCTCGCCCGCGTCGCTCAGCCAGCGCTGAACCTGATCGGTCCATGCTGATACGCCGAATGTCCCGCGCCGGTGCGCGCAGAGGATGCGGAAAGCGGACAGCGCCGCCAGCGCGCCGGCACCGTCGCCGGCCTGCGCGGAAGCGGTGACCCGTCGGTAGGCGTCGACCGTCAATGAGCGAAGCAGTTCCGGGGGGTTGCGGGGCTCCGGTTCAACGTCAAGCCAGGTGACCTCATCCGGACTCGAGTTGGCGGCGGCGATCGCAGCGTCAGCGTCGCCGCGGCGGATCGCCTGAGCGAACCCGGCGATCCCCTCACCGTAACGGTGGCCACGCCGTAGCACGACGATGCCGTCGCCGAACCCGCCGTCGCCGGCCGGTTCGCTCTCAGGCGTCGCGCCGCTGCGCGCCAGCAGCGCATGCATCGCTGCGCTGAAGTGATGCTCGTCGGCCGCCGGGCCGACGATGTCCCGCAGTACCGCACCGGCTTCGATCGCCGACAGCTGATCCGGGTCGCCGACGAGCACGATCGCGGCGTCTCCGCGCAGCGCATCAAGTAGTCGCGACATCAACGACAGCGAGACCATCGATGTCTCATCGACGATCACGACATCGTGGGGCAGCGGGTTGCCGCGGTCGTGGCGGAAGCGGCCATCGCCGCGGGCGCCGAGCAGCCGGTGGATCGTGCTCGCATGCAACCCGAGCATCGTCCGCTTGGCGGCGGGTTCGATTGGCAGCACTGCGGCGGCGCTGTGCAGCGCCTCTTGGAGCCGGGCTGCCGCTTTGCCGGTCGGCGCGCAAAGTGCGATCAGTGGCGGCGCCGCCGGCGTCAGTGACGCGAGCAGCGCAACCGTGCGCGCCACCGTCGTTGTCTTGCCGGTACCCGGGCCGCCGGCAACAACGGTCAGGCCGCGCAGCGCTGCGCAAGCGGCCGCGGTGCGCTGGAGCAAATCCTGCTCGTCGGCGAACAGCGCGCCGAGCAAGCCCGCCAGAACCGACAGGTCGACGCTGCGAACGGGTGTGGCGTCAAGCGCCAGCAGCCGCTCGGCCAATCGTCGCTCGGCGTTCCAGTATCGGTCCAGGTAGAGCCGCGAGCCGAGCAGTCGCAGTGGCAGCGTGCCTTCGGCGTCCTCGCCGACGCCAACGAGCCCGTCCGCCGCGCCGACCGCCTGAACCCAGGCCGCGGGATCTGGCCACGGCAACGCGGTTAGATCGACCTCGTCAAGTTCGCTCGTGCTTGTGACCGCGGCGGTTGCAAGATCGACGAACACGTGACCGAGGCGTGGAGCGCGCACCGCGAAGGCGACGGCCAACGTCGCGTCGCTACCGGGCTCGATACCCGCCAGGCGCGTGAGCGTCAGCGCCACGCGCACGTCGGCAGCGCTCAACACACCCGCGTCGTTGAACGCGGCGAGCGGCTCTGGGGCACCGAGCGCGAGTTCCGAACGAAAGCGATCGAGCAGCTCGTTCATGCCGGTCCCCTGTCAAGCAGATCGCTGAGCGCTGGGACAAGACCCGGCGGCGGGGTCCAGGCGAACACGCCAGTGCCGTCATCGGCCCCGGTCATCCCGCGCAGGAACAGGTAGAAGACCCCGGCGATGTCACGGTCAGGGTCGTAGTCGGGTACTCGCCAGCGCAGGAGCCGGTGGAGCGCGACCAGATAAAGCAACGCTTGCAGGGCGTAGTGCGAGCGTTGCATCTCCGCCGCCAGCGCTGCCGGACGGTAGTGCCAGGCGCTGAGCGGTTCGTCGGGACCCGCCAGCCAGTTCGTCTTGTAATCGACGATCGCGAATCGCGGCTGAGCGCCATCCACGTCGACGCGAAGCACGAGGTCGATGCTGCCTGTGAGATAGCCCCGCAGGACGCCTGCCACAGTCGGATCGCCGAGCCGCGATGCATACCCCTCCAGCGGATCGCTGCCGGGGATCCGCTCCGCCAGCAGCGCCGCCATGTCATGCACCGTGACCGACGCGTTCGGCGAATCGCCACCGGCGAGCGGCAGCTCAAATCCGAGCTCATCAAGCCGGTCCGCGCGCTTGACGCGCTTTAGCGGAAGCTCACCGAGACCCCCACCGAGGGGCGTTGCGAGCACGCTCGCGAGCCCCTCGGCGGCGGCCTCTGGTGGGCATCCGAGCACCGCCTCGCCGCGGGAGCCAGCGGCCTCGCCGAGAGCGGCAGTTAGCGCTGCGATCGGGTCGGGGGAGTCGAAGTCGACGCGCTCAAGCGCGCGGTGGATGACGGTGCCGAGCTCGGGGCCGGCGCTCATTGCGGCGAGCGGTAGCTCGCCGGCGAGCACGCCGTCCGGCGCGGCGGGCTCATCTTCGACTCCATGGGTCTCGGGTTCCGAACCGACGAACCGCTCGTGGGCGACAGCGGTCAAAGCCGAGTAGGAGGTGCGTCGCCAGCTCGAGTCGAGGTGGCGTGTGAACTCGGCGACCGAGAGCTCCTCCGGCGGGCCGCCGGTTCCGCCCCATGACCGTGGGGCGTCCAGCCGCGACCACTCGACCGACACCGCTGCCGGATCGCGGGTCGCCGCGCGCTCGGCAACGCCGACCAGCGCCGCGTACACCTCGGCGTCGGAGGGTGTTGAGGTGCCGCTGACCGCAACGTTGCCCTCATCATCACGTGAGAACAGCAGCCGCCCGAGCGGCGAATCCTTCGCACCCCAGCTGCCCGCCCACCAGACGACCGCGCGGTGACGGGCTCGGGTCAGCGCCACGTAGGCGAGTCGCAGATCCTCACCGCGCTCCTCGGCGACGTAGCGATTGCGGTGGGCTTTGTAGCCAGATCCCTCAAGCGACACGTCGATTCCGCGTAGGCCGGAGTCGTCGTGGAAGGTGACCGGGCCGTCCTCGGGGATGTAGCCGGGTTCCCACAGGAACGGGCAGTACACGACTGGGAACTCGAGCCCTTTGCTGCGGTGAATCGTCAGCACCTGCACCGAGGCGGCGTCGGAGTCAAGCCGCCGGGTGCGCTCATCGCCGTGCGCGCCCTCACGGCTGGCGGCGGTGATCCGCGCACGCAGCCAGCCGGTCAGCGCCGCCATTCCCAGCTGCTCACGCACTGACACGCGGTTGAGCAACTCGGCGACGTGCTCAAGGTCGGTCAGCCGTCGCTCTCCGCCGGTCCTGGTCAGCAACCGGGTCGCGACGCGCCCGCCGACCAGCACGGATTGAGCCAACCCGGCCACACCGGTTTCGCCGAGCACGCGACTCCATTGGAACAGTTGCTCGTGCAGGCGTTCGAGCTCACCATCCCCTGCGGTGGCGAGCTTCTGGGCGTCCCAGCCAATCAGCGGCGTGATAGCAGCGGTGCGAGCGCGCACAGCAGATGACGGTCGCTCGAGCGCCTCCAACAGGGACAGCCAGTCCTCGGCTGCGGCGGTTGCGAACACCGAGCCGGCACCGGCGATCACGGCCGGCACGGATGCCAGTTCAAGCTCACGCTGGACCAGCGCGGCGGCGGTGTGTCGCGGCACGAGCACCGCGACGTCGCCAGGGGCGACGGCCGCCGTGCCCGTTACCTCTCCCTCTTCATTACGCTCCTCGATCAACGCCCCGGAGTCGAGCAGCGCGACGATGTCGGCGGCCACATCACGAGCGACGTGCTCACGCGCGGCGCCGGTATCAACCCACTGTCCGGTGCGAGTCGTCGCCACGCCGCTGCGATCGACGACGCGGAAGCGCAGTGCGGCCGGTGACGCTGGGTCAACAAGGCGGGCATCGTGGTTGGCGATCGGCGCCGATACCTCGCGGTAGACGATCTCCTGATGGCCGAGCCGAGCGCCGTCAAACAGTGCGTCAAAGCCGACCAGCAGGCGCTCATCAGAACGGCGATTGACTGCCAGCGTCGCGCGTGAGGCGGCGGCCTTGGCCGCCTCCAGGTAGGCATAGACGTCGGCGCCGCGGAACGCATAGATCGCCTGTTTGGGATCGGCGATCAGCACCAGCGTCGTCTCGCCATCACCGAACGCCTGCGAGACGATCTGCCACTGGATCGGATCGGTGTCCTGGAACTCGTCGATCAGCACGACGCGGTAGCGGGCACGGAGCCGTGCGGCAGCCGCCTCACCGTGCGGCCCGATGAGCGTGCGCAGCAGCCGGGTCAGCATGTCGTCGTAGGTGATCAATGCCCGTGCTCGCTTGCGCGCCTCGAGCAGTTCACGAGCGGCGCTTGCCAGGCGCGTTCGCATCGCGATCATCGAGCCTGAATCAGGCGACATCGGGTAGATCGGCGCTCCCGGGTTGTCAATCGCCGCGCGTGCGATCTGACCGGCCTCGGCGCGACTCATCGAGGGCGGCTTTGTCTCGCGCACGAATCGCCGCACGTAGAGGTCGTCGATCACCTCCTCGACGAGGTCGTCGACCTGCTCAACGATCTCCACATCCGGTTCCAGGTCGCCGAGCGTCCCGAGTTCCTCAAGTACCTCCATGCAGAACCCATGAGTCGTCTCGATCGTGGCGGCGTCGAAGTTGGCGATCGCGTCTGCCAGCCGCTGTGCGCGCAGGGCGACCACGTCAGGGGAACCGGATGCGAGCAGCCAATCAAGCTCATCGTCACTGCTCGGCGAGCCACCCTGTAGCACCCGTGAAAGCTCGCGTTCGGAAGCGATCAGGCGCTCGCGGACCCGCTCGCGCAGCTCACCGGTCGCCATCCGCGTGAAGGTCACCAGCAGCAGCTGCTCAAGCGGTGTGCCGTCGGCGATGAACCGGGTCGCGAGTGCGGCGATCGTGTACGTCTTGCCCGTCCCGGCACTCGCCTCGAGCACGGTCACGCCCGGTGGCACAGCCGCCTTCAGGTCAAACGGCTCGGGAGCATCGGTCAGCTGCGCGCTCATCCGTGCTCGACCGTTTCCACCAACAACAGCGGCGCCCACAGCTGCGGGGCGTAGCGCTTGATTCCGGCGAGCGGCAGCTCGCCGGCGAACGCCATCACGTGCTCAGGGTCGCGCTCCTCGCCATCGAACTTGAAGGTCGAGCTCCAGGCCGCCATCGCCTTCTCTTCGCCGTCAGCACCGGACTGCAGCTCGGCGATCGCCCACGCCGCAGCGGACAGCGGCGGCAACGGCAGCGGTGCGAGCAGACCCTCGGCGCGCAGCGCCAGCAGCCGCTCGAGCTCAACCCGTGCCGCAGCGCCACGCGCGGCAGCGTCACGCCCAGCCACCGCCTGAATCCTCGCGGTGGCGACCTTGGCCCCTCGCTCGCCTGAGCGTCCGATCGTCACCGCTTCCCAGGGAACGTCAGGGTGGGCGGCGGTCAGCGCCAGCAGCCGCACCCAGGCCGCCAGCCGGTGTCGGGGGTTCAGGCGCGAATAGCCGACGGTCAGCATCGTGTTGCCATGCAGACCGGAGACGGTGCCGGTCAGCCGCGTGCCGTCGTCAAATGTCGTGTTGGTCTCAAGCGTGCGCGCGTCGTCACTCGTGTACCGCCGCGCGGCGGCCACAACCTGGCCCAGGTTTCGCCACACACCGTCGAGCACCGGCTTGCCAAGGCCGCCCGGGGGGAGCGTCCCGCGCGCGATCTCAACGAGCATCGCGTCACGCACCTCGGCCCCGGCAAGCACCGCATCAAGCAGCCGCTGGCCGACGCCCCAACTCTCGAGTGCATCGAATGCGACCGGCAGCCCGTCACTGATCTCGTCATCCCAGCGACCAACGGAGATTCCGAGGCGCTGGCGCATGAACGCGCGCGGCGGCCGTTCGATGAACGCCACCAGTTCGTCAAGTGACACGGTCTTGTCGTCGACCACCGCCGGCAGCGGCCCGCCCAAGAAAGGCGGCGCCGCTTCACGGTTACCGCTTTGGATCGTCTGCGCGCCGAGCAGCGAGACCTCGTCGAAGCTCCACGGACCGGGGACCGCAAGCTTGCCGTCGGCGAAGTTGCGCGGATCGAACGGCTGCAACGGGTGGCGTACAAGCACCAGCTCCCGCGCGCGCACCGCGCCACCGTCGCCAGGCTGAGCGGTTGCGTCGATCATCTCCAGCAGCTCGCCGATCGGCACCGCCGGCGGCAACGGCGCGTTGGTCCGCTCGTCGTTGCCGCTGTAGGTGATGATCAACGCGTCCTGTGCGGCGAGCAGCGCGTCGAGCAGCAGCTGGCGGTCCTCCGAGCGGGGATCACGGTCGCCGATGAACGGATCCTCAAGCAGCAGGTTCTCGCCGTCCCGCGGGGCGTGGCGCGGGAACGCCAGGTCATCAAGTCCCAGCAGGCAGACGACCCGGTGGGGAACCGATCGCATTGGCATCAGGGTGCAAACCGTCAGGTGACCGGTGCGGAAGTTCGCGCGGGTCGGCCGGCCCCGCAGACGCTCGCCGAGCAGCGCCCGGATCTCGGCCGGCGCCAGCGTCGTCCCCTGACTAGCTCCCGCCTCGGCGACGACATCATCGAGCAGGCGCGCCAACTCCTGGCGCTGCCAGCTGTCGCGTTCGGCGCAGGCTCCGAGCGAGTCGGCGGCGTCACCGAGTACGTGTGCCCAGCCGGTCACGTCGTGGGCGCTCGACAACGCGTCGATCACGCCGGACAGGCGCTCAACAAGTTCGGCGAGTGCGCCGGCCAGCTCAATCGCGCCGCTGTCGATCTCACCGGCGGGCGTCACCGAGGACCACAGCGCCTGACCGCCGTCGGCAAGCGCGACCGCCAGCAGGACCCTGTCGAGCCCGGCCTTCCAGGTCCCCGCCTCAACTCCGTCAAGGCGGAAGGCGGCGCGATGCTCGCCATCAAGTCCCCAGTGGATCGATGCCTCGGCGACCCAGTCGCGCGCCTGCGCGAGGTCGTCATCACTGAAGCCAAACCGGCGGCGCACCGGCTCTGAGTCGATCAGGTCAAGCACCTCGGAGGCGGTGATCCGGGCGCCCGCCAGATCAAGCAGGCGGGCCACCAGCGCCAGCAACGGGTTGGTCTGACGCAGTGCGCGATCGGCGATCCGTACGCGCAGCTCGCCGTCCTGCGCGGTCGCGACGCCGAACGTCGCCTGGATCAGCGGCGCGAACTCCTCAACGTCGGGGCACATCACGATCACGTCACGCGGCTCAAGCGTTGGGTCGTCGGCGAGGCGGTGCAGGATCGCCTCACGCAGCACCTCGACCTGACGGGCGCGGCCGTGGCAGGCGTGGATTCGCAGTGAGTCGTCAGCGGCGCTCAGCACGATCCGCCGATCGGCCCCACTCAGTGGTTCCCCTGATGGCTGACGATCGTTCGCTATATCGCTCTGTAGAACCGCCAACAACCCAGGTGAATCCGGAGTGCTGAGCGCTTCGGCGCTAGTACTGGCCAGCAAGCCAGTACTAGCGATAACCACCTGGAGTTCCCGGGCGTCGCGGCCCCAGGAGGCGAGCAGGCGGTTGTGCGCGAGCCGGGCGGTGGGGTCGTTGCGGCGGGGCCCGACGGGCGCGGGCAGCGCGGCCGCGACCGTGTCCCAAAGCGCCGGGGAGGGGTGAAGCAACATCAGGTGAACGTCGCGGTGCGCGGCCAGCGCGGCCAGCACCTCGACGCGGGCGGCGGGCAACGTCGTCAGTCCAAACAGGGCCAGCCGCTCGGGGAGGTCGGCGATCGAGGGGTCCTCACGCAGGCGTGCGCAGGCATCGGCCAGACGCTCGGCGGGTGAGGGGATCGCGATTGCGGCGCGTAGCTCACGCCACAGCTCGGGCTGCCAGCCGCCGCCTTCGCCGCGACACCAGGCCTCGATCATCTGCGGGCGGCGGGTCGCGTACTGGTCATACAGCGAGGCGAGATGCCGCAGCCGGGCGAAGCGGCGCTCCGGGCCGTCGGCGAGGTGCCGGGCGAGTGGTGCCAGCCAGGGCTGATCGCGGAGTGTTTCGGTGAGCGTGAGGAGAGGCCAGACGAGGCGCTCGGGTAGCCACGGGTCGTCGTCAGGGTTGATCCCGCAGGCGCGCGCGACGGCGTCGCCGAGCAGCCGGCCGGGGAAGGGGAAGTCGATCCCGGCACAGATCCCGTCGCTGCGCTCCGCAGAGCTCCCGAGCGTCGCCGACAGGCGCTGGGTCAGCCAGCGCTCCATCCCGCGGGTCGGCACCGCCACCAGTTCCCGCGTGAACGGGTCGGCGCTCGGGACGCTGAGGACGTCGCCGAGTTGATCGACGAGGTGATCGGCGCGGCCAGAGCGATGCAGGTGGAGCATGCCCTTATGCTGACCGCCGATGCGGCTGGAGGGAATAGAAGCCGGTGACATCGTCGAGGTTGATCGGCTCGGCCGGCGATTTCATGCGCTAGTTGCGGGGAATGCTCCGGGTGGGTTGTCGATCCATCCGCTCGATAAGAAGATCTCATACCGGACCTGTCGCGCGCACGAGGTTGTTGCGCACTGGGCGCGGCGCGGGCGGCCGAAGGCGACCAACGAACCGCTGAAGCCGACGGTGATGCAGCTCGAGCTGGATCTGACCGTGCGCGAGTAGGATCCTGCGCAATGAACGACGACTTCCGGGTGCACTTCACCCTCCCAAGCCACATCGGCGCCAAGCAACTGCGGGAGGCTCTCCGAGACACCGGACTGAACCATCTGCTCGCAGAACAGATCGACCACGTTGCGGTTTCGGTCGACGGCAACGAGGTTTTCCTGTACGCCGGAAGTGACGACGACGCGGAGCAGGCAGCCACGGCGGTGACCGCATTTGGCACGGAGAACGGTTGGGCGATTTCACCCGAGATTCGCCGCTGGCATCCGGACGCCGAGGAGTGGGAGGACCCCAGCGCGCCGCTGCCGGTGGCGTCCGACGCCGTGGCCGCCGAGCATGCCAATGTGATTACCGCGGAGCGCGTCGAATCCGAGCGCTACGGATTTCCGGAGTACGAGGTGCGGGTTGAGTGTGCGACACACGCCGACACCGTCGCGCTGGCGGGCGCCTTGCGTGACGAAGGGATTCCCAGCGTCAGGCGTTTTCGCTACCTGCTCGTCGGAGCGATTGACGAGGACTCGGCGAACCGACTCGCGATGCGGATCGGCGCGATGCCGGGTGCCGACACCACGACGGTCGCGGCTTCGCCAAGGGCGGCTGAGGCGAATCTGCCGGTCAGCCGCTTTGCGCTGTTTGGTGGACTCGGCGCTTGACGGGAGCGCGCGCAGGTGTGATCGCCGTGCTCTTGGCGGTCCTCGTTGGTTTGGCGGTGGCTGGCTGCGGGGGCTCAAACCCGCTGGATTCAGGGCTCGGACGGTTTCTGGTTCGCGCAGGCGAGGAGCCGGGGTTCAGCGTCGGCAAGGTGACCGTCAACGCAACCCAGGGGCGCGAGACGACGAACGGTTCAGAGGGGCTCGAGGGCGCCTCCGGGGTGATGGTGCTCAGCTCTGCGGCCGCCGCTGAGGCAAAGGAGCGCGAGCTGCTGCGGGCGCCGGTTGGCGGTGGCTACTCTGCACGGGCGTTTGCGGTGCCCGGCGTGCCGGGCGCGAAAGGGCTGCTCGAGGACTCGCCTGACCAGGGTGACAACGCCGGGGTCGTCTGGGTGCAGGGTCGCTGCGTGCTGATCATCGGTGATCTTGCGGTCAGCGGGACCGCGGCGACCACGCCGCTGGTCTCGGCGGCGCAGGTCGTGTACAAGCGCACGCGCGGGCTGGTCTGCGGCTAGCTCTGATCTGCCTCGGTGTGCAACGTTTGGCCCCATAACGGCCGTTTGTTGCACACGACGGCGGTCCTAGGCGGTGACCTCGGCGACGAGCGCGATCAGCAGGGTCGACATCGCGTCAAGCAGCGCTGCATGCGGACCGACCTCGTAGCGCCCGCCCAACTCCCGCGGGTCGTGGTAGCCGAGGCTGACGACGCCGTCGCTCTCCCAGACGAGGATCTTCAGCGGTAGCTCGATCCCAATCCGCGGATCGTCCTGCATCAGCGGTGTACCGGCGCGCGGATTGCCGAACACGACTACCAACTCGCCGTCAAGCTCGAGCTCAGCCTCGGCGGCCGCAGCGGCGTGGTCGAACTCGGCGAACACGGTCAGGCCGCGCGCGGCGATCGCCGCGCGCAATCGCTCGACGGTTTTGTCAAACGAGCTGCGGCTGACGGTCGTGATCATCGCTCAGACGCTGAAGACGATCTTGCCGTGGGTATCGCCGGCGAGCATCGGCGCGAACCCCTCACGTGCGTCTGCCAGTGCAAACGTCCGGTCGATCACCGGCCGCACATCTCGCTGCACGCAGAAGGTCATCAGCCGCTTCAGCTCATCGAGCGTTCCCATCGTTGAGCCGACGACCGACAGCTGGAGGAAGAAGATGCGGGTCAGCTCCGTGCTCTTCGGCTCGCCGGTCGTGGCGCCGGAGGTGACGAGCACGCCACCCGGCTTCAGCGACTTGATCGAGTGCGACCAGGTGGCAGCGCCGATCGTTTCCATCACCGCGTCGACGCGGTCAGGTAACCGCGCACCAGACTCAAAGGCCGCGTCGGCGCCGAGCTCGATCGCTGCCGCACGCTTCTCGTCCGACCGTCCGGTGACCCAGACCTGGACCCCGGCTGCGCGGGCGAGCACGATCAGCGCGGTTGACACCCCGCCGCTGGCACCCTGGATCAGCACCGTCTGCCCAGGCTTCACGGCGCCGCGCGTGAACAGCATCCGGTACGCGGTCAACCAGGCGGTCGGCAAGCACGCCGCCTGCTCGAAGCTGAGCTCCGGGGGCTTGCGCAAAACGTTGCGCTTCGGCACGGTCACGTACTCGGCGAGCGATCCCTGATGGCGCTCTGACAGTAACGACCTGCGGGGGTCAAGGGTCTCATCGCCACCCCAGTCCGGGTCGCCGATCACCGCGTGCACGAGCACCTCGTTGCCGTCCTCATCCAGCCCGGCGGCGTCACAGCCAAGGATCATCGGCAGCCGCTCGGCGGGTAGCCCAGCCCCGCGCAGCGACCACAGATCGTGGTGGTTCAGCGAGGCGGCCTTCACCTTGACAACGGTCCAGCCCTCGGGCGGCACCGGTTCAGGGCGCTCGCCGATCACCAACCCGGCGAGCGGATCATCAGCGTTGATCGATTCGGCGTAGACGGCGAGCATGCTGGGGGTACGGTAGCGTTCTCACGCGATGCGGATCTTGCGAAAGCTGGCCGGACCCCTGTTCATCTTCACCGGGGTTCTGCACTTCGTGATCCCCAAGACGTACGCGGCGATCGTCCCGGACTACCTGCCGGCGCATGAGGCGCTGGTCTACGCCAGTGGCGTGGCTGAGGCCGCCGGCGGGGCGGCGTTGATGCTTCCGAAGACCCGTCGCTACGGCGGCTGGTGGCTGATCGCGACGTTGATCGCCGTGTTCCCGGCGAACGTCAACATGGCGCTTCACCCTGAAAAGTTCAAGCAGGTCCCGGGTGGCGCCGCGGCACTGTGGGCACGGCTGCCGCTGCAGGGTCTGTTCATCGCCTGGGTGCTGGCAGCGATGGCTCCTGATCAGCCCGCCTCAGCCGACTGAGTGCGGCCCCGGTTTAAGGGACTCGCACTCGACTTCACGCCGCTGCGTGAGTCTCGTGACTTCCGGCTCGTCGTAGTCGGCGAGCTGATCTCCAATCTTGGGAGTCAGGCGGCGCTGGTGGCGCTGCCGTTCCAGATCTACAAGGTGACGCACTCCCCAGTGCTGGTTGGACTGCTGGGGGCCTTTGAGCTCGGGCCGATGATCATCGTCTCGCTGCTCGGCGGTGCGATCCTCGACCGGCGTGACCGGCGGCCGGTGTTGGCGGTGGCGCAGATCGGGATCATCACCGCAGTGGGCGCGCTGGCGGTGCTGGCGCTCGTTGAAAGCCATCCGCCGGTGATCGCGATCCTGGTACTCGGTGGTCTGCTGGCGGGTTGCACAGCGCTTGACGGCGTCTCGCGCTCGGCGATCATTCCGGCGACGCTCGGGAAGGAGCGCCTGCGCCACGGGTTAGCGCTGAACTACGGGCTGTTCCAGTCGACGTCGATCATTGGTCCTGGTCTCGGCGGCGTTCTGATCGCGGTCTTCAGCGTCAGCGGCGCCTACGTGATCGATGCGGTGAGCTGCCTGGCGCCGTTGGCGGCCGCGTTCATGATCGCGCCACAGCATCCGATCGGGGTTGCCGAAGGCGAGGAGCATCCGCCGATTGGGTCGCAGATCGTCGAGGGGCTGCGCTTCGTCGGTTCAACCAAGGCGCTGGCGGGGTCATTTGTGATCGACCTGAACGCGATGGCGTTTGGGATGCCACGGGCGCTGTTCGCGGTGCTGTCACTGAGCGTCTACCACTCGGGCGCGATCGGCACCGGGGCCCTGTACGCGGCGATTGCGCTCGGCGGCACGATCTCGGTCTTGACGTCGGGCTGGGTGGTGCATGCGCGGCGGATCGGGCGGATCGTGATCGCCTGCGTGGCGTTGTGGGGACTGGCGATCCTGGCCGCCGGGCTGACGCGCTCGATCTACGTGGCGGTGCTGCTGCTGGCGGTCGCCGGCTGGGCCGACGGGATCAGCGCCGTCTGTCGGAGCACGATCAGTCAGCTGCTGACCCCCGACCGGATGCGCGGACGGATGGGGGCGGTGTTCAGCCTGGTCGTGACCAGCGGACCGCGGCTCGGCGACATCGAGTCAGGGCTGGTCGCGGGAGCTGTCGGCGCATTGAACTCCGTCGTGATCGGCGGTGCGGCCTGCATCGTCGGCGTCGGCGCGACGATGCTCGCGTTCCCGGCACTCGCCACGTTCGACGCCGATCAGCACACCGCTGATCTCGCCGACTAGCTGATCCTGCGGCGGGAGGCCAACTCGTCCCAGATCGGTAGCGCAAGCGCCTCGGCCGGGTCGATTGCACCCTCGCGGTTTAGAACCCTGGTTGGGACCGGCTGCGGGTCGGCGGCGACCGTCTCCCGGACGATCTCGTCGAGGTTCTCGGCCAGCACAGTGTTCCGGCGGTCGAGCCCAGTCACGAGCAACGTGCCCGTCGGCTCGGTGTCGACCATCACCTGATTCAGCTCAGGCCGCCAGCGCCTGAGCAGGTCTGGGATGTGGAAGACATCGCCAGTCCAGGGGTACGCGACCAGCTCACGGGACGCCTCGTCGACGGTGCGCGGCAGCATGTCGTCGAAGCCGATCACGCCGGCTGGCCCGGTGTAGCGCTCGATATTGATGAAATCCCGCAGGGCGTACTCGAGCAGGTGCATGCCGTCGATGTAGGCGAGGTCGACCGGCCGCGGGCCGAACGGCCCGGCTCCGGCATCGGCCAGCGCTGCGAAATAGTCATCGCTGGTGCGGCGGACCAAGCGCGTCGGCGCGACCAACGCGGCGACGACCTCGAAGTCCGGGTCGATCCCGAGGCTGGGGCATCGGCTGCACGCCAGGCTGTACCCGGCCTCGACCCCGATCTCGAGGTACGTACGAGGCTTCAGACGGCTGTGAAGCCGTGCGAGGAACTCGAGATAGTGCACCGCGTCGTTGCCCTCGGTCTCAGCCTACCCGGATCAATGCAGCCAGTGCCGCCAGCACGCGGCGCGGACGCTCCCGCTCGGGCTCCTCACCTTGCTCGGGGGCGGCGCGCTGCCCACGCTGCTCGACGACGAGCAACCGCTCGTGCATGGCCTGCGCGAAATTGAGCTTGCCGGCGCCGATCCGCAGCAGGACGTCGCCGGCACAGATCACCCGAGCGGGGGCGCCGTTGCCGGCGGCGCTTGGCTCCGTCAGACGGCTGACCCCGTCCTCCGCCACTTGCAGCAGCACTGGCCTGCCGCTACCGATCCGCAGCTCGATCTCGATCGGGAAGAACGCCCGGTGAGCCTCGAGGAGATCCCCAGGGGAGCGGCGCGAGAGGGCGGCGATGATCGCTTCGACCGTGTCATCGGCGGGCTTCAGCGCCTGGACGGCATTGCGCAAACCCATCAGCGCGGCAAGCTGGCCGCTCCGTGCCGCGCTCAGCGACGGGTAGTCAAGCTCAGCGAGCAGCTCGTCGATCCGCGTGAGCTGGAACGGGCCGAGCGTATCCGGCAGCGTCGCCCCGCGGCCAATCGAGTCGACGGCGACCGCCCCGGAGAAGTCGATCTTGTAATCACCAGGCCCCTCGCCGTGTTCCGAGCTGAACATGCGCGGCACGAGCTCCGGGTCGGGGGGGAGGCGGAGGAACTCAATCAGCCGGGCGACGGTGGCGGTCGGGTCGTCGCACAGCGCCTCGTAGTAGACACGCGCGTGCGGCTGCGCACAGTTGCGTTCAAACGCGACCATTTTCGATGCCCGGTCGATCCAGTAGTTCGCCAGGCCGACAAGGAAGTTCCCGGGGGTCGCGTGCACGAACGGGGCAAAGCCGTAGGCGTTGTATCCCCATCGCGAGGCCTCATGGCCGGAGGCCATCACATCGAGCGGGAAGCGGTAGAGGAAAATGAACGACGCCTCCGGATAGCACTGGGCGATCGTCGGCAGGTGATCGACCGTGGTCAGGCTCTTGTCACAAAACACCGTCGCGCCCGCGGCATCCGCGTAGTGCTTGATCAGTGCGTCGATCGGTTTGCGCACCTGCCGGCGGGTGTTGGGGGAGAGTGCCGCCGTCGACAGGCCTTTGGAGCCGTCACGGCCGGAGGTGATCGCCTCCGCCTGCACCCACATCTCCGCGTTTTGCTGGATCAGCATCGACAAGTTCAGCTCCGGCGGGCTGGTGACGTCGGGATGGCTGTCGAGCAGGTAGCGCAGAAGCGTCGAGCCGGAGCGTGCTGCGCAGACGACGAATACCGGGCGCACAGCCTTTCGCCGCGTGCCGGCCTCGGTCATCGTGTCCTCCGCGCGGCGCACATGGCGCCACAGGCTAGCGGCGAGAGGCCTCGGCTGACGGCGATGTATGCTGGCGCCCGTGCGGGGTGGGATGGGATCAGCTAGACACGTGCTCGCGGTGGCCGTTTGCGCCGTGGCTATCGCTGCCTGCGGCGGTGCGACAAAGACCGTGACGGTCGACGCAGGCCTGCATACTCGGACCTCGCTGCGGCCGCTTGTGAGCAGCCGGACAGCTCGGGCGAACGCCTCGCGGTATGCCGTGCTTGTAGGCGCCGGGATCGACCTGCTGAACAAGAACAACCCCGGCGCGGCCGAACAGCTGTTCACGCAAGCGACCGCCAAGGAGCCCGATTCGCCGGTCGCATATTTCGACCTGGGGCTCGCCTGGGAGCGGCTCGGCAAGCTGCTGTCCGCCCGCCGGGCCTACCGACAGGCGATCCTTCGCGGGCCGGATTACGTACCGGCCCTGTACAACCTGGCGCTGATCGCTCAGCCGGTCGTGGCGGCGCGTCTGTATCAGCGGCTGGTGGTCCTGCGACCGCAGTCGGCGCAGGTGCAGCTGGGGCTCGGACTGTCGTTGATCAGCCAGCACGGGGTGAGCTCGGCCGCGATCCGTGCACTGCGGCGGGCAGTGGCGCTACAACCGTCGCTGGTCGACCAGATTCCATCACGGATTCGGACCAGGCTGGGCTTGCGCTAGATGCTGGTCTCCGTCTTTACACCCAGTCACGACACGCAGCATCTAAACGAGGCCTATCGCTCGCTCAGCGAGCAGACGTTCGAGGATTGGGAGTGGATCGTCCTGCTCAACAAGAAGGCGTCCGACTGGGCACCGCCGGCCGAGGATCCGCGCGTCAAGGTCTCGCGCGCTTCGCCGAAGCTGAAGGGGATCGGCGCGCTCAAGCGCGCGGCCTGCGAGCTCACCAGCGGAGAGATTCTTGTCGAGCTTGATCACGACGACCTCCTCAGCCGGGGCTGCTTGGCCCAGCTCGTTGAGGAGTTCGACGACCCGACGATCGTGTTCGCATACTCGGACTTCGCGCAGGTCAACGCCGACGGCTCACCCAACTACGAGCGGTTCGACACCAGCTTCGGCTGGGTTTACACGCGCGGGACGATCGATGGCCAAGAGTACGAGCGCTGCCATGCACTCGCTGCGAGCCCTCACAACATGGGCCACATTTGGTACGCGCCCAATCACGTTCGCGCGTTCCGTCGTTCCGCATACGAAGCCGTCGGGGGTTACGACGCCTCATTGGAGTACCTCGATGATCAGGAACTGATGATCCGGCTCTACCGCGAGGGCCCGTTCCGTCAGATCCAACGATGCTTGTACTTCCAGCGGATCCATGCTGACAACACCCAGCGTGAGCAGCGCATCAACGCAGCGATCCAGGAGCAGACCCTCGTCTACTACCGGCAGTGGATCGACGAGTTGGCCTTGGCGTGGTGCAAGCGCAACGGTCTGCGCTGCCTCCAGCTCAGGACCCCAATCTGGATCGGCGACCAGCCGGACGAGCGCTACGAGGTGGTGGTGGTCGATCCCGATGACCCCAAGCTGCCCGTCGATGATTCGAGTGTCGGCCTGATCATCGGCTACGACGTATTGCAGCGCCTGCCGAAGCGGGCGGAGTTCTTCAACGAGGTCCACCGAGCCACCGTTCACGGCGCGCTACTGCTGACCCAGACACCGTCGACGGACGGGCGTGGCGCCTTCCAGGACCCGAGCCACACCGCGTTCTACAACGAGAACAGCTTCATGTACCTGACCCAGGCTGAGCTGCAGCCGCTCGTCCCGGGGCTACAGGCACGCTTTCAGGTCAGCCACCTGCGGAGCTACTTCGCCAGCCCGTTGCACGAGGAGATGAACATCTCGTACGTTTTGGCGAATCTGCTGACGATCAAGGACGGTCCGCGGCAGGGCGGGCCGTTGCTCTGCTGATCACGCGATCAGGACTGTCCGGTCCGAGATCAGAGACCGTGGATTTGATCGAACGAGATCGCGTTGAGCCCCCCGCCGAGCACTGTGGTCGCCCCCCCGGTCGTACCGGTAGCCCCGCCCTTACAGAACACGCCGACGAAGGAACTGTGAACGCTGGCCGTGGTGGCGAGCACGAGCTCGCGATCGACGTGGTTGTGCGAGGTGGGGCTGGCAGTTCGCTGGACTGGCTGTCCAAACAAGGTTTCGTGGGCCGGGGTTCCGCGGCTCGACCAGCGGCCCAGCTGGCACTCCACGGAGGTGGGCTCGGGCGAGTTGTTGGGGGTCGGTGGCGGCGACGAGTAGTTCAAGTGGCAGTAGTGCCCGCCCGGCACGCACGGTCCCGTTCCCTGCTGGCCCATGCTCGACGGACCGGAGGAGTACGAAGACTTCACGAATGGTGGTGTACTGGTTGAGTGGGTGACCGACGCGCTCAGTTGGGTCAGCAGGACGGCGTGGATAATTGCTGGGCCGGAGAGCAGACCGATTTGGTATTCGAGGGTGTACTTGGTTCCGAGTGTGGGGGCGGCTCCAGCTCCCGAGTAGTAGAACCCTCCTGTTTCCGCCGGGTTTCCCGCCGGGCCAAACGCGCCCTGGGCTCCTTGGGCGCCTTGCGCGCCTGGCTTGCCTTGGGATCCGCTTGTTCCTTGGGCTCCGGCGAAGCCGGCCGTGCCCTGGGGGCCGATAGCGCCGGAAAAACCCTGAGGCCCCTGCGGACCGCTACCACCCTGTGCACCTAGTGACCCCTGGGGACCGGTCGTTTCTTGCGGCCCGACGTTTCCTTGTGGGCCGATTGCCCCCTGAGGACCGGCCACCCATGTCACGCTGGCCTGGCCGTGCCCGCAGCTACCGGTGTGCGTGCGGTATAGCTCGCCGGATTTCTTGGAGTAGCAAGCGACGGTGCGGCCGGTGGCCGCGGCGGCCCCGGCTGGAGCGATCGCCAGAATCGCCGCGGAGGACATGCCAATCGCGATGCGCCGACCCTTCGGGGTCACTCTCGTCCTCCGTTCGGTCGTCTCATTGATGGTTGAGGGTCCCAACCTCACGGGCGATCACGACCCCTTGTCGCGCTGTACCGCCGGAGCAGTAAACGCCGATGTGCTTGGCCGTGATGCCGGTGACCTCGCCGATCGGATAGGCCGGACTGGCCGAAGTCTGTGAGGTGCTGGCCACCACACCGAAGAATGTCGGCGCGACACTGTCAGCAGTAGTGATCCCTAGTTGACAGGTTTTGGCGCCTTCGACGCGGGCCGAGACAATGTAATCGCCGGACAGCTTGCCGGTAACGGCAACCAGCGTGTGTGTGGCCGTGTGGACGTTGATTGCGGAGGCGACGTCGATGTGACCAATCCCGCCCGCACCCATCGGGCCGGCGCTGCCGGCGTACCCCTTTGCTCCTTGTGCGCCTTGCGTTCCTTGTACTCCCTGTGCTCCTACAGCGCCTTGGTTCCCTTGTGCTCCTTGTGCGCCCTGCCCGCCGGTCAGTCCTGGGCCCCCGCTGGCTCCCTGCGGTCCCTGAGCTCCCTGCGGACCCTGAGCTCCCTGCGGTCCCTGGCCTCCCGTGGTTCCCTGTGCCCCCGGCTTTCCCTGCGACCCAGCAGGGCCGCTAGTCCACGACACACGTGTTGTGCCGCGTGGGCAAACGCCGCGCGTGCTCACGGAAAGCTCGCCGGATTTGGTCGAATAGCAAGCGGCGAGCCGACTGGCCGCCAGCGCACTTGGCGCAAGCCCAGACGCGAGCACCGCGGCTGCGCCGGCGGCGGCCAATCCGCGCGGCCCGATCCGTCGTTGTCGCTCTCCGCTCATGGGCTCACCGTCGTTGCTGACTCATGGCGGAGGGTGGGGTCTGACCACGTGGCCGCTCCACCTGAAACTGTTTTGCACGCCTGCCTTATTTCCCCGGACGAGTGGTGTCCCCCCAAGATCCCAAAGTCGACAAGCGGCACCACCTGGCCGGCCGCGACTTTGGCCTTCACCGGCTGGCCGATCGGCTGGGGTGTCGAACTGCTTCGCGAGTAAAACGCGAGGTGGCAGCTGACGCTGCCGGCACCCTGGACGTTCAACGTGCCGCTGACCACCTGCGTGCCGCCGTCCCCGCTGCTGACCCCAACGTCGCCGATCAGCGCAACCAGGTGGCCGGCCGAGAGCGTTCCATTCGTGCCGAGGCTCTGCACCCACGCGATCGCCGTCCCGCCCGGTCCGTGGTCACCCTGTGGCCCCTCGGTGCCTCGTGGGCCGACAAAGCCCTGAGGCCCCTGGGAGCCTTGCGACCCGACAACACCCTGCGATCCCTGAGACCCCTGCAAACCCCTAGCACCCTGGGCGCCCTGCGCCCCCGGCGCGCCGGCGGGTCCTTGCCCCCCAGGTAGGCCCTGAGGGCCCTGCGAGCCCGGTACCCCCTGGCTCCCCTGTGCTCCGCGCGCTCCCTGAGCTCCGGAGGCGCCGCCTTTCCCGGCAGCCAGTAGCGTGTTCCACGAAACCTTGACTTGACCGGATGCGCACTTCGAGCTCTTGGCGGGAAGCGTCAGCGCCCCGCTCGACTTCGAGTAGCACGCAAACGTCTTGCCGATGACCGGCGACGCATCGGCGACGGCGCCAGATAGGCCAAGCGTCACCAGCGCGGAAACCCCAGCCGCGCCAAGCGCGGCGATAGCTGAGCGGTCTCTGGAGCTGCGCTCCACTGATGCCACCCGACTCATCAATCTTCCTTGGCCGACGGGTAAGCGGTCTGGCTTGGCATGCCGGCGGATCGTGCTGCCGCGAGTCGCGCTTCGATCGCCGCGACCAGTCGCGCATAGCCGACGAATACCTGCGGTTTCCCGAACCCGTCACCAGCGGTCCCGCAGATCGGCTCGCTGAGCGGGTCGATCTCAATCACGATCGTGCAGTGCTGCATTGCCAGAAGTTTCCGTCGCCGAGAGCTCGCTGACAACCCTGACAACCCTGACATTTACCCTGATCTTTGGGCCAGCGTCACGTCAGCAAAAGCCGTCAGGGCGAGACTTCGAGCGCTCCGGCAAGCTGCGACCGTGAGCTCACATCAAGCTTTTGATACGTGCGATGCAAATGCGTCTCGACGGTCTTCACCGTGATGAACAACGCCTGCGCGATCTGCTTGTTGGTCAGTCCCTCCGCGGCCAGCTCGGCTACCCGTCGCTCGCTTGCCGTGAGCGTGTCGACACCTCGCTGAATGACGGTCCGCGGTGATTGGCCGCTTGCCCTGAGCTCGTCTTCGGCGCGGCGCGCGAGCGGCATTGCGCCACACGCGCGTGCGAGTACGAGACCGTTACGCAAGAATTCGCGTGCTTCCTTTGGCCGCCCTGTCCGTCGTAGCAGCGCCCCCAGATCGACGAGAGCGTTGGCATGCTCAAGCTTGGCGATCGACCCGGCGAGCACCGCTACCGCCTCACGCAACACCGCTTCGCCTTCGGTCTGGCCGAGCACGATGGCCTGCGCACGTAGTACTTTGCCAAGCCCCATCGGCGCCCCCCAGCGTCGCATGGCGACAAGGTCCGGTGCGATCAACAGGGATGCACGCTCGTGCTCCTCACCAAGCAATGACAAACACCTTGCAACCCAGAGGAATTTTCCGGACCAGATCACATCCGTCCCAGACCTGACCGGCCGTTTAACGATCCAGTCCTCGGCGAGGTCAAGGCAGCCGCGCAGATCGCCTCGCGCTTCCGCCAATTCAACGGTTGCCATCCTGTGGTACGGCCAACTGATCTTGGTTGGCGAGTCGGTTTCCTCGGCGATCCCGGCGAGCGTCCGCTCGGCCGCGTCGAAGTCCCCGAACCTGATCTGAGCAAGCGCCAGCTGACTCACGCACCACACCCGCGCAGCAGTCACCCCCCAACGGTCGATCTCACCAAGCGCTTCGGTGCCGTCAAGGATCGCGTCATGCAACTCGCCGCGGTGCAGGTGCGCGATGCAGCGGAAGAACAGATTGCACGCGCCCGCGTAGCCGTCCCCGGAGCGCCGCGCCTGGGCAAGGCCCTCGTCGAGCCAGCTCAGCGCTCGGTCGGAATCGGCTCCGATCAACACCTGCACGGGGTTGATGAATGCGGTTCCGCCGTTGTCCTCCCGCAGCGGCAGCCCGTCGGCCAACAACCGCTCCGCTCGGACGGCCATTTCCGCCGCGGATGCGGAGACCTGCAGCATCTCGCCGAATACCAAGCTCGCCTGGATCCGCCGTGCGCCGAGCCCCGCCTCGTGCTGCACATCGTCGAGCTGTGCCAGCACCTGCTCCCGTGCTGCTTCCAGCGCCCGGTCGTGATTGCCGGCGACAAGGATTGTCGACTCGAGCCGGCGGCGAAGGTCGCGCTGGTCATCCCCGAGCTGAGCCAGCGTCACGACGGCGGTCCGCATCGCCTCCTCCGTCTCGCTCGTAAAGGTGAGCACCCAGGCCAGCAGGCTCGCGATCTCCACGTGTTGCGCTGGGTCGCTGTTGTGCTCGAGCGCCTCCCGTAGGTGATCGGTCGCTGCCACGCCGTCGACCAGCCGCTCGGCCTGCGCAAGCTCCATCAGGAGGGCGACCCGCGCACCGTCAGGGCATGGCTCTGCGAGCGCCCGCCGCAGATACGCCACGGCGGAATGACTGGCGCCGCCTGCAAGCGCAGCGCGAGAGGCGCGTCGAAGTGTCTCGACCGCCACCGGGTCGCCGGCCGGGTCGCTTGCGAGCAGTTGGGTCGCAACCCGCTCAACCGGCGCGCCGCCCTGCTGCAAAATGCCGGCGGCCAGACGGTGTAGGCGGTCACGCTCGACCGGACCGAGGTCCGCGTAGACCGCGTTGCGGATGATCGGATGCGCGAATCGCAGGTCCCGGGGATCGAGGATCGCTACCCGCTCAAGCTCGAGTGCGGCCTGGCGGACCTCGCCGGCGGGGAAGCCGACTAGCTCGCCGGTCTCCTCAGCCGACGCGTCGGAACCAAGGATGGCGAGCGCCCTAGCCACGGAGCGGGCAGCCGCCGACAATCGCCCGAGCCGCGCAACAATCGCCCGCGTAACGGTCCGCGGACTCATCGCCAGTACGGCCTCGACACTCTCCGAGAACGGCGGCGTGTCGTCGCTGATCAGCTCGTCGACCAGCGTGCTCAACATGAACGGGTTGCCGGAGGTAACGGCATGACACGCGGCACAGAACTCGTTGGCGGCACGTTGCCCGAACCGTTGACGGATCAGTAGCGCGCTGGCCTCCGGCGTTAGGGGTTGGGGCGTGAGCGGACGCACGCCGGGGTCAGACGCGGTGGCCGCAAACAGCGACTCCGGCTGCCACTCCCCCTGTCGCGCGCAGACCAGCATCACCACCGGCAGCTCGGACAACCGTGGGAGCAGGAACGCAAAGAACCGCAGAGATGCCTGATCGGCCCACTGCGCGTCGTCAACCACCACCAGCAGCGGGCTGTCGTCGCTGAGATTTGCGAGCAGCCAGTACAACGCATGCAGGGTCGTGAACTCCGACCCAGCTGCAGGCTCGCCAGTCACCTCGGGGTCGCTCGCAAGCGCAGCCCCGGCCCCAGCCGCCCCATCCAACAGCCGCCGCCGCACCTGTGGTGTTGCCGACCTCAGGCTGGGTTCGAACAGTTGCCTCACAACGCCATAGCCGAAGTCGCGCTCGAGTTCGCTACCCGCTGCCCGTAAGACCCGCATCCCTGCCGAGCGCCCGCGCAACACCGCCGCCAGCGCCAGTGACGTTTTCCCAATCCCCGGTGGACCCTCAATCAACACGATCCCGCCGGTGCCGTCCACCGCCGCATCAAGCGAGCGTCCGATCAGCTCGAGCTCGCCATCTCGCTCGAGCAGCGGGACGCCTGCTGCGGGGTCGGTCATCCGGTGCCTTGCTCGCGGCTCCTGGTCAGCCTTCGATCGCCTTCTTCAGCTCCTCCGCACGGGAGCCCACCAGCTGCCCGCGCAGCACGTCAACGAGTGGCCCGCGGACGACGAGGCCCAGCCTGCCGAGGTCACCTCGCAGCCAGTAGGTCGCCTTGGTCCGTCCGCCGCCGAGGTCGACCAGCTGCCAAGAACCCTCGGTCGACTTCATCGCGCTCTTCTCGACGATCCACTCGAGCGTCTCCGGCCCGCTGTACTTAAAGCGCACAACAGTCTTGATCTGGGTCACCTTGGCATCGGTTGCCGAGTCGCACAACACCGCTCGGCCTTCATCGTCGCGCTCGATCGCGTCCATCGATGACAACCCGTTCTGCCACTGGGGTGCCTTCTCGACGTCCTGCACCAGTGCCCAGACCGTCTCGATCGGAGCGTTGATCTCAGCCGTAGATTCGCCTTCGATGATGCCCACCACTTACCTCCACTCGGGTTCGTGCTCGCGACCTTACCCGGAGCGGTAGGGTTCCCGCCGCACTCATGAAAAAACTCGCCGCCACCGCCACTGCCAATACCGCCGCGACCCCCCAGCAGGCCTACGCACTGCTGATCGATCTCGACGCCTACCCGTCCTGGTACCCGGCAGGCGTTCCGAGCGCCGAGACCATCGAGCGAAATGCCGACGGCGTGCCGACAGTTGCCAAAGCGCGGATCGAGGTGAACGTCGGCCCGATCAAGCGTGGCTTCAACGTCCACCTCGCGGTCACGGCGACGCCCGACGAATCAGTCGAGCTAAAACGGATGCCGAAGTCTGCCGACGATCACGAGGAGCTGAACGTCTGCTGGCGGATCGCGCCAGCGCCGGGCGGTGGCAGCACGCTGAGCGCGGAGCTCACGGCCAACCTGTCGGTCTCACCGTTTCTTCCGGTCGAGCCGTTCGCGCCGATGATCGCCCAAGGGTTCGCCGACGCGGCAGCCGCTGCTCTCGCCTAACTCGCGGCCGGGCGAATCAGGATCCCTCAACCTCGGTGGCGCCTGCATCCGCTGATGCCGCTGCGGGCACGTATTGCGGCTTGCGGTTTAGTCGCTCGCGGTGGACGGTCTCGCCGATCAGCCCGCCGACTTCGCGGAGTAGGACGCGTCGGTCACAGCCCCGGCGGACGAGCAATCGTCCGGTCGCCCCGAACAGCCGCGGCGGCGTCAATACCTTCTTGGGCTCGATCCGGTGCGCGATGATGTTGAAGAACTTGCCGATTTGGCCTTGGGCGAACATCCGCCTCGCGATCTCTGGGACTGGCAGCGGGATCGGTCCGGCCTTGCCGAGGTCGGTCGCGAACCAGTAGTAGCCGGCGGCGTCCTTATCGCGCCATCGCCACCAGCCCTCGAGCTCCCGATCGAGAGCCTCATCCGAGCCTTTCAGGCCGCGCGTGATCACCGCGGCGAGTCGGTCCGCCTGTCCGAACGCATCCCCGATCCCCTGTCCTCCTGACGGGTCCTTGAAGTACCCGGCGTCGCCGACCAGCACCCAGCCAGGGCCGGCTGACTCGCGGAAAAAGCCCTCCCAACGCAGCATCCCGAAGAACTTGCCGACCCGCGTAGCGCCCACGAGTGCCGGCGCGACTGGCTCGCAGCTCAAGGCGTACTCCATAAAGCTGCCCTCCAGATCCTCTCGGAACCGGGGCAGCTCAGCGAGGTCAGGGAGCACGATCACCTGATAGAGCCCACTGTCGCACGGCATCGCAAGAACGAACCGGTTTCCCCAGCGATGAAAGACGAACGGCGCGTCAGGGTCCCAGCTGGCTCCCTCGAAGAACGACCAATACACGAAGCGCTCGTTGGGGGTGAGGTTGTATTTCCGTGCACCGGTGAGCCTCGCGACCGTCGAATTGCGCCCGTCGGCACCCACCACGAGCCGCGCCAGCAACTCCGACGTCGATCCGTTCTGATCGATCCGGACACCCGCGATTCGGCCGCGCTCCTCGATCAAAGCGGTGACCGTCGCGGCCATCAGAACCTCTGCGCCCGCCTCAAAGGCGGCGTCGGCCAGGATCGGATCCAGCAGTAGGCGGCGTACCGACATCAAACCGCCAAGATCCCCAGGCAACAACGGAGCCGGGTAAGAGAACCTGACGTCCCCCTGCCGACCATCAACCCCGTTTATAAACGGCGCCCCGGTCTCGAGCAGCTGATTGATCACTCCAAGCCGATCGAGGAACGACAACGCCGGCGCCTGGAACAGATGGGTCGAGAGGATGTCCCGCGGGAAAGTCGCCCGCTCAACGACCGCGACCCTGATCCCCTGCCGCGCTAACAGCGCTGCCAGCGGCGAGCCCGCGCAGCGCGCGCCGACCACGATCACGTCATAGGTCCGATCCACGATCTGCCCCCAACGCTCGAAGCCCGTGCGTCCGATTACCTACGCATACGCGAACCTATTGCAGCCTGTGGCCGGAGTCAACTGGCCTAGATCAACGCGAGCCGTCCCGCCTCCAGGTCAAGCAGCGAGCGCTTCGTCTCAAGCCCGCCACCGAACCCGACCAACTTCCCGTCAGCACCGATCACCCGGTGGCACGGAACGATGATCGGAATCGGATTGCAATGGTTCGCCGAGCCGACCGCGCGCGCCGCCTGCCAGCCGGTTCGCTCACACGCAAGCTCCGCGATCTGGCCGTAGGAACGGGTCTCGCCGTAGGGGATCCGCTGCAGCTCGCCCCACACCCTCAGTTGCCATTCCGTCCCCTCAAGCTCGAACGGCAAATCGAACTCCTGCCGTTCCCCCGCGAAGTACTGATTGAGCTGCGCGCGGACCTCATCGAACGCCCGGTCCTCCTGCTGCCAGTCGTCGGGCACAGCCAGCGTTCCAAAGGCGAGACGGTGCAGAACGGCGTCACGGTCGGCGGCCAATGTCAGAGTTCCGACAGCTGAATCAAAAGTTGTGTAGATCATGCCCATACAACGTTGTCAGGAGCCCCGGCGTGAGGTCACCCCCCGCCCGGGTGGTTTGCTGATCGGCGGGGGTAACAAACACGCCCCCGATGGCGAACCTGTCAGTGATGACCGCCCTGCGCGACCCCGCCGTAGTCACACTGACGCCGATCGAGCGCCTTGAGGCGCTGTGCGATCACGGCTCGCTTCACCTGATTCGCACCTCGATCACATCCGAGGCGATGGGCGACCGCGCCCGCCCCGGCGACGGCGTCTTCGCCGGTTCAGGGACCGTCGACGGGCGCCCGATCTTCTGTTACGCCCAGGACCAGAGCTTCGCCGGCGGCTCGCTCGGCGCCGCTCACGCCGACACGATCGTCCGCGTGCTCGAGCTGGCAGACCGCGCGCAGGCGCCGGTCGTCGGCTTCGTCGGTTCCGGCGGCGCCCGGATGCAGGAGGGCGTTGCGGCGCTCGGCGGCTACGGCCGGATCTTCAAGCGCACCGTCGCGCTGCAGGGCAAGGTCCCGCAGATCTCGGTGATCACCGGCGTCTCGGCCGGCGGTGGCGCATACTCGCCGGCGCTGACCGACTGGGTCGTGATGACCAAGAGCTCGAGCATGTTCCTAACCGGCCCCGGCGTCGTCCGCGAGGCGATGGGCGAGGACGTCACCGCCGCCGAACTCGGCGGCCCGCGCGTCCACGAAAAGAACGGGGTCTGCCACTTCGTCGCCGACGACGAGCTCGCCGCCGCGGACCTGGTGCGCGAGTTACTCGACTATTTGTCGGGGCGCGTGGCGGTCGTGCCCGCTGACCGGCTGGGCACGACCGACCCAGGTGAGCATGTTCCGACCGATCCGCGCAAGGTCTATGACGTTCGCCGGGTGATCGACTCGATCGTTGACGACGGCCACCTCGAGGTTTCAGCGGGTTGGGCGCGCAACCTGGTGACGGCGTTTGCCCGGATCGACGGCCGCCCGGTAGGCGTGATCGCGAACCAGCCGCGTTACCTCGGCGGCGTCCTTGACGCGACCTCCTCGGAAAAGGGCGCGCGCTTCGTCAACCAGTGCAACGCGTTTGGCGTGCCGCTTGTGGTGCTCGTCGACACCCCTGGGTTCATGCCCGGCACCAAGCAGGAGGCTGCCGGCGTGATCCGGCTCGGCGCCGGCTTGGTCGAGGCGTTCGCTGGTGCCACGGTGCCACGGATGACGGTGATCCTGCGTAAGTCATTCGGCGGCGCCTACATCACGATGAACTCGAAGGAGCTCGGCGCCGACTACGTCTTCGCCTGGCCCCAGGCTGAGATCGGCGTGATGGGCGCAAAGCCCGCCGTCGGGATCATCCACCGCCGCTCCTTGGCTGCGGCCGAGGAGCCCGAGCGTCTGCGCGAGACGCTCGCCGCGTCGTATGCCGCTGAGCACCTGCGGCCTGAGGTCGCGGCGGCCGCTGGTGAGATCGACGAGATGATCGAGCCTGGCGATACGCGACGCCGGCTCGCCTGGGCGCTGCGCTCACTCGCCGGCTGACGCGGCGCGCTCGGCGGTGCGTGGGTATTGTCCGCACCAGGATGAGCGAACGTGAATTCACCGTAGCCCTCGACCTCAGCGCGATCCCGCTGAAGGCGAAGATCGCCGGCGCGGCGATTGTCGTATCAGTTGCCGTTGTCAGCTACGCCGAGGGCAACCTCAGCGCCCGTAATCGTGAGCAGATTCGCGGCCCGAAGCCGCTGTGGCGCTTGCTCTCTACTAACGCGCTTGGCGCCGCGGCGTTTCTGCGCTGGGGAAGAAAGGACGTACTCGATGGCTGAGCGCGCTGCGCTTGTAACTGGGGCTTCACGCGGGATCGGTCTCGCAATCGCCGAGGTGCTCGGCGAGGACGGCTATGCGTTGACGTTGACCGCGCGCAAGCCCGACACGCTGGCGGAAACCGCCGCCGCGCTGAGCGCGAAGGGGTATGAGATCCAATCTCTGGCCGCTGATATGGCCGATGAGGAAGGGATCAAGCGCGTCGTCGAGTTGCACCAGAAGACCTACGGCCGCCTTGACGTGCTGGTCAACAACGCCGGGGTCGGAATCGGCGCGCCCGCCGGCGAGCAGAAGACGAAATTCATCGACATGCAGATGGACGTCAACGTCCGCGCGATGGTGTTTCTCTACCGCGAGTGCCTCGAGATGCTCAAGGCGGCCGGTAAGGACGGCGGCGCGTTGGTTGTCAACCTTGCCTCGATCGCCGGCAAGTCACCGCAGCCGTGGTTGTCGGTTTATTCGGCGACGAAGGCCGCCGCGATCGCCTACACGATGGCGATGAACAAGGAGCTCAACGGCGACGGGATCAAGTCTCTGGCGCTGTGCCCGGGCTTCGTCGACACCGATATGACCGACTTCGTCAAGTCGACCGTGCCGGCCGAGGAGATGCTCAAGACCAGTGACATCGCCGCTGCGGTTCGCTTCGTCTTGTCGCTGTCACCGGCTGCGGTAATCCCCGAGATCGTCTTTCAGCGGCCCGGCGAAACGCTGTAGTCCGGCGGCGGGGCCGATGGTCGATCTCGAGGTTGTTGCTGGGTGGATGGACACCCAGCAACTTGGTGATGGGGCGATCATCGATGCGAGCCCGGTTGGCGGTGGCACGCAGAACGTGATGGTTCGCTTCACCCGCAGCGGCCGCGAGTACGTGCTACGCCGTGGCCCGACGCACATGCGCCCGAAGACCAACGACGTGCTGCTGCGCGAGATCCGGGTGCTGAGCGCGCTTGCCGACACCGACGTCCGCTGTCCGAGGATCGTCGCCGGCTGCGATGACCCGACGCTGCTCGGAGACTCGGTCTTCTACCTGATGGATCCGGTCGACGGCTTCAACTCGACGGTCGAGTTGCCTGAGATCTACGTGGGTGACGACGCTCTGCGCCACGAGATGGCGTTGTCCGCCGTTGATGCGCTGGCCACGTTGGGAACTGTTGATCCCAACGCGGTCGGGTTGAGCGACTTCGGCAAGCCGGTCGGCTTCCTCGAGCGCCAGGTCACGCGTTGGCTCGGCGAGCTTGAGTCCTACAACCGCCATGAGGGCTATCCCGGACCGGACTTCCCTGGCCTTGAGCTGGTCGCGACATGGCTTCAGGCCAACGTCCCGGGCGGCACGATTCCCGGAATCGTGCACGGCGATTACCACCTGGCGAACCTGATGTTCATGCGTGAGAAGCCGGAGATCGCCGCGATCGTCGACTGGGAGATGTGCACGCTCGGCGACCCGCTGCTTGACTTCGGTTGGCTACTCACGACCTGGCCTGATGACGCCGCGGGCGCCCAGATCGCCGGGGCGATTGGTGCTGCCGGGAGCCTGCCAAGCACCGACGAGCTGATCGCCCGCTACGCGGCGCGTTCAAGCCGTGATCTGTCAGCGATCGACTGGTACACGGTCTGCGCCGCCTTCAAGCTCGGGATCATCATCGAGGGCACGAACGCCCGCGCCTATGCGGGCAAGGCGCCGAAGGATGTCGGCGACATGCTCCACGACACGGCAGTGAAGTTGTTCACTCGTGCGGTCTCGATCATCGAGCGCCAGCAGTGAGTACCCCGATCGCAGAGCTCGCGGACCGCACGCGTGCGTTTATTGATCAGGTCGTGATCCCGCGCGAGCCCGACGCGCGGGGCGAGCATGGTGCGCCCGACCCGCTGCGCCTTGAGCTGCAGCAGGCCGCGAAAGACGCGGGGCTGTTCGCCCCGCATGTGGGCGAGGAGTTCGGCGGGCTTGGGCTGGATATGCGCGGTCAGGCTGTGGTCTTTGAGCAGGCCGGACGTTCGCTGCTGGGTCCACTTGCGCTGAACTGCGCCGCGCCAGACGAGGGGAACATGGCGATGATGGAAAAGATCGCCACGCCCGAGCAGCAGGCGCAGTTCTTGGCGCCGCTGGCGGCAGGCGAGATCCGCTCCTGCTTCGCGATGACCGAGCCGGCACCGGGTGCGGGCAGCGACCCGACGGCGCTGCGCACGACCGCTACGAAGACCGCCGACGGCTGGCGGATCGACGGCGAGAAGTGGTTCATCACAGGTGCGTTGGGGGCGTCGCTGATGATCGTGATGGCCCGAACTTCGGAGCGTGGCGCGACGATGTTTCTGGTTGATGCCGACCACCCGGGGATTGAGATCGCCGAGGTGATCGACACGATCGATAAGGCTTCGCCCGGCGGTCACTCGCGGATCGTGTTCGACAACTGCGTGGTGGGGGAGGAGCGAATTCTCGGCGCTGTCGATAAGGGTTTCGAGTACGCGCAGGTGCGCCTGGCGCCGGCGCGACTGACTCACTGCATGCGCTGGACCGGCCTCGCCGGCCGCGCGCTTGAGATCGCCACCGAGCGCGTCTCACGGAGGGAGCTGTTCGGCTCACCGATGGCCGAATTGGGCATGGCGCAGAAGCTCGTGGCCGATTGCGTGATCGATCTTGAGGCGAGCCGCGCGCTGATCGAACGCACCGCCGCTCAGCTTGATGCCGGGCTGCCCAGCGCGCGGCTCGCCTCAAGCGTCGCCAAGGTCTTCTGCTCCGAAGCCGCCTTCCGCGTAATCGACAGCTCAATCCAACTGTGCGGCAGCGATGGCATCGTCGCCGCACCGCTCGGCCAGTTCCTCGCCGAGGTCCGCCCGTTCAGGATCTACGACGGCTCGAACGAGACGCACCGCTGGTCAATCGCCCGCCAGACCTTGCGCGCACAGAAGCGCTAAGCGCCTCTTGGTGCTGTCTCCGGGGTAAGCTCCCCGGCGTGATCCTCTACACGTGCGGTCAGAAGAAGGCGCTGGGAAGGGCCGGTCACTTCTGCGGTCGCGCGGCGCTGGCGCTTGATCAGGCCGGACACGAATACGAGATCCGGACGGTGAAGGGGTATCGCGGCATCCCCTGGGACCGCCTGACACGCAAGGCTGATCGCGCTGAGATCACTCGCCTGAGTGGCACCCCCGAGGTGCCGATCCTCGTGCTCGACGACGGAACCGTGATCTCCGATTCAAGTCGCATCGTGCGCTGGGCGCGCGAGCACCCGGCTGCGTAGTAGGTCTTAGACAACGACACGCGCGACGGGCGGGGGCGATACGGTGCGGCGGTGCCTCGTCTGCGCCAAGCGGTTCTCGTCGCGCGTGACCTCGAGCCGACGGTCGCGGGCCTGCGCGAGGAGTTTGGGCTCGGTGAGCCGTACCGTGATCCGGCGGTTGCGTACTTCGGCCTCGCGAACGCGGTGTTTGCGATCGGCGACACGTTTCTTGAGGTCGTCAGCCCGATCGATCCGGAGGTCCCCGGCGCACGAACGGCAGTGCGTCAGCTCGAACGGGCTGGATCGGCGGTCGCCGGATACATGGCGATGCTGCAGATCGAGGATCTTGCTGCGGCGCGGACGCGGGCGCGGGATGCCGGCATCCGCGAGGTGTTCGCAATTGAGCTCGACGAGATCGCCGAGGCCCACCTTCATCCGGGCGACGTCCGTGGCGCGATCGTCGCGCTTAGCGAGCCGTCGCCGCCAGCTGCGTGGCGCTGGGGCGGTGAGGGGTGGGGGGAGCGGAGCGTGCCCGGCCGGGTTGCCGGGATCACGGTCGCCGTCGCTGATCCGAGCGCGGTCGGCGCGCTCTGGTCAGAGCTGGTCGGCGCGCCGCTGCCGCAGTGCACGTTCGTCCCGGCTTTGGGCCCCGAGGGGATCGTCGCAATCGAGCTGGAACTTGCGGGCGGCCTGGCGAGGATCGTTCCGTCCGAGCGCTGAGCTGTGGACAAAAGAGCCGCCCGACGTTTCGGCGGGGCTAGGACAATCGTCGACGCCGCGCTTCAGCCTGTCTCTTGCCGCTGAAATCCATCGCGGCCCTCGCGTAGGCGTCGTCAGGCTCTGTCGGCCGAAGGCGTCGGGCCGGTTTCGTCCGCGACATCGACGTGAGCATCGGCACGGTGAACAGAGCCACCATGACGATCGTTCCGGGGGTGCTTCCCGACAGCAACAAGACGCAGCCCGCAATCAGGAACGCCGCGGGGATCAAATCTGCCCGCGAGTAGCGACGTTGTGACTTGAGCCAGTGCCGCATGTCGCCGATTATCGGTGGCGGCGCGCGAAACGTAAAGGTGCTGTTGCGCTGGTCATTTTTAGACCGGGCTCACGGTGAAAGCGACCGCGCAGGCGGGTAGAACTCTGATGTGCGCAAGCCGCCGTTTTATCCAGCCAGGCCGCCCAGGGGTGCGACCCGTCTTGAGCGGATGCGCTTCCTCAGGAAGAACTACCTGTACGGGTTGACGTCGATGCTGCCGATCCTGATCGTTGGCTTGGTCTTGTCCTCGACTTTCATACTCGTAATTTGTGCCGCCGCTGTGGTCATCCAAGCTGCTAGCGCGGGAATTCTCGAACTACAGATGCGATCTGAACGTCGCCACGGCGCTTAGTCGACCACGGCAGCTGAGGGTTGTGACGCGCCGATGTAAGGTGCTAGGAGGCTCGGGAATGGACCAGGTGACGGCCGAGGAGGCACTGAAGCGGCTTCAGCCGCTGATTGGGCAGTGGACGCTTGAGACGATCGCGTCGAGCGGTGAGCGGTTGCCGGGCGAGGCAAGCTTCGAGTGGCATGAATCCGCTGCGCACGTCATCCAGCGCACGACAGTCGAGATGCCTGGTGCCCCCAGTGTGGTCGCGATCATCGGCTGCGACGCGGCCAACGGGAGCTACTTCCAGCTCTATTCAGACGACCGTGGCGTTTGCCGGGTGTATGAGATGAGTATCGGCGGCAGCGTGTGGAAGCTTTGGCGTGCGGGTGATCCCTTTCCTCAACGTTTCACCGGACGGTTCGAGGACCGCGGTAACACGATCATCGGTCGCTGGGAAAAGGCGGTGGATGGCACGCACTACGAAACCGACTTTGACCTGATCTACAAGCGGGTCAGTTAGGTCACCAACTCATCGTCGCCTCGGGTGTGTCGCCGCTGAAGGAGCGTGTTCAGCAGCCCCCCTCCGCTCGCGGCAGCTCGAGACCCACGAAACCGCAGCGGCCGCCTGAGTGACCCTGGCGACCGATCCACCTCTCAAGCAGGGATTCCGAGGTCGTCCCCGCGGGGAACGCGCAGCGTTGAACCAGGCAGCCTACGACCGTGCCATCCGGCAGCTACGCGTCTGCGTGCGCGTGGTGAACGGGCGCGTTTACGTCCAGGGCCGTTGTGGCCTAAAAACACGAAAAGCCCCATTCCTGGGGCCTTCCGTTTGACGACATTTTCATACGCCTGAAACAGTTAGCCGCAGCCGGTGTTGAACCCGCAGCTCGGGCACGTGTAACAGCTGCCTGTGCGCTGCATCATCCCGCCGCATTGCTGGCACGCAGGGCCGAGATCCAAGCCGACGCTCCGCGAGGCTGTGCTTGCCGGGATCACCGGCGGCGTGTCGGTCAGCGCCGTGGTTGGTGCGACGCCGACCGGAGCCGCCTTCGGCTCGGCGACCGGCGCCGGGCCTGACGTATCTCCCAGGTAGGAGGTCGCCGCGTCCTGCGCCGACTTCCGCGCCCGTACGCCCGGGGTCAGGATCCCGAGCTCCTCTTGCAGGTCAACATCAAGGAAGCGCGAGGCCAGCCAGCGCATGATGTAGTCCGGCATCGACTTGCCGAACGGAATCTCCGGGTTCGTCGTCATGCCTTCCGGCTCAAAGCGCATGTAGCTGAACTTGCGCACCAGCGTCTCAAGCGGCACTCCGTACTGCAGTGCGATCGAGATCCCGGTCGCAAACGCGTTCATCATTCCGCGCAGCGTTGAGCCCTCCTTGCCGATGTCCGTCAGGAAGATCTCTCCGACTGTGCCGTCCTCGTACATGCCTGCGGTGATGTAGCCCTCGTGTCCCGCGAGCGAGAACTTGTGGGTGATCGACTGGCGCTCACGCGGCATCCGCCGGCGGGTGACCCGGCCGGCCTCGGCCGCCGCTTTGCCTTCGGCACGCCCCGTCGCTAGTGCCTCGGCGACGAGCGCCTCGATCACTTCCTCGCTGACCGCGGCGCCGGCAATCGCATCCTTCTCTGACTTCGTCGACTGCGGCTGTGCCGTCTTCGAACCGTCGCGGTAGATCGCGAGTGCCTTAACACCGGCGCTCCACGCCTGGATGTAGGCATCGGCGATGTCCTCGATCGTCGCGTCATTCGGCAGGTTCACCGTCTTCGAGATCGCACCCGAGATGAACGGCTGGACTGCGCCCATCATCTGGATGTGACCCATGTGCGAGATCGCCCGCTCGCCGACCGCCACATCGAACACCGGCAGATGCTCGTCCGCGAGCCCCGGGGCGCCGACGATCGTCTTGTGCTCGTTGATGTAGGCGACGATTTGGTCGACCTTCGCCTGGTCGTAGCCGAGCGTCTGGAGCGCTAGTGGGACGGTCTTGTTGACGATGATCATCTGACCACCGCCGACCAGGTCCTTGAACTTGACCAGCGAGAAGTCCGGCTCGACACCGGTCGTGTCGCAGTCCATCAGGAAGCTGATCGTGCCGGTTGGCGCGAGCACCGTCGCCTGCGCATTGCGGTAGCCGTGATCGAGGCCTTCAGCCACCGCCTCGTCCCAGGCCAGGCGCGAAGCCTCGAGCAGCGCCGTATCGCTGCACACCGCATCCGGGATCGCGTGGCTCGCGTCACGGTGCATCACCATCACGGCGTTGTGCTCGTCACGGTTCTCGGCATAACGGTCATACGGTCCCATCGCAGCAGCCACCTCGGCCGAGCGGCGGTACGCTCGTCCGGTCATCAGCGCCGTGATCGCCGCCGCCGTGCCGCGTGCCGCGTCCGAGTCGTACGGCATACCGTTCGACATCAGGTAGGCGCCGAGGTTGGCGTAGCCGAGACCGAGCTGGCGGAAGGCGTTCGCGTTGATTGTGATCTGCTCCGTCGGGTAGCTTGAAGGCGACACGACGATCTCCTGCGCGAGCAGGACAATGTCAACCGCCTTCTCAAAGCTCCGCACATCGAAGCTGCCGTCCTCCAGCCGGAACTTCATCAGGTTCAACGAGGCCAGGTTGCAAGCCGAGTCATCGACATGCATGTACTCCGAGCACGGATTCGATCCGTTGATCCGGCCGGAGTTCGGGCAGGTGTGCCACTGGTTGATCGTCGTGTCGTACTGGACGCCCGGATCCGCGCAGCGCCATGCCGCCTCCGCGATCTCGTGCATCAGTTCACGTGCGGGGATTGGATCACCGACCGGCTTACCGGTCCCACGTGCGATCAGGTTCCAGTTGTCGTCGTTCTGGACCGCGTTCATGAACTCATCAGTGACGCGAACCGAGTTGTTTGCGTTCTGGTACTGGATCGAGTGGAAGCCGTCGCCGTCAAGGCTCATGTCGAAGCCGGCGTCGCGCAGTGCGGCGGCCTTGTCCTCTTCCTTCGCCTTGCACCAGATGAACTCACG